>LNFM01004771.1_pt1 | contig 24516 bp, 22 predicted proteins | sample 596031 | NCBI WGS metagenome assembly LNFM01 (sample SAMN04254537, study PRJNA301005) | activated carbon metagenome | isolation source: dual media filters at the Ann Arbor, Michigan drinking water treatment plant | place: USA: Ann Arbor | reverse complement strand
CACCTCGCCCGGGTCCGGGTCGCGCCCGCTATTGGCCGCGCGCGCCGCCGCTTCCACCGCCTCGCAGCTGCGGGCGGAGCCGGACAGGGCGCGGGCGCGCTCCACCGTCTGGATCTGCTGCGGCGTCGGGTTGTTGGGGTCGAGCGGCGCGGTGAAGGGGAAGAAGGCCTGGCGCAGCGTCAGCATGGTCGCCATGTCGCGCCCCACTTCCCGCTTCTGCCGCAGCGCGATGATCTGGAAGCCGCCGGGCACGCGGATCGGGTTGGCGATGGCGCCGGGCGGCATCTGGCGCACCACCTCCGCCACCTCCCGGTCCAGCGCCTCCGCCCCCACCCAGCCGAGGTCGCCACCCTGGAGCGCGGTCTGCGCCTGGCTGAACTGCGTCGCAGCCACGGGGAAGGGCACGCCGCGGCGCAGCTGGCTCACCACCTCATCGACGAAGCTGCGCACCTCCGGCTCCTCCGCCGGGTCGTCCACCGGCACGAAGATCTCGCTCACCAGGAATTCCGCCTGCCCGGTGCGGGCGCGCTGGGATGCGATCAGCTCCGCCACCGCCGCCTCGGAGGGTTCGGCCTGCGGGCCGAGCAGCTGGCGCACCAGCCGCGCCCAGCCGATCTGCACGCGAAGCTGGTCATACAGCACGCGCGGCTCCACCCCGGCGCGGCGCAGCTGCGCGACCAGGCCGCCGGCGGGCAGGCCGTTGCGGCGTTCCAGCTCGGCCACCGCGGTGGCGATATCGGTATCCGGCACCGGGATTCGGCGGCGCTGCACTTCCTGCACGCGCAGGCGTTCATCCACCAGCAGGCGGGTGACCTGCGGCGTCAGGCGCTGCAACACCTCCGGCGTCATGTTCAGCCCGGCATTCAGCGCGAAAAGCCGCCGCCGGCCATCGACATCGGCCTGGGTGACGATATCCCCGTTGATGACGGCGACGATCCGGTTGACCTGCTGCCCCGTCGCCCCGGCCGCCGGGGCGCGCGGGGTTTGGGCCAGGCCAGGGGCGGGAAGGGTCAGCATGGCTGTGCCGGCCAGGGTGGACAGCAGCAGCAGGGCTCGGGCGGTGGGGCGCATGGCGCTTTCCTAGAGCAAAGCCGGGCCGGGTGAAATGACCCCGCCGCCGGCACTGGATGACCCGCTCGCCAGGACGCGCGGGGGCGGTGGGAGTTTCACAGGGCGCGCAGCCCGAAATCGCCGATCGTCTTCAGCCCGACCCGGAACAGCAGCAGCGTGCCGCCGGTGTAGTCGGCCCGGGTGGTCGGGTCTTCCGCCCAGCTGCGGACGAAGCGCGTCTCGAAGATGAAGCACTCATCCTCATAGGTGGCGGAAACCTGCGCGGCCACCGGCCGGTCGAGGCCGATATCGTAGCGGCCGAACAGCCCGACCCGCCAATTCTCATTCACCCGGATGGTGCCGCCGAGGGAGATTTCCTCCCGCTTGCGGGTGGTGACGTTGGGGGCCGGGTTGGTCAGCAAATAGCCGCCGGACAGGCTGAAGGGACCGCCGAAGACGGTCGCGCTGGCATCCCACAGCCGGCCCTCGCCGGTTTCCTTGTCCAGCCGGCCGCGGCCGAGCAGTTCCAGCCAGGTCACCGGCGCCAGCCGCAGCCGCCCGACCCAGTCGGAGGACCGGTCCTCAAGGCCGGAGCCATCGGCGAAGGTCTCATCCGTCGCCATGCGGACGGAGCGCCCGGCCAGGCCCTCCAGCTGCCCGCCATTGGGGAACAGCCAGGCGCCGCGCAGCGCCGCATCCACCCGCGTGCCGCCCTCGAACCGGTCGCGGCCCTGGAAGCGGTTCAGGCTGAACAGGTTGGCGTCGGTGAATTCGAAATCCAGGCTGTCCTCATTCGGGAAGCGCTCCTGCGCCCCGGTGGCCGGGCCGGTGACGAACTGCACCCGCGGCTCGATGATCTGGGATCCATACTCGCCGGCGCTGCGCAGGAAGGGCATGCGCCAATCCACCGCGGTGCGGACATGGCCGCGGCCGAAGAAGCCATCGCCGCCGGCATTGCCGTAGGTCGGCGCCAGGGCCAGCCCATCCACCCAGCCGCCCACCACATCCGCATGGGTGCGGAAGGTCCAGATATCCCCCATGCCGCCGACCAGCGGCAAGTCATAGGCGGCGCGGCTGGCGATGCGGCGGGTATCCGTGCCGCGGGTGCGGAACAGGCTGAAGGCGGAGCCATCCACCGTGAAGCGCCCGCCCAGGCCATCCTGCGGGAACACATAATCGGCATAGCCGCGCGGCAGCACGAAGGGGGTCAGGTCGGTCGAACTCGCCGCATCCAGCCCCTGGTACAGCAGCGTGTCGATCCGGGCATAGCCCTCCGGCCCCCAGAACCCCTCGGCAAAGGCCGTGGTGGTCAGCACCCTGGGCGCGCCATAGCGCCAGGCCTGGAGATACTCGCGGGAGGAGGCGCGGTTCACCGCGAAGCCGGCGCGCCAATTCTCATCCAGCGTGAAGCGGCCCTGGGAGAACAGATGCCCGCCAATGCCATCCGCATCCGTGCCATCCAGGCTGCCGATCGAGCCTTCGAAGGTGACCTCGCCACTGTTGAAGCGCCGCCGATACGCGCCGCCCAGGTTTGGCACCTGCTCGGTCGAGGCGGTGAGGCTGATGGTCGCATCCGAATGGTCGTCGATCGCCCAGTAATAGGGCAGCTCCATGAAGCCGCCGAGGAAGCGGGTCTGCCCCAGCGTCGGCGACAGGAAGCCCGAGGCGCGCGGCGCATCCGGGGAGGCATGGCTGAAATAGGGGGTGTACAGCAGCGGCACGCCGGCGAATTGCACCGCGGCATCGCGGTAGCGCACCCGCTGTTCCTCACTGTCCAGAGTCGCGATCCGTGCCCGCAGCTGCCACAGCGGCGGCCGCGTCGGATCCTCCGGGCACAGGTCGCAGGAGGAATAGACCACCCGCGCCATGTCCGTGACGGTGCCGCCGGTGCGCCGCGCGCCGGCGGCGGCCACGCGCGCATTGGCCGCCAGCAGGCCGCGAATGCCCTCGATGGTGGCATCGCGCATGCCATCGGTCAGCTCCACCCGGTCGGCGAACAGGGTCTGCCCATCCGGCTCGATCAGCGCGACATTGCCGGATGCGGTGGCCACCCCGGTGTCGCGGGCATAGGTGAATTCATCCGCCCGCAGCACGCGGTCGCCCTGCCAGGCTTCCACCTTGCCGCGGGCGATGACGGTGTTGGTGGTCTGGTCGTATTCGACCTCATCGGCCGTGAAGGTCACGGGGCCGTCGCTGGTGGCGCGGTTGCCCAGCCCCATCAGGCCCGGCTGGGTTGCCCCCTGGGTCGCCCCCTGTTGGGCACCCTGCTGGGCACCCGGCCCGGTCGGCCACAGCGCCACGCCGAAGGCGGTCAGCGCCGCCAGCCCGGCCAGGCCCAGGCGGGTGAAGGCCAAGCTGGCGGCCGGGGCGGTGGGCACGGGCGGCGGCGCGGGTCGCACCACCTGCCGGATCGGCGGCGGCAGCTTGCGGGACGGCCGGGTGGTCGGCGGCATCAGCCATCCTCCAGGTGCAGCAAAAGGGCCAGTGCCAGCAGCAGCCCGGCGAGTGTCGGCGCCCAGGCCGCCAGGATCACGGGCAGCGAACCGGCCTCGCCCATTTCATTGCTCACCTTGTCGAGCACGAACAGAGCAAATCCCGCGGCAACCCCGCCGCCGATCATTTGCGCCACGCCGCCGCGCCGGGTCTGGCGCATGGAAAACCCGGCGGCCAGCAGCGCCATGCCCAGCGCCAGCACCGGCAGGGCCAGCAGCGACTGGAACTGGATGCGGTGCCGCACGGCGGAAAACCCCGCCTCCTCCAGCACCGCGATGAAGCGCGGCAGCGCCCAGAAATCCAGCGTCTCGGGCGAGGCGAAACTGTCCTGGATGCGGTCGGGGGTCAGCTCGGTGGGCAGGCTGACGCGCAGGGGCGGGCCGGCGCTGCGATCCGCGCCGAAGCTCACCGCATGCTCGAACACCCAGGCGCCGTCGATCAGCCGGGCGCGCGGCGCCTCCAGCCTTGCCAGCGGCCGGTCATCGCCGGAAAGCCGCCAGACGGTCACGTCCTGCAATTCGAAGCGCGGCCCGCGCGGCAGCGGCTCGCCCCCCTCCCGCACCAGCGCGTCGCGCATCGCCACCGGCCGGCCGGAGATGATGGCAACCCCCTGCGGGTCCAGCGCCCGGTCCGCCTGCCGCAGCCAGAGCCGCCCGCCCGCGAGGGAGGACAACCCGCCGCCGGTGCGCAGGAAACTCGCATCCATCCGCTCCGCCCGCGCCAGCAGGGCGGAGGAGATGGGGGAGATGCCGAAGGTGCCCAGCATGCCGAGCAGCAGCGCGACCACCAGCGGCCCGGTCAGGAACCCCCAGGCGGAAATGCCCGCCGCCCGCGCCACGATCAGCTCGGAAGACCGGGTCAGCCGCCAGAAGGCGATGATGCCGCCCAGCAGGATGGCGAAGGGCAGGATCTGCAACGCCACGAAGGGCAGCCGCATCGCCGCGATCTGCAGCGGAATCGTGTAGCCCACATCCGGCCGCGTTGCCGCCCGGCGCAACAGCTCGATGAAGTCGAACAGCGCCACCAGCCCGATCAGGGCCGCCATCACCAGCAGGGTCGCGACCAGGAAGCCGCGCGCCACATAGCCGGTCAGCGTGGGGGTGAAGACCATCCGCGTTCAGCCGGCCGCGATCGGCGGGGGCATGGGCGGTGGCATCGGGCCGGGCCGGAAGCGCGGCAGGCCGGGCGCGCCCACCAGCCACCAGGCGGCGATCGCGCCGGGCAGGATGGCATGCGCCCAGATCAGCCAGACGAAGGCATTGTCGCGGGTCGCCAGGTTGCCGATGGTCAGGCCAACCGCCAGCAGCCCCACCACCAGCCCGACGCCGATCGCCAGCCGCAGCCCGCCGCCATGCCGCCGGAACTGCCCGGTCAGCGCCACCGCCATGCCGACCAGTGCGAAGGTCAGCGCCGTCAGCGGCGCGGAAAGCCGCTGATGCGCCTCCCCCACGAAGCGCGCGATCTCGCGCGGGCGAAGCTGTTCGGCGGGGTCGGGGTGCAGCAATTCGGCCACGCTGCGTTCGCGCGAATCGCGAAACCGCACTTCGTCCTGCCGCGTCGCCCGGGCCAGGTCCACGCTGTTCTCCTGGAAGCTGAGCACCGAAAGCCGCATGGTGGGCGGGGTGCCGGGCGGTGCGCCCTCCGGCGCCGGCACGCGTTCCATCTGCTGGCGCACGCCATTCTGCAAGGTCACGCGCGGGCCGAAGGGACCGTTCGAGATGCGCCCCACCTCGGCCAGGATGGTGGCCGGCGCGCCGGCCTCCCGCGCATCATGCACCAGGATGCCCCGCAGCGTGCCGTCCCGGTCGCGCAGCCGCGCATACACCGTCAGATCGCCGCCGACCGAGGAGAACACGCCTTCCTGCACCAGGATCGCCGCCATCTCGTTGCGGATTTCGTATTGCCAGATGCGGAAGGCGGTGTGGGACATCGGCACCAGCCACATATTCAGCGCATAGCCGATGCCGACGGAGGCCAGCGCCAGCAGCATGGCCGGCCGGGCGAGCCGAAGCTGGGACAGGCCGGCGGCGCGCATCACCACCAATTCGCGGTCGGAGTTCATCCGCACATAGATGAACAGCACCACCACGAAGGTGGTGATCGGCAGGATCACAGCCACGAAGCCCGGCAGCATGAGGCCCGTCAGCTGCACGAAGACGGATAGCGACAGCCCACGGTCCAGCACCAGCTCCATGAAGCGCAGCGACTGGGTCAGCCAGACGAGCGCCGCCAGCCCGCAGGTCACGGCAATCAACCCGCCAACCAATTGGCGCAGGATATAGCGGTCGATCCGAGTCATCCGGCCCCTTCTACCAGCCCCGGGGGGCAGGCTGCAAAGGACCAGGGCGGCGGCGCTTCGGTTCGGCTCATGGCGCGCGGTCCAGGCCGGGCGTCGCGGCCAGGAACCGCGCCACCACCGGCGCCGGCACCAGCCGGGTGCGGGGCAGCGCGGCCTCCCCCGGCGCCGGCTCGTCCCGGTGGCTCACCAGCCCCACCAGGCAGCCCGAGGCGGCCTCGAACACCGCGCCGCCGGAATCGCCGGGCGCCAGCGTCTCAGGGATTTCCAGGTAGCGGCCGAAGCGCGGATCGGCCTCCGCCACCACCCCCAGCAGCCGGGTGCGGTGCTGCCGCCGCGGCGTGACCAGCAAAGCGGGCGTCCCCTCCGCCGGCAGCCCGGCGCAGAGCGTGGCGGTGCCGAGGCTGGGCAGCGGCCGCAGCGCCACCACCAGCGCCACATCCTCCCCGTCCAGGTAGCGCTGGCCGATCTCGCGGTCGATCCGGTCCTGCCCGGCGCGGACCAGCCGGGCCGGGGCGGGGCTGCCGGCCACCGACAGCACCAGCGGCACGGCCCCGGCCGGGCAGGCCCCGCGCAGGCGCTGGGCGGATCCATCCACCACATGCGCCGCCGTCAGGAAGCGCCCCTGGCCCAGATGGATCGCCGCCCCCGTCGCCAGGCAGCGCGCCTGCTCGCCCGAGCGCAGCGCCGCCACGGCGGTTGCCGCGCGCAGCGCCGGGTCAGGCGTGCGCGCCCCGGCCGAACCCGGCGCAGGCCCGGCGCAGGCGGCCAGGAACAGGGCCAGCGGGATCCAGCGGATCAGGGGAAGACCTTGCCCGGATTCATCAGGCCCTGCGGGTCGAGTGCCGCCTTGATGCGGCGCATCGTCTCCAGCTCCGCCCCGCCGCGCCAGGCCGGCATCATGTCCGTCTTCAGCCGGCCGATGCCGTGTTCCGCGCTGAACGACCCGTCCATCTCCCGCACGATGTCGTTCACGCAATCCATGATGTCGTGGCTGCGCGCCAGGAAGGCGGCCGGGTCCATCCCCGGCGGCTGTTCCAGGTTCATGTGGATGTTGCCGTCGCCGATATGCCCGAAGGGCACCGGCCGGCTGCCCGGGATCAGTGCCTCCAGCGCCGCGGAGCAGCGCCGGATCATCTCCGGCACGCGGGAGACGGGGACGGAGACATCGGATTTCACCGAGGCACCCTCGCGCTTCTGCGCCTCCGGATGTTCCTCCCGGATCTTCCACAGCTTCTGCGCCTGGGCTTCCGATTCGGCCAGCACCGCGTCCAGCACCTCGCCCGCCTCCATTGCCTCCGTCAGCAGCGATTCCGCCATGTCGCGCAGCCCGCCATCGGGGCGGGGGGAGGCGAGGTCGACCAGCACGTAATGGTCCGCGCGGGCCTCGACGGGCAGGGTGACGCCCTCGATATGCTTCAGGCAGAGATCGACGCCGGTGCCGGACATGTATTCGAAGGCCCGCACCGCGCTTTCATCGCGGTCCCGGAAGCGGCGGAACAAGGCGAGTGCCGCGTCCGCATCCGCCACCGCGCAGAAGGCCAGCGCCGTGTCGCGCGGGCGGGGGACCATGCGCAGCACGGCGGCGGTGATGAAGCCCAGCGTGCCTTCCGCGCCGGTGAACAGATGGCGCAGCGCGTAGCCGGTATTGTCCTTGCGCAGCCGGCGCAGCCCGTTCCAGACCTGCCCATCGGGCAGCACCACCTCCAGCCCCAGCATCAATTCGCGGGCATTGCCGTAGCGCACCGTGGTGTTGCCGCCGGCATTGGTGGACAGCACGCCGCCGATCGTGGCCGTACCCTCCGCCCCCAGGCTCAGCGGGAACAGGCAGCCGGCCTCCGCCGCCGCCACCTGCGCCGCCTTCAGCACCACGCCGGCCTCCGCCGTCATGGTCATGTCCACCGGGTCGATGGCGCGGATGCGGTTCAACCGGGCCAGGCTGACCACCACCTGCCGCCCCGTCTCATCCGGCGTGGCGCCGCCGACCATGGAGGTATTGCCCCCCTGCGGCACCATCGGCACGCCGGCCGCGGCGCACAGCTTCACCGCCGCGGCCAGTTCGGCGGTATCCGCCGGCCGCACCACGCAGGGCGTGGCGCCGCGATACAGCGCCCGCCAATCGGCCAGATGCGGCTCCAGATCCTCCGGCGCCGTCAGCAGGCCGCGCGGGCCGAGCAGGGCCGCCAGCGCATCGAGCAGCCCAGGCGGGAGAAGGGGCGGGGTGAGGGTGGGGGTCGGGAATGTGTCGGGCATGGTCGTGCTTCACTACAGGAGAATGGCCGCTACAGGAAAATCGCACCCAGCACCGCGCCGCCCGCCAGCACCCACAGCGGCGAGCGGTCGCTGCGCCAGACGAACAGGGTGGAGGCCACCGTCACCGCCACCGCCAGCCAATGCACCGCCGCCACCTGCGCCAGGATCAGGCCGGAGGAGACGATCAGCCCGACCGCCACCGGCACCAGCCCCCGCTCGATGGTCCGCAGCCAGGCCGCACCCGCCAGCCGCGACCGCAGGCGGGAAAACCCATAGGCCAGCAGGCCGGAGGGGCCGGTCACCGCCAGGATCGCCACCAGCATTCCGGTCAGCCCGGCCACATGCCAGCCGATCAGCCCCACCACCAGCACATTCGGCCCCGGCGCCGCCTGGGCCAGCGCGAACAGCTGCGCGAATCGCGCATCATCCATCCAGCCATGCACATCGACCACCAGGCGGTTCATCTCCGGCACCACCGCGATGCCGCCGCCCACCGCGATCAGCGAGATCGCCAGGAAGCCCACCGCCAGCTGGCCGAGCACATCCGGCTCCTCGCTCATGCCCGCGCCCTTCCGGTCCACCAGGCGGCCAGGATGCCCAGCGGCGCCAGCCCCAGCACGATCCAGGGCAGCGGCAGCCGCAGCACCGCGCCGCCGACCAGGGCGGCCAGGCCCACCGCCAGGATCGGCCAGGCCGGTTTCAGATTCTGCGTGATGCGCGCCGCGGTGCCCAGGATCATCCCCGCCGCCGCCGCCGCGGTGCCGGCCAGCACCGCCTTCACCAGCGGCACCTCGCCATAGGCATCATGCAGCATGGCGAGGCCCACCAGCACCACCATCGGCCCGCCGAACAGGCCGACACTGGCGGCCAGCGCCCCCCAGCCACCGCGGAACCGCTCACCGAGCTGGATCGCCACATTCAGCGCATTCGGGCCGGGCAGCACCTGGCCGATGCCCAGCACCTCCGCATATTCCTGCTCCGTCACCCAGCGGCGTTCCTCCACCAGGACGCGCCGCGCCCAGGCATTCACGCCGCCGAAGCCAATCAGGCCGATTCTCAGGTAGGTGAAGAACAGCGCCGAGACGCTCGGCCGCGGTCGTCCGGTGGTATCTGACATGCCGCCAAGGGACCGTGCGGGGCGTCCGGGATCAAGTCCCCATCGCTGCATTGCCGCCGCCGCATAACAACCGATTGCATCAGGGCGGCTGGGGATGCAAGACATCGCCACCCGACCGAGAGACCCCGCCATGATGTACCGCCGTACCCTCCTCGCCTCCAGCCTGGCCGCCCCGCTGCTCGCCAGCCGCACCGCCGGCGCGCAGGAGGCCTTTCCCTCCCGCCCCGTCCGCCTGCTGCTGGCCTTCGCGCCGGGCGGCGGCACCGACCTGATCGCCCGCACCCTGGGCGCCGCCATGACCCCCAGCCTGGGCCAGACCCTGGTGGTGGAAAACCGCCCCGGCGCCGGCGGCAACATCGCCACGGAAGCCGTGGCCAGCGCCCGGCCGGATGGCTACACGCTGCTGATGGGCAATCATGGCCCGATGAGCGTCAACGTCTCCCTGTTCCGCAACATGCGGGTGAACCCGGAGACGGCGCTGGAGCCGATCGGCCTGGTCGCCGATGCGCCGCTGATCGTCGTGGTCGGCCCGGCGTCCAAGGCCACCACCCTGCCGGAACTGCTGGCCGAGATCCGCGCCGCCCGCGGCAACATCAACTACGCCAGCGCCTCCAACGGCTCCGCCAGCCACCTGGCCGCGGCGCTGATGCTGCAGATGGCCGGGCTGCAGGCGGAACACGTGCCCTTCCGCGGCGCCGCCCCGGCGCTGACCGATGTGGTGGCCGGCCACCTGCATTTCATGGTCACCACCCTGCCTTCCGTGGTCGGGCTGATGAACAGCAACGCCGTGCGCCCGCTGGCCGTCACCGGCGATGCGCGGATGGCGCTGTTCCCCAACATCCCGACGGTGGCGGAGACGATCCCGACCTACAAGGCCACCGCCTGGTACGGCATCCTGGCGCCGAAGGGCACGCCGGAGCCGGTGCGCGCGCATATCTTCGCCTCCATGCGCGCCGCCCTGTCCAATGCGGATGTGGTGCGCCGCCTGCGCGAGGAAGGCGCCGAGCCTTCGACCATGGACGGCCCCGGCTTCGCCGCGCTGATCAAGTGGGAGCGGGAGCGCTGGGCAACCGTGGTGCGCCAGGCCGGCATCACGGTGGACTGAACTGCAACAAGCCGGGGGGGGGGGAATGGTCCCCCCCGGCCTCGCATGATCCACTCCCCCACCCACCGGCGCGTGCCGGGGAACCGGGAGAGAAAACCATGCACAAGACCATCCTCGCCATGGCGCTCGCCGCCGTGGTCGCAGGCCCCTCCATGCCGGCCATGGCACAGCAGGCCGCGGCTCAGCAGGCTGCCGGCACCCCGCCGCCCGTCGCCCTGCAAGGCTGGGGCAGCCTCCATGTCGGGGGGCGGGAGGTGGTGATCTCCGGCCAGCCGGTGCGGGAAGTGCTGTTCACCCCCGGCGGCGTGCCCGCCCGCGTCGATCCGAACGGCACCTACCTGATGGGCAGCATGTACGCCCAGTACATGATCCCCCACATCCCCGCCGGCCAGCCGCGCGGCCAGGCGCCGATCCTGCTGTGGCATGGCGGCGGCCTGACGGGCGTGACGTGGGAGACGACGCCGGATGGCCGCGAAGGCTGGCAGAATTTCTTCCTGCGCCGCGGCTGGCCCACCTATGTCTCGGATGCGGTGGAGCGGGGCCGCGCCGGCTGGTCGATGATCCCGGACCAGACCGGCGGCCAGCCCGTATTGCTGACGGTGGACAACCCCTTCGAGCGGTTCCGCATCGGCGCCGGCCAGGGCAGCTTCCAGCGGAATGAGCTGCTGGCGGGCAACCAGTTCCCGGCCGACCGCGACAGCTACATGAACTTCATGCGCCAGATCGTGCCGCGCTTCACCACCACGGATGGGCTGACGCTGGAGGCCTATCTCGCCTTGCTCGACCGCGTCGGGCCTTCCGTGGTGGTGGCGCACAGCCAGGCCGGCCTGTTCGGCTGGCGCGCGGCGCAGGAACGGCCGGACAAGGTGCGCGCCCTGGTGCTGATCGAACCGGCCGCGGTGGGTGACATCGCCAAGGTGGCGGCGCTGCGCAACATCCCGGTGCTGATGGTCTATGGCGACTACATCGCCCAGGACAGCCGCTGGCCCACCATCCGCGGCAATGGCGTGCGCTTCGCCGAAGCCGTGCGCGCGGCCGGCGGCAGCGTCGATGTGGTGGATTTGCCGGAGGCCGGCATCCGCGGCAACAGCCACATGATCATGATGGACCGCAACAGCGACCAGGTGGCGCAGCTGGTGCAGGATTGGCTGGTGGCCAAGGGCCTGCACCGGTAGCGGGCGGCATGGGTATCCCGCGGCACCGATAACGCTCGCGTGATCTTCCTGAAACCAGGCGGGGCACGGCACGCCGCGTGATCGTCCGAAGCGCCCGCCGGCATCCCGCTGGCGCGTGCAAGGAGGCTCCATGATGGAGATTTCAGGGTCGGGCGGCGCTGGCAACGCCGCCCTGCTGCAACAATGGCGCGAAAGATTGTTCGCCCGCGCCGACAAGGATGCCGATGGCAAGCTCTCGCTGGAGGAGGTCAGGTCGCTCCGTCCGGCAGAAACTGCCGGGGGCGGGGCGGGGGCGCCGGCAGGATCTGCCGGCAACCCGGCAAACTCCGCCCCAGGTGACGCGGCGGGGTTCCAGTCCGGAACCCTGGCGCGCGCAACCACCGAGCAGGTCTTCGGCCTGCTCGATACCGATGCCGATGGCGGTATCACCGCCACGGAGCTGTTCCGGGGGTCGCTCAACCAGCCCCCGCCACCTGAAGTCCAGCCGGCCGCCGCCGGCTCGCTGAGCGACCAGATGCTGGGCGTGCTGTTCGGCGCGCAGGAGGCCGGCAGCGCCGAGACGGATGTGGCGGCCCGCCTGGCCGCCATGCTGGAGCGGGCCTTGAAGGCCTATCAGCCGGACCAGGTGGCCGCGCGCGGCAGCGAAAGCGCCTGAACCTCGCCCACCCGGCATGCCGGGTTGGCGGCAAGCCCTGCTCCTCCAAAACGGAGGACGGGCCATGCCCCCTTCAGCCCCGCGGTGCGGCCGCCCGCGCCAGCCGGTCGGCAATCGCCTCCCCCAACCCCTCGGGCGGCACCGGCATGGCGGCGATGCCCCGCAGCCCCAGCCGCAGCCCTTCCGCATCCAGCCAGCGCAGCCCGGCGAACAGCCGCGCAGCCGCCTCCGCCACATCGCCGCCGGGCGAGAGATTCCACAGCGCCCCCGCGCCGGTCAGCGGAGTCGGCCCGAAGGCCAGCAGCGCCTCATCCCCACCCACCGCCCCGGCCTCCAGCCGCAGCGGCAGGCTGGGCGCGTAGTGGGACAGCATCATCCCCGGGCTGCGCAGGCTGCGCGTGGCCTCCGCCGCCGAGAGTTTCAGCGGCCGGCCGATGCGGCCGATCACCGCCTCGATCGCCGCCGCCGGCACGCCGCCGGGCCGCAGCATCACCGCCCCCGGCCCGGTCAGGTCCAGCACCGTGCTCTCCACCCCCACCGTGCAATCGCCACCCTCCAGCACCGCGGCGATGCGCCCCGAAAGCCCGGCCAGCACATGCGCCGAGCTGGTCGGGCTGACCTGGCCGGAGCGGTTGGCCGATGGCCCGGCAATCGGCCGCCCGGCCGCGCGCAGCAGGGCCAGGGTTGCGGGATGCGCCGGCACCCGCACCGCCAGCGTATCCAGCCCGGCACCCGCCAGCAGATCGACCCGGCAGGAGGCCCGGCGCGGCAGCACCAGGGTCAGCGGCCCGGGCCAGAAGGCGGCGGCCAGGGCGCGGGCGCGGTCATCCGCCACCACCTCCGCGAAGGCCGCCTCCGCGCTGGCGAAATGGCAGATCAGCGGGTTGAAATGCGGCCGGCCCTTGGCCTCGAACACCATCGCCACGGCGCGGCCATTCCAGGCATCGGCGCCCAGGCCGTAGACCGTCTCACTCGGGAAGGCGACCAGCGCGCCGTCCCGCAGCAGGGCGGCGGCCTCGGCCGGATCGGTCAGCAGGCGGGTCATGCCCAGATCCTTCAAGCGCGGCCCTCCGCCAGGAAGCCCGGATTGCGCCAGCCCGGCTTGCCGTAGCGCAGCGCCACGCCGTCCCAGCCCGCCATGCGGCCGCCGGCGGCCAGCAGCACCGCCTCCGGCGCCGCCGTATCCCATTCCATGGTCGGGCCGCGGCGCGGATAGAGATCCGCCGCCCCCTCCGCCACCCGCACCAGCTTGGCGGCCGACCCCATGGGCACCAGAAGCGCGCCGCGTTGCTGTACGAAATCCAGGATGCGCGGATCGCGCTGATGGTCCCGGCTGGCCACCGCGATGGCGCCGCTGGCCGGCACCGGCCGCACCCCGATCGGCCGGCGTCCGCCCGCATCCAGCTTCCAGGCGCCACGCCCGACAATGCCGGAAAACACCTCCCCGAAGGCCGGCAGGGCGACGGCGCCGAGCACCGGCCGGCCATGTGCCACCAGCCCGATATTCACCGCGAAGGTATCGAGGCCGGCGGCAAAGTCCCGCGTGCCATCGAGCGGGTCCACCAGCCAGAAGCGCCCCTCCGGCACCGCCATGGCGCTGGCTTCCTGCGCTTCCTCCGCCACCACGGGAATCCCGGGCGCGGCCTCACGCAGACCCTCCACGATCAGCGCTTCCGCAATCCGGTCGGCGACGGTCACGGGGGAGTGGTCGCGCTTGCGCTCCACCACGAAGCCGGCCGCGCGCACCGCGGTGATGGCCGCCGCCGCCGCCCCGGCCAGGCGCACCGCCAGCGCCAGCAGATCATCTTCATCCATGCCCCTGGCCTTACCCCATCGCCGGCGCGCCGCGCGAGTGGCGCTGGCCACGTGACAATGGGATGATAGGCTGGAGCTGAAGAAATGCCGGAACGGAACCCCATGCCCGATATCGCCTTCGCGAAGCCCGCACTGCCGCGCTCCGGCACCCTGGTCCTGCCGCTTCACGAAGCCGATACCCCGCCATCCGCCTGGACCGGCCTGGCGGCGGAAGCCGATGCCATGACCGGCGGCGCCCTGTCCCGCGCGCTGGAGGCCGCCGGCTTCAAGGGCCGCAAGGGCCAGGCCACCACCTTGTGGTCGCCGGGCGGGGGCTTGGCCAAGGTGATCGCCATCGGCCTCGGCAAGCCGGGCGACCTCACGCCCCAGGCCGCCGAGGCCGCCGGCGGCGCCATGATCCCGGCGCTCAACCAGGACCGGGAGGCGACGGTCGCCGCCGATGCGCTGCCCGCCGCCACCGTCGCCTCCCTGGCCATGGGCGCCCTGCTGCGCGCCTGGCGCTTCGACCGCTACCGGACGAAGGAGAAGGAGGAGGACAAGCCGAAGCTCGAACGCCTCGCCTTCGCCACGCCGGAGACCACCGCCGCCAAGCAGGCCTTCGCGCCCCTGCGCGCCGTGGCGGATGGCGTGTTCCTGACCCGGGAGCTGGTCAGCGAACCGCCCAACGTGCTGCACCCGGTGGAATTCGCCGATCGCTGCAAGGCGCTGGAGAAGCTGGGGGTGGAGGTCGAGATCCTCGGTCCGAAGGAGATGAAGCGCCTGGGCTTCGGCGCGCTGCTCGGCGTGTCCCAGGGCAGCGCGGTGGAACCCCGCATGGTGGTGATGCAGTGGAAGGGCGCGCCCAAGGCTCGCCGCGGCAAGCCCTTCGCCTTCATCGGCAAGGGCGTCACCTTCGACACCGGCGGCATCTCCATCAAGCCCGCTGGCGGGATGGAGGACATGAAGTGGGATATGGCCGGCGCCGGCACCGTGGTCGGGCTGATGGCCGCACTCGCCGGGCGCAAGGCCAAGGCGGATGTGGTCGGCATCGTGGGCCTGGTGGAGAACATGCCGTCCGGCACCGCGCAGCGCCCGGGCGATGTGGTGAAATCCTATTCCGGCCAGACCATCGAGGTGATCAACACCGATGCGGAAGGCCGCCTCGTGCTGGCCGATGTGCTCTGGTACTGCCAGGAACGCTTCGCGCCGCGCTGCATGATCGACCTGGCGACGCTGACCGGCGCGATCATCGTGGCGCTGGGCCATGAACATGCCGGCCTCTTCGCCAATGACGACGACCTGGCGCAGCGCATCCTGGCCGCCGCCAAGGTGACGGGCGAAGGCGCCTGGCGCATGCCGCTGGGCGAGGCCTACGACAAGGCGCTGCGCTCCGAGATCGCGGATATGAAGAATGTCGGCGGCCGGCCGGGCGGGGCGGTGACGGCGGCGCAGTTCATCCAGCGCTTCGTCAACACCAAGGACGGCCCGATGCCCTGGGCGCATCTCGACATCGCCGGCACCGCCTGGACGTCCAAGGACCACCCCACCATCCCGAAGGGCGCCACCGCCTATGGCGTGCGGCTGCTGGATCGGCTGGTGGCGGATTGGGACGAGGCGTGATCCCCCGCGCGCCATGCTGAAGCTGCGCTTCCGCAAGGGCGAGCCCACCCCCGGCCTGCCCGTGATCTGGCCCGCCGGCCAGGACTGGCCGGCGGAGATCGCGGCGCTGGCCGAGGCGGCGGGCTTCAAGGCGGAGGCCGGCCGCCTACTGGATGCGCCCGGCCTGCCGCGCCGCGTGCTGGTCGGCCTGCCCGCCGCGCCGCTGCGGCTGGATTGGGAAAAGGCCGGCGCCGCCGCCGCCGCCGTGCTGGCGGAGGCGCCGCTTGCCATGCTGGCCGCGCCCGGCCTCGCGCCCGATTCGGTGGCCGCCTTCGCCGCCGGCATGGCACTGCGCGCCTGGCGCTTCGACCCCTATCGCACCCGCGACCGCAAGCCGTCCCTGGCCCGCGTGACCTGCCTGGTGGACGATCCCGCCGCCTGCCGAAAGGCGTGGGAGGATGCGGCGCCCGCCATCCGCGGCTGCCTGTTCGCCCGCGACCTCGTCTCCGAACCCGCCAACCACCTGACCACCCGCCACTTCGCCGCGCGGCTGGAGGAGCTGGCCGAATTCGGCATCCATGTCGATGTCTGGGGCCGCAAGCGGCTGGAACGGGCCGGCTTCGGCGCGCTGCTCGCCGTCGGCCGCGGCGCCGCCGAACCGCCCCGGCTGGCCGTGCTGCGCTGGCGCGGCCATTTCGACGCGCCACCCATCGCCCTGGTCGGCAAGGGCCTGGTCTTCGACACCGGCGGCATTTCCATCAAGGGCGCGCAGGGGATGGAGGCGATGCGCGCCGATATGGCGGGTGCGGCCGCCTGCGCCGGCGCCATGCTGGCCCTGGCCCTGCGCAATGCCCCGACGCCGGTGGTGGCCGTGCTGGCGATTGCGGAAAACGCCACGGGCGCGGACAGCTACCGCCCCGGCGACGTGCTGCGCACCGCCTCCGGCCGCACGGTGGAGGTGGTGGACACAGACGCCGAAGGCCGCCTGGTGCTGGCCGATGCGCTGCACCACGCCATCGCCACGCTGGGCGCGCGGGTGGTGGTGGACCTGGCGACGCTGACCGGCGCCATCGTCACCGCGCTGGGGACGCATCGCGCCGGGCTGTTCGGCAACGAACCCGCGCTGCTGGCCGCCCTCGCCGCCGCCGGGGAGGAAACCGGCGAGCATCTGTGGCCCATGCCGATCGGCGCCCGCCACCGCGAGGATCTGCACAGCGACATCGCCGATATCCGCCAATGCATGCCCGCCGGCGCCGGCCGCCTGCAACCCGATGCCAGCCACGCCGCCGCCTTCCTGGCCGAATTCGCAGGCGCCACGCCCTGGGCGCATCTGGATATCGCCGGCGTCGACACGCAGGACAAGCCGCACGCCCTCGGCCCCGCCGGCGCCACCGGCTTCGGCGTGCGGCTGCTGGATCGGCTGATCTCCGCGCAGTATGAGGACCCGCCGGAACCCGCGGGAGGCCGCCCCTGATGGCCGATTACGGCTTCTACCACCTGACCCGCACGCCGCTCGAACAGGCCCTGCCGAAGCTGCTCGGCCGCGTGCTCTCGGGCGGCGGCCGCGCCATGGTGCGCCTGGCGGAACCGCAGCGGCTGGAGGCGCTGGACGCCGCACTCTGGACCTGCCCGGACCCGGATTGGCTGCCGCATGGCACGCCCCGCAGCGGCCATCCGCATCTGCAACCCATCTGGCTGACCACGGAGGATGCCGGCCCCGAAGGCGCCCCGAATGGCGCGCGCTTCCTGTTCCTGCTGGAAGCCACCCAATCCGCGCGGCTGGACGCCTTCGACCGCGTGCTGGACCTGTTCGATGGCGGCGATGCGGAGGCCGTGGCCGCCGCCCGCAGCCGCTGGCGCAGCGCCAAGGCTGGCGGCCACGCCCTGACCTATTGGCAGCAGGGCGCCCGCGGCTGGGAGAAGAAGGCCTGAAGGTTCTGGTTGCATCTGGTGAACGAAAAAGGATAGTGTTCCTAATCCAGCCACAGGGGGAACACGACGATGCATGTCGAGAATCACCGCCTGAAAGACGTGCCCTTCGACGCCACGCCGCATATGGGCGGCGAGATCACGCCGCGCTTCCTGGTGATGCACTACACCGCCGGTGGCTCCGCGCTGAACTCCGTCCGCGCCATCCGCGACCGCGGCCTGTCCGCGCATATCTTCGTCGATCGCGATGGCGCCATCATCCAGACCGTGCCCTTCAACCGGCTGGCGCATCACGCCGGCCCCTCGCAATGGCGTGGGCATGACGGGCTGAACAATTGCTCCATCGGCATCGAGATCGCCAATCTCGGCTGGCTGGACCGCCGGGAGGCCGGCGGCTGGACCCGCGCCGGCCTCAGCCGCAGCCTGCCCGAGGCCGAGGTGCTGGTGGCCCGCCACCGCAATGGCGGCCCCAGCATGGGATGGGAAACCTATCCCGAGGCGCAGCTCAAATCCCTCGCCGCCCTCACCCTCGCGATCCGCGCCGCCTATCCCAGCATCCAGGAGGTGGTGGGCCATGATGACATCTCCCCCGGCCGCAAGCAGGACCCCGGCCCGGCCTTCCCCCTGGCGCGCTTCCAGCACCTGGGCGGCGCCGCCGGCTCCGGCACCTTGGTGGAGAATGATCTCGGCGCCTTCGAGGTTTCGGCGCGCGACAATCTGAACCTGCGCGGCGGTCCCGGCACCGGCTTCGGCGTGCTCGGCAAGCTGCCGCCGGGCACGAAGCTGCGCGTGCTGCGGGAGGAAGGCGAGTGGCGCCTGGTGGATCTGCAGGGCGATGCCGTGCCGGACGGCTTCGTCCATGGCGCCTTTTTGCGCCGCATCGGCGGCTGAGGCGCGCTCAGCGCGCCTCCCGCACCACCGGCAGCGCCGCGGTCAGCCCCCAGCAGGCCAGCAGCATCAGTGCCGACCCGGCGAGGCACGCCGTCAGCCCGCCCATGCCATACAGCAACCCGGATAGCAGCGTGCCGCCGAAGCGCCCGGCGGCATTGGCGGCGTAGTAGAAGCCCACATCCTCCGCCGCCTTCTCCGACCCCGCATAGGCCAGCACCAGGTAGGAATGGACCGAGGAATTCACCGCGAAGACGAAGCCGAACAGCGCGAGCCCCGCCACCACCACCAGATCCGGCCGCGGCATATCGGCGGCCAGCGCGGCGGCGAGGGCGATCGGCAGCAGCGCCAGCAGCAGCGACCACAGCCGCGCCGCCGGCACTTCGGTGGAAAGCCCATCCGCGCTGCGTCGCACCAGGGCGGGGGCGGCGGCCTGCACCACGCCATAGCCGATGGTCCACAGCGCCAGGAAGCCGCCGACCATCGGGAAGCTCCAGCCCGAGGCGTAGAGGAATACCGGCAGCCCGACGACGAACCACACATCCCGCGCGCCGAACAGGAACACCCGCGCCGCCGCCAGCAGATTCACGCCGCGGCTCTTGCCGAGAAACTCCCGCGCATTGCGCGACGGTTTCGCTCGTCCCATCAGCGGCGGCAGCGACAGCAGCACCGCCACCAGGATCACCGCCAGCCCCGCCGCCATGGCCCACAGCGCGCCGCGGAACCCCAGGAACTCCAGCAGCACGCCGCCCAGGAAGAAGCCCACGCCCTTCATCGCGTTCTTGCTGCCGGTGAAGAAGGCGACCCAGTGGAACAGCCGGCCCGAGGCCTCGCCCTGCGTCCGATCGCCGGAGGGCGCAGCCCGAAGGCGTGAATCGGCCGCTGCGCCGAAGGCGCTGTCATGCGTCAATTTGATCGCCGACTTGCTGGCGGTTTTCGTCAAATCCTTCGCCACGCCGCAGACGCCCTGCGCCAGCACCACCCACGCCACCGAGGTCACCGCCGCCCAATCCGGCGACATCGCCGACAGCATCAGGAAGCCGATGATCTGCGTGCCCAGCCCGACGGCCAGCATCCGCGCAATGCCGAAGCGCACCGCCAGCCAGCCGCCGATCAGGTTCGCGCCAATCCCTGCCGCCTCATACAGCAGGAACAGGAAGGCCAGCGTGAAGGGCGAATAGCCGAGGCGGAAGAAATGCAGCAGCACCAACATCCGCAACGCGCCATCGGTCAGCGTGAAGCCCCAATAGGCCGCCGTGACGATGGCGTAGTTGCGCGTGCCCGCGCGGCTGGCCGCCGCCGCGCTCACAGCCCGACCTGTTCCATATGGCAGGCGAGGTCGACCATGCGGCAGGCATAACCCATCTCATTGTCGTACCAGGCATAGACCTTCAGCAGCGTGCCATCCGTCACCAGCGTGCTCGGCGCATCGATGATGGCGCTGCGCGTATCCCGCGCGTAATCGACGGACACCAGCGGCCGCGCCTCATAGCCCAGGATCCCGGCGAGCGGCCCTTCGGCGGCGGCGCGGAACAGCGCATTCACCTCCGCCACGCTGGTCTCCCGCTTCATCTCAAACACGCAGTCGGTCAGCGAGGCATTCAGCACCGGCGCGCGCACCGCATGGCCATCCAGCTTGCCCTTCAGCTCCGGATAGATCAGCGCAATCGCCGTCGCGCTGCCCGTCGTCGTCGGTTGCAGGGACAGCATGGCGGAACGCGCCCGGCGCAGATCCTTGTGCGGCGCATCGACCACGACATTCGTGTTGGTCGGATCATGGATGGTGGTGATCTGGCCATGCCGGATGCCGATGGCCTCATGCACCACCTTCACCACCGGGGCGAGGCAGTTCGTGGTGCAGGATGCCGCCGAGACGATCGGGTGGCGCGCCGGGTCATAGAGGTTCTCGTTCACGCCGACGACCACGTTCAGCACGCTCTCGAACTTCACCGGCGCGGCGACGATCACGCGCTTCGCACCGCGCGCCAGATGGCCTTGCAGCACCTCCGGCGTCAGGAATTTGCCGGTGCATTCCAGCACCACCTCCACGCCCATATCGCCCCAGGGGATATCCCCCGGCCTGGCATGTTCGGAGAAGCTCATGCGGCGATCGCCGATGCGGATGGCCTCGCTGCCCTCCGCCGCGATGCCGCCGCGCCAGCGGCCCTGCACGCTGTCGAATTCCAGCAGATGCGCGCAGGCGGCAGCACCGCCCTTGATCTCGTTCAGATGCACCACGTCCAGCCGGTTGCCGGCGCGCGGATCCTCCGCCTGGCGTTCCGCGGCCCCCAGCGCCGCGCGCAATGCCAGCCGCCCGATGCGGCCCATGCCGCTGATGCCAACCCTCATGCGCGTGCGTATCCCTGGGGTGCCGCCAGCTCATCCAGCCGCAGCTTCAGCGCCATGCGATCCAGCGTGCCGAAGGGCAGGCTGGTGAAGATGCCGAGGCGCCGTTGCAGCGCCGCATACAGCTCATTCAGCAGCGTCGCCCGTTCCACCGCGCTGCCGGAGAATTTCGCCGGATCGGGCAGCGGCCAGGCGGCGGTCAGCGCCCTGTCGCCGAAATCCGGGCAGGCCTGGCCGGCCAGCGTGTCGCACAGCGCAATCACGAAATCCATCCGCGGCGCCGCCGGCCCGGTGAAGCCATCCCAGGATTTCGAATGCAGCGCGGAGACATCATGGCCGAGCGCCTTGAGCTGACTCAGCACCTCCGGCAGCGGTCCCTCCGCGGCGGGTTCGGAACCGGCGGAGAAGGCGCGGAAGCGGCCCTCGCCGATGCGGTTCAGGATGGCTTCCGCCATGATGGACCGGGCGGAATTGCGCGTGCACAGGAACAGCACGTTGAAACGTGGCGCGTCCATTCGGGGGGTCTCCCTTTCGGTGTCGAACAGGCGGTGCAGGTCGCCGCAGCGTGCGGGCTCGCCGCCGCAACAGGCCTCGGCCAGGAAGGCGACCAGCCCGCGCAGGCGGGCGATCTGCGCCGCATAGACCAGGCTGCGTCCATGCCGCGTCGCCGCGACCAGCCCCGCCTGTTCCAGCGCCCGCAGGTGGAAGGACAGGGTGGAGGCCGGCACGCCGAGCCGCGCGCCGATCTCGCCCGCCGCCAGGCCCGAAGGCCCCGCCGCCAGCAGCGCGCGCATCAATTCCAGCCTGGTGCCCTGGCCGAGGGCGGTGAAGCCCAGGGCGGCCTGTTCGCTATCCATGCTTCCAGTAGTATCGAAGCATCAGGCCCCGCGGCGTGACGCTTCCATGAAAGCTACCCCAGCGCCCGCGCCACGCCCGCCACCGCCTCCCGCGCCGCCCGCGTCACCCCGGCGAGCGTGGCGGAGGCCATGCCCGTCCAGTCGCCATAGCCCAGCAGCCACAGCCGGGGCTCCGCCACGGCCTGCCCATCCGCCCCCACCGCCACCTGGCCTTCCGCATCCAGCAGCCCGAGCGGCGCTAGATGGTCCAGCGCCGGCCGGAAGCCGGTGCACCACAGGATGGCGTCGGCCGGGATGCGCGTGCCATCCGCCCAGACCGCCGCATCCGCCTCCAGCCGCGCGAAGCCGCGCAGGCTGTGGTCGAACACGCCCCGCGCCCGCGCCTCCCGCACCGGCGGCACGGCGACGATGTTGCCGAGCCCGCCGAGGGCCTCCGGCGGCGGCCGCCCCTCCCGCTGCGCCTGCCAGCGGGCGGTGGCGCGTTCGAACAGCACGCGGCCATCCACATCATCCGGCAGGAAGACCGGCGGGCGTTCCGTCACCCAGGTGACCGTGGCGTGGCGCGACAGTTCCGCCAGGATCTGCGCGCCGGAATTGCCGCCGCCCACCACCAGCACGCGCTGCCCGGCGAAATCCTCCGGCCGCCGATACTGTGCCGAATGGCATTGCACGCCCCGGAACAGGTCGCGGCCGGGGATCGCCGGGATGAAGGGGTGGCTCCAGGTGCCGGTGGCGCTGATCACCGCGCGGGCGATGAGGTCCGCACCCTCCAACACCAGCCCCTTCGCGCCGCGCCGCACCGCGGCCACCCGCACCGGCCGGCGCACCGGCAGCGCGTACCGCGCCTCATAGGCGGCGAGATAGGCCAGCACCTCCTCCCGCGGCGGGTATCCCCCATCCGCCGGCGCCGGCATCGCCCAGCCGGGCAGGGAGGACCATTGCGCCGGGGAGAACAGCGTCAGCGACTCCCAGGCATGCCCCCAGGCCCCGCCCGGCGCCGTGCCATCATCGAGGATGGCGAAGGACAAACCCGTGCGGCGCAGGAAATACCCCGCCGCCAGCCCGGCCTGGCCGCCGCCGATGATGGCGACGTCCAGCGTCGGGGACATCAGCTATCCAGCTTCACGCCCGTCAGCTCCACCAGCTCCGCCCAGCGCGCCACCTCCGCCCGCTGGAAGGCGGCGAAGGCGGCCGGGCCTTGCGGGTCCAGCGTGAAGGCGGCGGCCACCAGGCGGCGCTTCACCTCCGCATCCTCCAGCGCGCCGAGGAAGGCCTGCGCCAGCCGCTCCGCCATCGGCGCCGGCACGCCGGCCGGGCCGAACAGGCCGAACCAGGCATCCACGGCCATATAGGGCACGCCGGCCTCGGCCGAGGTCGGCACATCCGGAAACTCCGCCAGCCGCGCCGGCGCACCGATCTGCAAGGCGCGCAGCCTGCCTTCCTTCACCAGCCCCGCCACGGTCGGGAAGGTGGAGGTGTAGAACTGCACCACCCCCGCCACCGTATCCGTCGCCGCCGGCGCCGCGCCCCGATACGGCACATGGGTCGCATTCAGCCCCGAGCGCCGCACGAAGCTTTCCGAGATCACATGGCTGGCCGAGCCGGCGCCGGAGGAGGCATAGGCCACCGCGCCGGTCAGCCGGGCCAGATCCGCCATGCTGCGCGCCGGCGAATTGGCCGGCACCACCGTCGCATGATGCACCGTCGCCAGCTTCGCCACCGGGGTGAAGCCCTCCACCACATGGAAGGGCAGGCGCGCCATCATCGCCTGGTTCGAGGCATGGGTCTGGTTGTGGCCGAGGATCAGCGTCAGCCCATCCGGCGCCGATCGCGTCGCGGCCTCGGAGCCGATCACGCCGCCGGCGCCGGCCCGGTTATCCACCACCACGGCCTGCCCCAGCATGGCCGCCGCGCGTTCGCTGGTGACGCGGGCCAGGATATCGGTCGGCCCGCCGGGTGGGGCCGGCACGATCAGGCGGATCGGGCCCGACCCCTGCGCCCGCGCGGCCGGGATCAGGGCAGGCGTGGCGAGAAGCGGCAGGGCCAGCAGGCTGCGGCGACGGATCATGGCGTGGTTTCCCCCAAGGACTTCCCCTGCGTGTCGCAACCTACCGCCCGGCGCGTCAAGATGCGCGCTTCACCTCCGCGACATCCCACACGCGAAGGTTGCATCCGCCCCGGCATCCGGCGCAGGCTGCCGAGGCGCAAGAACAACAACCCGGAGGCATGAGGCGATGACAGCCGATCAGCCGACCCTGGAGCGTCCACCCGCCGAGCCCGCCACCTCGCGCGCCCTGTGGCCCACCTTCCTGCGCCGCACCCTGGCCGAGGACAGCCTGGTGGTGGGGCCGATCACGCCGCGTCCAACTGCTCCGACAGCTTCAGCCACTCCTCCTCCAGCGTTGCGGTCTGGCGGGAAATGACGATGCGCCGCGTATTGGCCCAGGTGATGTCCTCCGGCTTGCGCTTGGCGTAGGTCGCGGGGTCGGACAGGCGCTTCTCGATCAGCTTCGCTTCCAGCGCCAGCTTCTCCATCTCCCGCTCGATCTCCTTCAACCGGGTGCGCATCGGCGCCAGCGCGGCGCGGGAGGAGGCGGATTTCTTCCGCTCCAGCGACCCCTTGCCGCCGCCCTCCGCCCCCGGCTCGGCGCTAGGCGCCCGGCCGCCGCCGCGGGCGCGGTCGGCCAGCAGGGTGCGGTATTCATCCATGTCGCCGTCGAAGCTTTTCACCTGGCCATCGGCCACCAGCCACAGCCGGTCCGCGATCAGCTCCACCAGATGCGGATCATGGGTGATCAGCAGCACCGCGCCGCCGAATTCCGCCAGCGCCCGCACCAGCGCCTCCCGCGCATCGATGTCCAGGTGGTTGGTCGGCTCGTCGAGGATCAGCAATTGCGGCGCATCCCGCGTGCACAGCGCGAGCAGCAGGCGCGCCTTCTCGCCACCCGAGCAATTGGCG
>LNFM01004770.1_pt1 | contig 24517 bp, 17 predicted proteins | sample 596031 | NCBI WGS metagenome assembly LNFM01 (sample SAMN04254537, study PRJNA301005) | activated carbon metagenome | isolation source: dual media filters at the Ann Arbor, Michigan drinking water treatment plant | place: USA: Ann Arbor | reverse complement strand
AAGCCAACCCACGAACCGAACGCCCATCCTCAACCCACGCCAGTCATCCACTGAACTCCGAACCAACTGGCTTCAAACTTGTTGACACGTTCCGTCGCCGCGGATCGGGCGCGGGCGCCCGCCGGGTATCGGCCGCCGCGAGCGACTATACTCCCGAGCGAATGTCGGTCGACGCCCCGACGGTCCAGATGGACACGACCGAGGCCGGGGATCGCTCCGCGGGCTCACCGAGCTCGGGCGACGGCCGCGAGCTCGCGCGTGGGACCCGCTTCGGCCGCTTCGTCGTGACCGCGCCCCTGGGCTCGGGCGGCGCCGGGGCGGTCTACGCGGCCTACGATCCCGAGCTGGATCGCCGTGTCGCGCTCAAGGTCCTGCACGCCGACGAGGTCGAGCGACCCGAGTGGCCGCGGTTGGTCCGCGAGGCCCGGGCCCTGGCGCGCCTCAGCCACCCCAACGTCGTCGTCGTCCACGATGTGGGGCAGGAGCGCGGTCGGGGCTTCCTCGCCACCGAGCTCGTCGACGGCACCGATCTGCGCCGGTGGCTGCGCGAGCGGCCCGAGCTCCCGGCCGGCGCGGTGCTCGAGCTGTTCGTCGCGGCCGGCCGTGGCCTCGCCGCGGCCCACGGCGCCGGCATGGTCCACGGCGACTTCAAGCCCGCCAACGTCCTGGTCGGCACCGATGGCCGCCCGCGCGTCGCCGACTTCGGCCTCGCCCGGATGCAGCGCGTGCCGGCCACCGCGGGCCACGACCGCGCGCTCGACAGCGACGAGGTCGAGCGCGGCCCGGCCCGCGAGTCGAAGCTGTTCGGCACGCCGTACTACATGGCGCCGGAGCAATTCGACGGCGTGCCTGCCGACGAGCGCGCCGATCAGTACGCGTTCTGCCTCGCGCTGCTCGAGGCCCTGGTCGATCGACGGATCTTCGCCAACCACTCGGTGTCGTCGCTGATGGTGCTCAAGCAGGCGACGATCGCCGAGCCGACGTTCGATCGGGTGCGACCGAGGTGGCTGGCGAGGCTGCTCGCCCGCGGCCTCGATCCGGATCCCGCGAAGCGCCACCCCTCGATGACCGCGCTGCTCGACGCGATCGCGGAGGGCCAGCGCGCGTCCTCGCGTCGCCGCCTCGCGCTCGGGCTCGGCGGCGCGCTCGTCCTCGGGGCCGCCGCGACCTACGGCGCCGTCGCGCCGGGCATCACCCAGCCGTGCGCGGGCAGCTCGCGCCACATCGAGGCGCTGTGGAACTCCACTCGCGCCGCCGCGATCGGATCGGCGTTCGCGGCCGCGCACCCGACGTTGGGCACCTCGAGCTGGCCGCGGATCGCCGCGGCGATCGAGGAGTTCGGCGCGCGGTGGATCGCCGGGCATCGTAGCGCCTGCCTCGCGGCGCACCACCGCGAGCAACCGCCCGAGATCGCCGCGGCGCGCACCCGCTGCCTCGACGATCGCCGCGAGCGACTCGGCGCGCTGCTCGAGGTGTTCGCCGACGCCGACGCGCAGACCGTGATCGGGGCCGACACTGCCCTGCGCGCGCTGCCGGAGCTGACCACGTGCGCCGACGCGGACACGGTCGTCGCGGCGTTCGGGCCCGCGCAGGACGACGATCCCGAGGCGGTGGCGCAGCTCGAGCAGGAGCTCCGCCGCGTCGACGTCGCCCTCGACCTCGCGCGGGCCGAGCTCGCGAAGCGGGGCATCGACGCCGCCGCCGCGATCGCGGACGAGCACGGCCTGCTGCGCGAGGCCGACGCGATCGCGGTGCGCCGCGGCATGCTCCTGCACCTCACCGGGGACTTCGCCGAGGCGCAGCGCGTGCTCGAGGGCGCGGTCCTCGACGCGATCGCCCAGGGCGACGACCGCACGGCGCTGTCGGGCCTCGCGCCCCTGGTGCGCACGACGGGATCGGCCCAGCTGCGCTTCGACGACGCGCGGGCGTGGGCGCGGTGGGGTGAGCCCCTCGCGACCCGCGTCAACGCGCCGGCCTCCGTGCGCGCCGAACTCTTGTCGGCGATCGCCCGCGTCGAGGGCATCGCCCACGACGACGCCGCGATCGATCACCTCGAGCGGGCGATCGCCCTGCTCGAGGCCAGCGACGGGTCGAGCGAGGTGCCGGTGGCGCTGCTGCAGATCGAGCTCGGGGACGCGCTGCGGGCCCGCGGCGACGTCGAGGCCGCGATCGCGAGGATCGGCGACGCGCGTGGGATCATCGAGCGCGAGCTCGGCGGGGCGCACCCCGATCACATCGCGGCGACGGGGGCCCTGGGCCTGGTGCTGTGGCAGCGCGGCGACGCCTCGGGCCGCGCGTTGATCGAGCAGGCGCTCGTCGACTCGCGCGCGGTGTACGGCGCCGATCACCCCGCCCTCGCGCCCGCGCTCAACAACCTCGCCGGCGTCTACACGGACGACGGTCGCTACGAGCAGGCCCGCGCGCTGCTGCTCGAGTCGCTCGCGCTCGAGCGGCGGCGCTTCGGTGAGGACCACCTCGTCACCGCGCCCACGCTCGTGAACCTCGCGACCGCGGCGCTGTGGATGGACCAGCCCGCGCTCGCGCTCGCGGAGCTCGACCAGGCCGAGCGGATCTTCGTCGCCGACGACGCCGATCGCCCCGAGCTCGCGGGGGTCTACCGCCAGCGCTCCTATGCCCTGGCGTCGCTCGGCCGGGCCGCCGAGGCCGTCGCGGTCGGCGTGCGGGCGGTCGAGTCGTTCGATCGCCACCGTGCGCGGACCGACCCCGCCCGGGCCGACGCGCGCGTGCAGCTCGGCTGGGCGCGGACCCTCGCCGGCGACCTCGAGGGGGCCAAGGTCGCGTACGACGAGGCGATCGCGATCCTCGATCGGCCGGCGGCGCAGATGAACCCGCCGCTGCGGGCGGCCCTCGCCGAGGCCCTGCGGGGTCGCGCCGACGTCCACGTCGCGGCCGGGCGGGCGGCCGCCGCCGCCGCGGATCGGGCGCGGGCGACGGCCCTCCTCCCCGGCCCCTGACCCGGCGCCGACGCACGCGCGGACGAAATCGACGCGGCGGCGAAGAAACCACGCGACCTGCCGGGGCGGGCGGCGTGTGGGGGACGATGACGACGCTCACCCCTTGGATTCTCCGCCTCTCCTTGACCCTCGGCGCGCTCGCGCTGGCCTGCGACGACGACGGCAGCGGCGGCGATGACGGCTGCGACTCGGCCAACGACTCGGCCAACGACTCCGCAAACGACTCCGCAAACGACTCCGCAAACGACTCCGCCAACGACTCCGCCAACGACTCCGCCAACGACTCCGGGTCCTCGGGCAGCGTCGGCGACCAGTGCACGTCCAATGGCGACTGCAGCGACGATGTGTGCCTGTTCGCGGGTGACGCGGACTACGGGATCTGCAGCCAGCGGTGCGAGAGCTTCTCCGAGTGCCCGACGTTCTGGGATTGCACGACCGTCAACAACGCGACGGGCACCTACTGCGTGCCGTCTTGAGGCTCGCCCGACGGCTCGGGCGCCCCGGCCTCGCCGCCCTTCGTGGCGAGGAAGCGCTCGATGCTCAGATCGAGGCGGCTCGCGACAAGGCCCATCAGCTGATCGAACTCGCGGCGGCCCAGGGCGAGCTGCAGCTGCAGCGTGCGCCGCGTGCCGGCGAGCAGCGCCTCGCGCGTCTTGACGATCCGCCGCGCCGCGCTCGAACGATGGATCCGCAGCAGCCCCCCGAGCTCGTCGATCGACAGCCCATGCAGGTAGTGCAGACGCAGCAGGTTGCGCTCGGCCGGGTCGAGCTCGGCGAGCGCCGCAGAGAAGGCCGCGGCGAACTGCGTGCGGTACTGCTGCTTGAGCGCGCCCAGCTCGGGCCCGGTGGCCGAGGCCTCGAGGGCGAACAGCTCGTCGTCCGACGCCAGCGCGCGGCGCCGCTCGGCGCGGACCGACGACAACGCCTCGCGCACCGCGACCACGCGGACCCACGTGGCGAGCTCGCCCTGCCCGGTGTAGTGGGCGAGCTTGGGCGGTCCGCTGTCGTCGGCGACCAGCAGCTTGGTGCGCAGCCGCTGCTTGATCTCCTCGACGAACGCGGCCGACGCGTCGACGCGGCCGATCGCGGCGCCGAGCGTCGCGACGTACTCGCGATCGAAGCGCCCGAGGGCGCCAGCGTGGCCCTGGCGACACGCGAAGGCGAGGTGGAGCTCGACCGCGTGCACCCGCGACACCGCCGCGGCGAGGCCGTCGTCGTCGATCCCGTCGGGGATGCAGCGCGCGAGCTCGGCCCAGAACCCCGCGAGGTGCGGCGGCGCCGAGGGCCACGCGGCCCCCACGGCGGCGGCGATGTCCTCGAGCACGCGCTCGAGCGCCGCGCGCTGCGGGGCATCGGGCGACCCGAGCCACGCGGCGAGGAAGGCATCGGTCGCCGCCGGCGCGGCGCGGCCATCATCGGGGTCGGGCATTCGGGACACCGCGGATATCATAGCCCGCCGCTGGTGGGGCTCGGCACCCTCGTTGACATCCTCTCGCCCGCGCTGCAGTAGGGATCCACGCGATGCGCACCACCTCGTCTCCACGCGCCGAGGCCCCGATGGCGGAGCTCACCGAGGAGCGCATCGCGGCGTACCTGCGGGGCGACGTGCTCGATCCGGCCGAGCGCGCGGCGCTCGAGGCCGCGATCGATCGGGAGCCCCAGTGGCTCGCGGTCGTCGCGTTGCTCGCGCGGCGCGACCCGGGCTCGGCCCCGGCGCCGGCGGCGGACGCGGCCACCGACGGCGACGACGATCGCGACGACGACGACGACGACGATGGCGACGACGACGTGGTCGAACGCGTCGAGCGCGAGCACGCGCTGCGCCTGCAGCCCGGCGGACGCGTCGGGCGCTACGTCGTCGAGGGCCCGCTCGGTCGCGGCGGCATGGGGGTGGTCTACGCCGCGTTCGATCCCGAGCTGGGCCGACGCGTCGCGATCAAGGTCCTGCGCGGTGATCCGGGGCCGACGCCCGCGCGCCAGGATCGACTGCTCCGCGAGGCGCGGGCGCTCGCGCAACTCAGCGATCGCCACGTCATCACCGTCAACGACGTGGGCACGTGGCAGGGCCGCGTGTTCCTGGCGATGGAGCTGCTCGCGGGTCCGACGTTGCAGGCGTGGCGCGCCTCGGGCGAGCCGACGTGGGCGGAGGTCCTCGCCGCGTACCTCGACGCAGGTCGCGGCCTCGCGGCGGCGCACGCCGTGGGCCTCGTGCACCGCGACTTCAAGCCGGCCAACGCGATGTTCGCCGCGGACGGTCGCGTGGTGGTGCTCGACTTCGGCCTGGCGCACGGACCCGGCGCCGCGCCACCGTCGTTGGCCGACGCGCTCGCCGACCCCGTCGCCGACGCCCGCGGCCCGACACGCACCGGCGCGGTGCTCGGCACGCCCGCGTACATGGCCCCGGAGCAGCGCCGCGGCGAGCCGAGCACGCCCGCGGCCGATCAGTTCTCGTACTGCGTCGCGCTGTCCGAGGCGCTGCGCGGCGCGCTGCCCGAGCAGGCCGCCGCCGCAGACACGCCGACCAGCTGGGCGCCGGCGCGGGGGCGCTGGCCGGGTCGGCTCGATCGCCTGCTCGCCCGTGGCCTCGCCGCGGCGCCGCAGGATCGCCACGCCTCGATGGCGGTCCTCGTGGACGCGCTCGCGCAGGTGCTCCGACCGCGTCGCCCCTGGCTCGTCGCCACGATCGTCGGCGGCTCGGGCATCACCGCGCTGGCGATCGCGCTGGCCGATCGCGCCCCTGCGTGCACCGGATCCGAGGCCGCCCTCGCCCCGAGCTTCGACGAGGCGCAGGCCGAGCAGGTCGCCGCAGCGCTGCTGCAGACGGGACGCCCCTGGAGCGCGCGCACGCGCGACGAGGTCGATCGCCGGCTGCACGCCTATGCGCAGGCGTGGATCGACGAGCACGCCGCGACCTGCCGCGCGACGCGGATCGACGGCGCGCAATCCGAGACGGTCCTCGATCTCCGCATGGCGTGCCTCGATCGCCGCCGGCGATCGCTGGGTGCGTTGGTCGACGTCCTCGCCGAGGCCGACGCCGACACCGCGGCCCAGGCCGTGCGCGCGGTCGAAGCCCTGCCGAAGCTCGCCGACTGCCGTGACGTCGAGGCCCTCGCCGCGCCGGTCCCGGTCGCCGCCGGGGCCGAGGATCGCCGCCGCGCCAACGCGCTGTTCGATCAGCTCGCCCGCGTGGAGGCGCTGCGCGAGTCCAGCCACCACGCCGCGGCCACCGAGCTGGCGCGGGCCGCCGTCGCCGAGGCCGTCGCCCTGGGGCACGCGCCGTCGGAGGCCGACGCGCGCCTGGCCCTCGGCTGGGCGCTGCACGACGAGGGCGAGCACGCCGCGGCCGAGGCCGAGCTGCGCGCGGCGCTGCACGCCGCCGAGGCCGGCGGCCACGACGAGGCCGCGGTGCTGGCGTGGACGCGGCTTGGTTGGGTGGTCGGCTGCGATCTCGCGCGCCACGACGAGGGCCGCCGCGAGCTCGAGCACGCCGCGGCGTGGAGCGGACGACTCCACGGCCGCCCGCACCTCGAGGTCGCACGCCTGCGCACGCTTGGATGGATCGAGCACGAGGCGGGCGACGACACCGCCGCGATCGGGCACCTCGAGGCGGCGCTCGCCATCGCCGAGGAGCTGCCGCCCGACGACCGGGCCGGCGCGCAGGAGGTCGCGATGGTGCTCAACGGGCTCGGGGCCGCGCAGCTCGGGGCCGCGCAGCTCGACCGCGCCGAGAGCAGCTTCACCCGCGCCGCCGCGGGACTCGAGGCCGAGCTCGGCCCCGACCACCCGGACGTCGCACGCACGCGCAACAACCTCGGGGCGCTGCTGCGCGCGCAAGGCCGGCCCGCGGAATCCCGTGCGGTGTTTCTTCGCACCCTCGCCGTGTTCGAGGGGGCGTTCGGCGAGGCGCACCCCGTCATCGGTCAGACCCTCGTGAACCTCGCGGTCGCGGAGCTCGACCTCGGGCTCGACGCCGACGCCGAGGGCCACGCCGAGCGGGCGATCGCGGTGCTCGTCGCCGCGAACGGACCCCGGCACCCGATGGTCGCGAAGGCCCACACGATCCGCGCGGACGCCCGCATCCAGCTCGGTCGGCCGCAGGACGCGATCGCCGATCTCGAGCTGGCGTTCGACGTCGAGCGCGAGGTGCTGGGCCCCACGCACCCCAGCGTCGGGATCATCGAGTCCAACCTCGGCGGCGCGTACTACGACCTGGCGCGCTACGCCGACGCCGACGCCCACCTGCGCCGCGCCCTCGAGATCACCGAGACGAGCCTCGGGGCCGATCACCCCAACGTCGCGTTCGTCCTCGTCAGCCTCGGCCTGTCGCGGCGGGCGCAGGGCCACGCCGAGGAGGCCCTGGCGTTGTTCGAGCGCGCGGCCGAGCTCGCCGACGCGTCGCTGCGGCCGGGCGCCGTCATGCGCGCCGGCGAGACCCTCCTCGAGATGGGTCGCCTCCCCGAGGCCCTCGGGCACCTCGAGCGCGCCCGCGCGATGCAGCTCGAGATCGAGACCGCCCCGGGCCTGGTCGGCGACACCTGCTTCGTCCTGGCCCGCGCGCGGTGGGCCAGCGGCGACCGCCCGCGCGCGCGCGAGGCCGCGACGACGGCGATCGACGCGTACACCACGGGCGGTGTGATCGAGTCGGCACAGGAGGTCCGTCGCTGGCTGGCGACGCACCGCTGATTTCCCCGGCTCCGCGCCCCTGCGGGGCGGACGGGCAGGCTAGCATCGTGGGCCCGGGATGGCCGACTCGACGACAACCCTCGACGACGACCTCGCGGGCGTCGTGAGCAGCGGCGGGGACGGGATCGATCGGGACCAGGCGCGGCCGCCCGTCCTGCCGCTGCGCTACGCCGACGCTCGACTGCTCGCCACCGGCGGCATGGGCGACGTGTGGTCGTATCGCGACGACGCGCTCGGGCGACGGGTCGCGATCAAGGTGCTCGTGCGACGCCGACGCGCGGCGGCGTTCGATCGCGAGGCGCGGATCCAGGCCCGGCTCTCGCACCCCGCGATCGTGCCGATCCACGACATCGGCGAGGACCGCGGCCAGCCGTACATGGTGATGAGCCACATCGAGGGCGAGACGCTGGCGAACATCCTCGATCGCCACCGGCGCGGCGATCCGACGATCGGTCAGCACCACAACCGTCGCCAGCTCCTCACCGCGTTCGTGCGGGTCTGCCAAGCGCTCGCCTACGCCCATGATCGCGGGGTCGTCCACCGCGATCTCAAGCCGGCGAACCTCATGCTCGGGGCGCTCGGCGAGGTGTACGTGCTCGACTGGGGCATCGCCCTGGTCGACGAGGGCGCGACGACGTCGGGTCCGCGGGCGGGGCTCGCGGGCACGCTCGGCTACATGGCACCCGAGCAGCTCGAAGGCCTCGGAATCGAGGATCGGCGCTGCGACGTCTATGCACTCGGCGCGATCCTCTTCGAGATCGTGACGTTGGTCCCGCTGCACACCGGCCGCACGCGGGACGAGCTCGTCGCCTCGACGAGCCGCGGCGTCGACGTCGGAGCGCGGGCGATGGCGGCCCAGGCGGTGCTGCCCCCCGAGCTCGACGCGATCTGCCGCCGCGCCACCTCGACCCAGCCCGAGGCGCGCTACCCCGAGATCGCGGGGCTCATCGAGGAGCTCGAGCGGTTCCTCGACGGCCAGCGCGACGAAGCCGGTCGACGGGCGATGGCCGACGCCCTGGTGACGCGGGCCCGGGCCACCGTGCGCGACGGCGGCGAGGCGGCCGGTGTGCTGCGCGACGCGGGCCGGGCCCTCGCCCTGGCGCCCGGACACGCAGAGGCGGCGCTCATCCTGCGAGACGCCCTCGCCGACGGGCTCGACGTGATGCCGCCGGATCTCTCGCGACGGCTCGCGACGGAGGATCGCAGCGATCGTCGGCGCGGGGCGAGGATCGCCGTCGCCGGGATCGCCGCGTGGGCGCTGCTGTTCGGCCTGGGCATCGGCTTCGGCCTGCGCGAGCCGATGACGTTCGTCGGCTTCGCCGTCGCGATCGCCGTCGCGCTGCTCGCCGTCGTGCAGCGGGCGATCTGGGGCGGCACGACCCGCGTCGCCGGGATGATCGCGGCCGCCGCGGGCGCCGTCGCCCTGGTGTTCCTCGCGCGCCTGACCGGCCCCTACCTCGTGGTGCCGATGGTCGCGTCCGCGATCATGCCCGTGTTCCCGTTCGAGCGCGCCGATCACCGCCGCTGGGTGTTCGCGATGTTCGCGGCCGCCGTGCTGCTGCCGTGCCTCGCCGAGGCCCAGCAGTGGATCGCCCCGACCACCGTCGTCGAGCCCGACCGCATCGTCATCCACGCGACCATGGCGACGTTCTCGCCGACGTTCACGCCGGTGCTCCTCGCCCTCGCCTCGGTCGCGGCCCTCGCGGTCGCGCACACTGCGGTGGGTCGCACGCGCGGGGCGATCACGGCGACGCGGGTCGCACGGGCGCGCACGGCGTGGCAGCTCGAGCAGGTCCTCCCCGAGCCCCTCGAGGACGACCCCGTCGGTGGGTCCCGCGGATCGACGCGCCAGTGACGCAGTCGCGAGTCGCGAGTCGCGGGCCGCGGAAAAAAGATCGGAAATCCGACCGCCCCCGCAGATCGATTCGGCTCCTCGCGTCACTGCACTCCCATCATGGGCCGGAATGACAGGGGCCGATGCGGAGCTCGACGGGGGACGTCCGGTCCCCCTGGCCCACACCCAGGGCCGTCACACGCCCTGGGTGCCCCCATGATCCTTTTCGCAGGGACGCGTCACCCCGCCGGCGGCGGCGGATCGAACGGCGGGTGACAGGTCCCGATCTCGATCACGAGGTACATCAGCACCAGCTCCTGCGGCGTCAGCCCGGCGTACTTCTCCCACTCGACCGTGTGGTAGCTGGTGAACATCAGCTTGCCGCAGCCGTACTGCGCGGTGACGGTGAGCGGCCAGTCGGCATCCGCGGGCGCGCCGTCCTCCCCGTCGCCCGGTCCGTCGAGCCAGCGCTTGTGCCCGACGTCGACCTGGCCCCCGTTGCCGTCGTCGACCAGGACCGGCGGCGCATCGCGGATCGTGCTCCACAGATCGACCAAGCCCACGTCGGGGAGATCGGCCAGCGTCGGGTGACCGCCGTTGCCGGGGTTCTGCGGGTTGATGTCGGCGAGCGCGGGCGGCAGCGCGGCGAGCCACGCTGCGAGGCCGTCCTCGCGCACGTGACCGATGGTGTCGAACGAGTCCAGGTACGGGCCGCCGGTGAAGCCATCCTCCCACCAGTCCTGGTACTGCGCGAACGGGGACTCGAGCCACTCGAGCGACCAGTCGGCGACGTACCACCGACCGCCGGCGGCGACCCACTCCCGGATGTTGTCGATCTGATCGGCCCCGAGCTGCGGCGCGTGTGAGCACGGCACGAAGATGACGTGGTACTTCGCCATCTCGACCGGATCGGAGACGAGCGCGGTGAAGTCGTCGACGACATCGGTGGTGATCGGGTTCTGCCCCTCGTACCCGACGTTGTCCTGCTGGTTGTCGTAGACGTCGAAGGACTCGGTGCCGGGATCGAGCTCGTGGCCGTCCGGCGACAGCTCGCCGAGTCCGAGCTTCGCCAGCGCGTCCTGCAGCGCGTCGTAGTCGCCCCACGCCAGCGCGATGTTGGGGATCCACTGGCCCGACGCGGGATCGCGGTGATCCGGCAGCCGCGTGGGATCGCCCGTCAGCGCGGTCATGCCGTCGGCGACGTGCATCGGGGTCGAGCGCATGAAGTGACCCTTGCGCACGACGAAGTGGTAGTCCCCCGGCGGGACCTCGAGCGCGAAGCTCCCGTCGGCGCCGGTGATCGTGTGGTGGACATCGCACGGGATCTCGACGCATGCCTCGCAGTAGACGTGATCGGGGATGCCCTCGGGCGCGTCGGCCTGGACCCACACCACCGCGCCGCTGATCGGCAGCTCGCCGCTGGGCCCGACGACGACACCGGTGAGCGTGGCGTCCTGCGGCGGCGCCGGTGGGCACTCGCTCGGCCCGCCCTCGTCCCCGCCGTCGGCCGAGTCGCCCGGCGCGACGTCGAGCTTCGGGCCGTCCCCGCCGTCCGCGTCGGCGTCGCCATCGTCATCGGCGTCGTGGGGCATCGAACCACCACCCGGCCCCGAGTCGGACGCGCCCGCGTCGGTGTCGACGTCGAAGACGCTCGGGTCGCCGCGCTGGGTCGAGCATGCTGCGCCCGCGGCGAGGCCGACGGCCGCGAGGGTGACGAGGGGGGACGCGGCGCGGAGCGAGGTCGACATGCCGTGCAGGTGGCACCGCGGCGTGCGTCGCGGGTCACCGACGAGGTCGGCGTCGTGGTGACCACGAACGCCCCCGAGCGATCTGCACCACAGGCCGCGCGCCGCCGGCGTGGTAGCGTGGGTGGGTCGTGGCGATCCATCGACTCCGTGCTGCGCGTCGGGCCACGCTCGTCGCGTGGGCGCTCGCGGGGCCAGCGTGCATGAAGCCGAACCCCGCGTTCGTCGACACCGACGGGGACGACGCGGGCGACGCAGACGGGGAGACCTCCGCGGGCTGCGGCGAGGGCGAGGACGCCGGGTCCGAGACCCGCGCGATCGATCTCGGCACGATCGCCGCGGGCGCGTCCCCCGGCGTCGCCCAGGGCGCCCTGACCTCCGAGGCCCGAAGCGAGTGGTTCGCGTTCGCCACCGCGACGAACTCGGGCGCCGGACGCATCGTCGCCACGCTGCAGGCCGACGGCGACGCCGAGCTGTGCGTGTTCATCGAGTGCGTCGACGCCCCCAGCGTGCCGTCGCTGCTGTGCGACGGCGGCACCGCAGCGCGTCAGAGTCCGCTGGGTCGCGGCGGTTGCTGTGCCGCGGACGGCGTCGGCCTCTGGCAGGCGTGCGAAGCCGACGTGAACGTGTTCGTGCAGGTCGCGGCGCCCGAACTCGACGCGTGTCTGCCGTTCGAGCTCGAGTACCGCGTGACGGAGCCCGGTGGCTGAGGCCGACGCGACCGCGCTCGTCGATGCGTTCTCCCGGGGCCTGCGCGACCGCGGCCTGCCCGGGGACGACCCCGCGTGGCGCGACTGGCTGCCCGAGCTGTGGGCGCGTGTCCTTCGACGGTGGTCGCTGGTGCCGCGGCCCGAGGACCTCGGCGCGGCGCTGGCCGAGCGCGTGCAGGCCGGCGAGCGACCGATCGATCTCGAGCGATCGATGCAGCTCGAGGAGCTCGCCCTGGCGTGCGCGTGCGCCCACGGCGACGTCCATGCGATCGCGGCGCTCGAGCGCGCGTACGGGCGACACCTCGAGCAGGTGATGGCGGGCGTGACCGATCCGCGCCTCGGCCCCGACGACAAGCGCCAGATCATCCGCGTCCACCTCTTCGTCGCCACCGCCGATCGCCCGCCCGCCGTCGGGCAGTACTCGGGGCGCGGTTCGTTCGTCGCGTGGCTCCGCGTCACCGCGAAGCGCACCTTGCTCAACGCCGTGCGCCGCCACGAGCCCGAGCGCATCGCCGCCGACGACGACGCGATCCTCGACGCCGTCGCCGCGGGCGCGCCCGATGCAGAGCTGCAGGTCCTCGGGATCGGCTACCGCGACGCGTTCCGGGTCGCGTTCCGCCAGGCGCTCGCCGAGCTGTCGGTGCGCGAGCGGACGCTGCTGCGCCAGGTGACCGCCGGCGGGCTCTCGGTCCGCGACCTCGCGCGCGTGTACGACGTGCACCACGCGACCACGGCGCGGTGGCTTCGACAGGCCTACGACGCGCTGCTCGCCCGCATCAAGGTCCACCTCGCCATCGCGTTGCACAGCGACGAGGGCGGCGTCGACAGCGTCCTGTCGCTGATCCGCAGCCGACTCGACGCGAGCTTCGCCGGGCTCGCCGCGCCCGAGGGCGTCGAGTGAATCGCGTCATCGGCCGAGGCGCGAGGCCAGCGCGCTGAGCCGACCCGCCGCGCGGCCATCCCCGAGCTCGCGCGCGCGCTCGTAGGCCCGCGCCGCGTCGTCGTACTCGAGCGTGCGCAGGTGGGCATCGCCGAGCGCGATCCAGTAGCGCGCGACCTTGGGCCGGTGGGTCACCGCGCGGCGCCCGAACTCGACGGCGCGACTGAACTCGGCGCGCTCGAAGTAGACCTCGCTCAGGCCCGCGCAGGCCTCGGCGTCGTTGCGCCGCACCTTCAGGGCGCGGTGGAAGTGCTGCTCGGCGGCGCCGAGGTCGTTGGCTCGGATCGCCGCGCGACCGAGCGCGAGCTCGCGGGCCGCCGCGGCGTCGTCGGTCGGCGCCCCCGCGGCCGGCTCGATCGGCGCCGTGGGCCCGGCCTCCGGCACCACCGACGCGGCGCTCGGCGTCGGCTCGATCGGGCGCGGTGAGGCCGGGGCGGCCACCGCGATCGCGGGCTCGGCCGCGTCGATCCCGGCGACGCGACGCAGCCGCTCGAGCAGCGTGCTGCTCGCGCCATCCTGCGCCGCGAGCTCACCGATGCGCCGTCGTCGGCTCGCGGGCTCGGGGTCGGCGAGGATGCGCAGCGGCTCGGCGGCCGCGAGCTCTTCGCTCGAGTAGTCCGCCGCCGAGGCCTTGACCCGCAGGCTCGCGAGCTCGCCGGGCGTGACCATCATGCGCGCGGCGGCGTGGGCGTTGGCGGGGTCGAACATCACCGCCGCGATGTAGTAGTCGGCGGCGAAGGGCGCACCGCCCTCGCGCGACCAGTACTCGTCGCCGAGCCGCGAGAGCGTCGTCGAGAACTCCTGGCGCAGCGCGGTTGCGGCCTCGTCCGCGAGCGCGTCCTCGTGCTCGAGCGCCTCGAGCTGCAGCACGCGCTGGTACGCGGTGGGCTCCTCGGGGCGCGCGCGCTCGGGGTACACGAACCGGGCCTGCGCCGCGGCGAGCCGGGCCTCGTCGACCAGCCCATCGATCTCGGTCGGATCCGCGGGCGGGGCGGGCTGCAACGCGAAGCCGACCCCGACGCCCGCCCCGGCGAGGGCGATCGCCGCGAGCCCGAGGGCGAGGTGTCGACGACGGGCGCGGCGATCCCAGGTCAGCGCGCGCAGCAGCGCGCCCATGTCGCCGTGGCGCTTGGTCGGATCGTCGGCGAGGCCCCGCAGCAGGGCCTTGCGCAGGGCGTTCGGCACCTCGCGCCGCGCCCGGGGCGGCTGCGGCTCGCCCGTCGCGACCGCCCGCAGGTAGTCGACCAGATCGTCCGCCGCGAACGGCCGCACGCCGAACAACGCCTCGTAGAGCGACACGCAGAAGGAGAACTGATCGGCGCGCGCGTCGACGGTGCGGCCGCGCAGCTGCTCCGGGGCGATGTACGCCGGCGTGCCCATCACCGTGCCGGTGCGCGTCAGAGCGGCGTCGAACCCGGGCAGGCGCAGCCCGACGTCGATCGGCGCGCCCTCGCGCGCGTCGCCGAACGCCCGCGCGAGCCCGAAGTCGGTGACCAGCACCTGATCGCGCAGGCCGACCAGCACATTGGTCGGCTTGAAGTCGCGGTGCACGAGGCCGACGGCGTGGGCGGCCTCGAGCCCGCGCCCCGCCGCCACGAACATGTCGCGGATCTGCTGCCACGTGCGCGGCGCGGCGGCGAGCCACTGCCGCAGCGTGCCCCCCTCGACGACGTCCATCGCGATGAACGGGCCGAGCGCGGACATGCCGATGTCGTGGACGACGACGACGTTGGGGTGCGCGAGTCGAGCCATCGCCCGGCCCTCGCGGAGCAGTCGCGCGGTGACTTCTTCGCTGGCCTCCTTGCCGTCGCGCATCAGCTTGATCGCGACCTTGCGATCGAGTTCGGGATCGTAGGCCAGGTACACCCGACCGAGCCCGCCCTCGCCGAGCAGCGACAGGATGATGTAGCGACTGACGCTCGCGCCCCGCGACAGCTCGCCGAGTTCGGACGGCGGCGACGAATCCTCGCCGTAGCGGCGCGTGGTCTGGCCCATGCCCGCGTTGGCCTCGTGCACCAGCGACGCGCAATCGGGGCAACCGTCGATGTGCAGCTCCATCTGCTGCCGCGCGGCCTCGTCGAGCCCACCGGCGACGAACTGCACGATCGCGTCGGCGCTCGGGCACGTCATCGTCGTCGTGGGCTCCGTCGCAGGCGGTGGCGCACCGCCAGGACGATCGCGCCGGAGATCACCGCGGCGGCCCCGGTGGCGACCAACGCGATGCCGGCCGTGCGGGTGTCGTGCAGCCAGCGGCACTCGCCGAACGGATCCCGATCGGCGCCGCTGCACCGCGATCGGACCGGGCGGCTGTCGATGGCCCACAGCGCCGCGCCGACCCCCGCCGCCGCGGCCCCGCCGGCGAGCAACGAGGCACCGACGATCGTGCGTCGACGCGGGCGCGGGTCGACGGGCGGCATGGGCGTCGGCCGCGGGAGCGCTGCGGTGGCCGGCAGCGCGGCGAGCTCGACGTCGATGCGCTCGTGGACCCCTGCGACCAGGTCGACCTCGCGGATCGCGGCCACGTACCCCGACCTGCGCAGCTCGAGTCGATGCCGGCCAGGCGTCGCGGTGAGCTCCACGGGCGTCGCACCACGGAGTTCGCCGTCGAGCCGCACCTGCGCGCCCTCGGGCCGCGTCGAGACCTGCAGCACCGGCGGCGCGGTGACGAGCGCATCGAGCTTGTCGCGCAGGCTCGCGCCGAGGGCCGAGACCTGCGCGCTGACATCGGCGAGCCCACACACCTCGCACGCATCACTCGCCGTGGCGATCGAGGATCCCGTGCGCGCGTCGACGAGCGCGAGCTGCACGGCATAGTTGCGATCGACGACCTCGATGCGCGCGGTCACCACGTAGCGGACCGCCGCGCGCGCCTCGGGGTCGAGGCACGCCAGCTCGGCGCAGCCGGGCGCCGGTGGATCGGGGTCGACCACGCCGAAGCGACCCCGCGCCAGGCCCTCGCGCAGCGCGACGCCGAGGGCCTGGGCCCACTGCGGCGGCAGTGTCCCCGCGACGGCGAGCTCGAGGACCGCGACGCCGGGCGCGTCCGCGGGTGCCGGCGTCGCGCCGACCGCGGGCGACCACGCGAGCAAGAGCGGCAACGAGGCGGCGAGGAGTCCCATCGGGTCGAGGTGGGGAGCAGCGTACCGCGCCGCTGCGGTCGTGCCCAACCCGACGACGGGTCCGCGGCGACGCACTGCGACGGCGATCACGATTCCCACGCGACGCTCGGACCAAGCCCGTGTCTCGGGGTTCGGCGCGCCGGATCTCCCGGTGCGCGCGCAGGACCCCATGCCCTTCGAAGCCCCCGCAGCGCCCCGCGTACCGCCCACGTTCTCCACCGAGCGCGATCGCGACGCGCAGCTCACTCGTCGGGCGGCGACGGGCGATCGCCGCGCCCTGGACGAGGTGATGCGGCGCGTGCTCCCGCGGATCCGCGCCGTCGCGCAGCGGATGACGCGCGACGCCGCGGAGGCCGACGACGCCACCCAGGTCGCGGTGCTCGAGCTTTGGCAGCACCTCGCGACGTTCAACGGCCAGGGCTCCCTGCTGGGCTGGGCCAAGGTGCTCGCGTGGCGACGGATCGCTCGGCACCTGGTGCACACCCGCCGCTGCGGCACCCGCGAGCGCGAGCTCCCCGACGACGCCATCGATGCGAACGACACCGCTGACGCGCTCCTGTGCCGACTCGAGCTCGAGCGGCTGCTGCGGGACACGCCGGTCGCCCAGCGCCACGCGCTCGTGCTGCACCACGGCCTCGGCTGGTCGCTCGACGAGGTCGCGCACGCGACGGGCACCGTCGCCAACACGGTGAAGAGCCGCATGCGCCTCGCGCTCGCGGAGCTCCGCGCGCGGCCGGAGTGACGCGGGACCGCGGCTATCCGACGTCGGTCAGGACCGCGAGCAGTGCCGCGTCGTCGTCCGCCGGTGACGACGGCGGTGGCTCGGCCGCCGGCAACATCAGCGCGTCGCGTCGCAGCGCCCGCTCGACCTCGGTGAAGATGCGCTCGAGCTGGGCGACGAGCTCCGCCGCGGCGCTGCGGTAGCTCCAGCGCCACCCGGCCAACGCGGTGCCCGCCCCCGCGGCGCCGGCGAGCACCGTCAGCCCCGCGGCGACGAGCGGCCCGGCGACCAGGCCGACCGCGAGCGCGCCCGCGCCCGCGAGGACCCCGAGCACACCGCTGCTCGCCCGCGCCCACCGCAGGTTGCGACCCACGCCCGCGCGAAGATCGAGGAACATCGTCACGTCGGTCGCGTCCCCGTCGACGCGCAGCACCACGCGCAGGTCGAACGCCTCGAGCTGCTCCATCCGGTAGCACAGCATCGTGAACGCCCGGCTGCGCATCATCATCATCTCGCCGAGCCGGATCATGTGGAAGCGCGCCACGCCGCCCTCGAGCGGATGGCCGCCGTCGACGCCGTCGAGGCGCAGCCCGAACTCCGGCCCCTCGCAGACCCGCGTCAGCGCCGGCCACACCGCGTCGGCCCGCTGGGCGAAGCGCCGCGACACCGACAGGCTCCGCGCGCGGGTGCCGAACCATCGGGTCGCGGCACGATCGGTCGGCGCATCGAGGGTCGCGACCACGGCGCCGGGCCGCAGCTCTGCGAGGGCGACGCTGACGAACGACGGATCGATCCCGACCTCACGCGCCGCCGCGAGCAGCTCGTCGCGGCTGTAGCCATCGACGGCGGGACCGGTGCCCGAGGCAAGGTGTCGCTCGGCACGCTCCGCGGCCTCGAGCTGCAGGGAGGCCGCGCGCCGCAGGGCGAGCGCGGCCTCGGACTCGGAGTAGGTAGCGCGGGGCTCGTCGGACGTGGACATGCGCTGCTCCTCGGACCCCCGCGGGAGCGCGGTCGTTTCGATCCCCGAGGAGACGTCACTCCCCTGTCACACGGCGCCTCGCGCCATCGCGTCGGGCACCGTGCGCTCGCCGTGTGTGCACCTGATCGGGGAGGGTTTCGATCTCGCGATCCGCATCGGCGCCCTCGAGGACAGCTCGGTGGTCGCATGCAAGCTCGGCGAGGGGCACATGTACTTCGTGACGAGTCGTGACGAGCCCCGACTCCCTTCGGTGCGTCGGCACCGGTCCACGCGAGACTGGGAGACGCGCTCGCGACGTCGGTCGAACCGATGGCACCGCTCGAGCGGCCCCGAGGGCAACGCGCCCGACGCTGATCGGCGATTCGCCCACCAATGTCACAGCCAGGTCACGAACTTCGGCCCGGGCAAGGACGCATCTCGCGGCCAACGGCTCACTGCGCCGCTTTCTCGCCGCGAGATCGACAATTTTCTTGTGTCACAGGTCGATGACGCTACGATGGCATTCATGCAACTCTCGTGGACCGACGTCGCCGCGATCGCCATCGCGGGGTTGCTCACCGTACCCCTCACGACGGGCGCCGCCGAGTCGTCGACATCGCTGGCCGAGGCCCGGGCGATGGGCGAGGCGGCGGCATACCTGTCGGCCGCGCCGCAGCAGGCCGAGCTGGTCGGCACGCAGTGGGTGGTGACCGACGGCTCGGACACCGCGTGGCTCGACGCGCAGACCGGCGAGCTCGTCGAGATCGAGTTCGCGGCCGCGCGCCCGTAGCCTCCGGGCCCGACTACGGGCCGTCGAGGGCGTCGCAGAGGCCGTCGCAGACCGCCCCACCGCCGAGATCCACGCACTGCTGCTCGAAGTCGGCGCACATCGTGTCGAGCGCGCCCCCGAGGCAGTCATCGAGCGCGTCGTCGCAGTCGGCCAGCGTGGCGTCGACCCCCTCGAGACACTCGTCGACGCCGTCGACCGCCCCATCGACGCACGCGTCGATGCCGTCGAGGAGTCCCGCCTCGAGCACCGCGCACGCGTCGAGCTCCGCGTCGGTCTGCGCGTCGAGGTAGCACTGGGTGAGCGCCTCGATCGAGGCGCCGTCGGGGACGCAGGCGTCCTCGTCGGGGAGACACGGCGCATCGTCGACCGCGTCGATGCACTCGGCGTAGGCGTCGGCGCAACCTTCGAACGCGTCGTTCGCCGCGAACGGGACGTCGCCGGCCATGGCGTCGTCGATCGCCGCGTCGGCGGTGCGGAGCAGGGTATCGAGCGCATCGCCGGTCTGCGCGTCGGGCCCCGTCGCGCCGTCGCAGGCGAGGGGCAGCAGCAGGCCGGCGAGGCCCAGGGCGAGGTGGGTGGTGCGTGTCATGGTGCCCTAGAGGCAGCGACGGAGGATCCGTCGCACGGAAATCGACCGCTCACTCGCCCAGGGTCTCGGCGGCCGAGTAGCCGCACAGCTCGCCGTCGAACGCGGCCGGATCGACGCCCTGCCACGCCCCGATGTCGCCGTCCCCGAGCCCGTGGAGATCGAGGGCGCACTCCCCGGTGGCGGCGCCGCTGAACGTGACGGTGCCGCCGTAGCTCCAGTCGAAGCTCGCCGCGTACGTCGCCGCGTCGACGACCGAGGCCATCGACCAGTCGATCGAACCATCGATGATCACCCCCGCCTCCTTGCAGGCGTCGAAGTCGACCGCGTAGTCGAACGTCGCCGAGGGCAGCGCGCCGGGTAGCGCACCCGGATCGATGCCGCCGGGATCGAGGTCGGTCCACGCGTCGAGCCCCGCGAGCTCGAGGGTCCCCGAGAGCACGAGCTGACCGCCCTCGCTGCACGGCACGACGACGTCGACGAGCTCGTGCACGCCGTCGCCCCACACCTCGCCGTCGCGGAACCCGCGGGTCGGGGCGAGCGTGGCGGACCGCGCGGTGTCGGCCCCACCGAGGGCGTCGAGCAGCGCATCGAAGCCGGCCTTCGCGTCCTTCTGATTGCCGATGGCCGCCAGCGATCCCGCGTCGCAGGCGACGAGGCAGAGGGCACAGGCGGCGAGGAGGTGATGGGTCGTGGTCATGCCGGAGAGGTGGCGCGCCGGCGCAGGCCCCGGGTCATCCCCACATGGCGCGGACCCGCGCCGCGGTGATCGACGTCACCTCGGCCGGCCGACCGACTGACCCGCGACCACCGCCCCGATGCCACCTCGGGGTCGCATGAACACTCGACCCCCCCTTGGTATCTGTGCGTTGTTCGTCCTCGCGAGCGCCTGCGTCATCTCCGACGGCGATGACGGCACCGCATCGGCGACCGCCACCGCCACCGCCACCGAGACGGCGAGCGCGACGGCCACGGACTCTGCCTCGGACACCGACGGCGACTCCGCGTCGGCGACCGCCTCGGGCTCCGCGTCGGCGAGCGCCTCGGCGTCGGATTCCGCCACCGCCACCGACTCCGCGTCGGCGTCGGCGACCGACTCCGCGTCCGACTCGAACAGCGCGAGCGCCAGCGCCAGCGACAGCGCGGCGGACACCGGCTCCGACGGCTCGAGCAGTGGCGACCCCACGATCGGCGACGTCACCGGCGACACCGGCACCACCGATCCCGACTGCGATCAGGGCGGCTGCAACCAGGTGTGCCAGCCGGGCGAGCGCTGCGACTTCACGTGCGACGGCGGCGGCTGCGATCAGGTGTGCAACGAGGGCTCGACGTGCACGGCCGATTGCGGCGGCGGCGGCTGCAACCTCGAGTGCGACGCCGACGCGAGCTGCGACTTCTCGTGCGGCGGCTCGGGCGGCTGCACCTTCTTCTGCGACGCCGCTGCGCTGGCCTGCGACACGGTGTGCGAGGGCGACGTGATCTGTACGTGCAACGGGCTGCCGTGCCCGTGAGATCGGGGGACTGACGTGAGGGAGAGGACGCGCCGCCGCGGGAGTGGGTCCCGCGGCGGCGCGGGTCATTCGCTCACCACCCCGGGGGCGCGACCGCGTCGTCGGGCATCGGCTCGAGGAACACGCTGCGCGCCACATCGAGCAACTCCGGATCGCCGTGATCGAAGTAGTCGTCGCGGCCGAGATCCAGCGCGAGCCCGTCGGGATCGTAGACGCCCCACGGTGGATCGCCGCCGGTGCGGGGGCTGTACATCAGGTCGCGCTCGGGGGCCGACTCGCCGTCGTCGAAGGCGTGGCCGCTGGCGTGCTCGTGGGGCGCGAGGAGATCGACCGCGCCCAAGGTGTGCAGCACCTCGTGGAGCATGCCGGCGTCGACGTAGCCGAGCGCGCCGTCGGGTTGCCCCCACGGCTGCGCGTTGCAGGCGTCGAAGCCGGGGATCTCGCCGCCGAGGTACATCGCGGCGACGTGGCCGACGAGCAGCGGCGGATAGGCCCCGCCGCCGCAGGCGTACTGGCTCGTGCCGCCGTAGTACACCGCGTAGATCTTGTCCGGCGCGACCTCGTCCATCGCCGCGAGCTCGCGCTCGATGCGATCGCGGACGTAGGCGAAGCCGGTGTCGACGTCCGCGACATCGGCGGTGCCGTGCATTTGCGCGTCGTCGATCGCCAGGCGCACGAAGCCGATGTCGATCCGACCGCCCTCGGTGTCGAGCCGCAGGGTGCGGCCACCCGACTGCGCGTCGAACCACCGGGTCCAGCCGAGCACCGAGTTGCAGATCTGGCCCGAGGTGTCGAGCGCAGCGTCGCGGCCGTCGCTCGGCACGACGTAGAGCACGCGGACCTGCGGCGCGTCGCTGTCGTCGGGGCGATCGACCTCGGCGCGCGCCTCGGGACAGCCGAGCACGACCGGCCCCACCTCACCGGTGGAGCTGTCGTCGGCGGTGCCGCCGGAGCTCGAGGTGTCCGCGGGTGTGCCCTCGGTCGTGCCCTCGGTCGTGCTCGGGGTCGGCTCGCCGCTGCCCGTGCTCGAGGTGTCGCCCATGGCGTCGCCCGAGACGATCACGCAGCCGAGGGGCACCGCCAGGGCGAGCGCCGCGGGCCACCGCGCGCACGGGATCACGGCCGTGCCCGCCGCCGGCGGCCGAGCGCCGCGAACACGGCGAGCCACCACGCCGGGGCGACGCCGCGGCGATCGGCCGCGCAGCCGCAGCCCCCGGTGTCGTCGTCCGCACCACCGCCCTCGCCGCTGCTGCCATCGGACGAGCCGGCATCCGCCGCCGAGGTGGCGCCGGTGGCCGAGCCCGCCGTCGCGCCCGCCGTCGCGCCACCGCTGCTGTCGGCCGCCGTCGCACCGCCCGACGAACCCTCGGTCCCCGCGGTGTCGCCCGTGTCCGCGGCACCGGTGCCCGCGGTCGTCCCCGCCGTGCCGCCGGACGCCCCGGTGGAGCCGCCGTCGCTCGAGCTGCCCGCCGGCGCCTCCCCGACATGGATCGTCACCGCGTCGCGATCCCACTGCCCGTCGACGTCGACGACCAGGACCTCGAAGGTGTAGTCGGTCAGCGGCTGCAGGTCACCGAGATCGACGGTCGCCTCATCCGCGTTGTCGAGCGTCGCCGCGGGGCCGTCGGTCTGCGTCCAGGTCCACGTCACCGCGTCGTCGTCGGTGACGACGGCGGTGAGCTGCGCCTGCGTCGGCTCGACGTCGAGGTCGTCGGGCGCGACGACGTCGGGTCGATCGAGGTCGAGGAACCAACTGTAGATGCCGTCGGGATCGTTGGCCGCGTCGTACTCGCGGAACTCGACATCGAGGCCGCAGCCCTGATCCGACGACCACTCGCTCGCGGGGAAGCCCGAGCCGATCGGATCGATGGTCTGGATCCACGACGAATGCGCGACGTTGTCGTACATGGTCATGCGCCCCACCGGGCGCGGCTCGCCCACCGCCGTCACGCACTCGGGCTCGCCGGGATACGCGTCGGGGTGGTTGTACATGTAGAGCATCTCGACCTGCGCGCACGGGTTGAACACGCCCGGCCCGAGGTTGCCGTCCTGATCGTCCTCGCCGTGGAAGACCCAGAAGGCGGTGTCGGCGAACTCGCAGCTGGCGGCGAAGTTCACCTGGCCGCCCGGCGCCGGCACGGCCGCCGTGAACCGACGCGGATGCGCGGCCACGTACTGCATCGTGCCGCGCCCGCCCTGGCTCATCCCGGTGAGGTACATGCGCCGCGGATCGACCGGGTAGTTGGCGAGCACGAACTCGAAGAACGCGTCGAGATCGTCGAGGTCCCACTCCTGCTGCGAGAACGTCGTGACCGGGTTCTGCGGCGAGACCATGATGAACGGCCGCGCCTCGTCGTCCCACGCGTTGGTGCGCATGAGCAGCTGCGGCCCCCACGTCAGGTTGCGGCACAGGCCGTCGCCGTTGTTGCACTCCTGCCACGTGCACCAGTCGACGTCGCCCGGGCACGCCGAGTCGGAGTCGTACTCGCCGATGCCGGGCAGGAACACCACGAGCGGCAACAGCTCGCCGTCGCCCAGCGCGTCGAAGTTGGCCGGCAGGTACTCCCAGTAGCCGAGCACCCACTCGTCCCCGAAGTCGCGAGCGATGCCCCGCAGGGCGCCGGGCGTGATCTGATCCGCGTAGGGGATCTCGGCGTGGGCGGTGGGAACGAGCCCGACGAATGCGAGCGCGGCGGTGAGGTACGGCAGACGATGACGCAGCATGGGAACGCGGCGTCGATGATGCCACGGTTGGGTCGCGCGTCGCGGGCCCGCGCGCGGCTCGAATGCGCGCGAGGGTCGAATCGACACTACACGCCGTGGCAGCGCGGGCCCTGGCCCTCGCAATCGAGCCGCACGTGCACGTGGGCCCGATGGCCACGCTCGTGGCGGATCACCGCGGTCGCGTCGTAGGCGTCGGGCCACTCGAACCACCGATCCAGGACGTCCGGGTGCACACCGGCCGCCTCGGCGGCGCGGCGCAGGTGGGCCTGATGGCCGTGCTCGAGGAACACGTACGTGACGTGGCCGGTCTCGAGGAAGCTGTGGACCAGCGCCCACGTCGCGGGCCAGTCGACCTGCTCGGGCGCGAACGGGATCGTCGATCGATCGAGCCCCGGCGCGAGCACCAGGCGGATGTCGATGTCGCGCCCGCTGCGGTGCGAGACGTGCGGCGAGAAGGCGCCGCCGCGCGGAAGGCTGAGATCGCCGATCACGACCTCGGCATCGACGCCGCGATCGCGACGCAGCGTCGTGAACGCGGCCTGGATGGTGCGGATCGTCTGCGTCGTCGCCCACGATCGCGCCGCGTCGCGCCGCGTGTACGCGCGCGGATCGAACGGCAGCTGCACCCCGCCGACGAGCGCCCCGTCGTCGGGCACGCCGACGCTCGCGCCGCCCTCGGGGATCGAGCCGTGGGTGCCAGCGCCGAGGATCGCGAAGCCCTGGGATCCGGGCAGCCCGAGCAGCTCCTCCTCGCCGATGTCGGCCTCGCCGATCGCGAGGATCTCGTCCTCCGCCGCGCCGGGATCGCCGACGATCGCCGCGGCGTCGACGGGGGCCGTCGGCACCTTCGCCGCTGGTGCACGGGCCTCGACGCGCCCGACGCTCGGCCCCGCGTCGTCGAGCTCGCCGGCATCGAGCTCGTCGGCGGCGCAGGCGAGCACCGCGGCAAGGCCGAGCAGGAGCGGCGTGCGCATGGGGTCCTCGAACGGTAGCAGGGCGCCGGTTCGCGCCGAAACAAAGCGGCGGATGTCGGGGCCGCGGTACTCTCGCGCCGTGCCCACGCGCCTGACCCGCCCTCGCTCCGCCGTCGTCGTCGCCATCGCCGTCGCCGTCGTCGCCCCGCTGGCCTGCTTCGATCCCACCGATCCGGTGTCGGCCCCGGAAACGACGGGCACGGACGCGGGCTCGGGCACCACCGCGGACCCAGGCACCGCGACGACG
>LNFM01005988.1_pt1 | contig 24524 bp, 25 predicted proteins | sample 596031 | NCBI WGS metagenome assembly LNFM01 (sample SAMN04254537, study PRJNA301005) | activated carbon metagenome | isolation source: dual media filters at the Ann Arbor, Michigan drinking water treatment plant | place: USA: Ann Arbor | reverse complement strand
ATTTGGAGGGACTGCCCTTCGAAGGCGCCGTGATCTTGCGGTTCCCGACGGTGCAGGCCGCCCATGAATGGTATCATAGCCCCGCCTATCAAGCTGCCGCTGCCCACCGCTTTGCCGGTTCGCGCTACCGTGCCTTTATCGTTGAGGGGCGGGTGTAAAACACCGCTAGAAAACGGTTGGCGCTGACCATCAGGTAACGAACTGCGAACTAGCTTCCTGCCGTTTACGCGAAAGCGTTGCATTGGGCGCGCCGCCGGAACTAACCTGCAAGGCCGCCTCTATCGACCTGAAGAGCAGTCGCGGCGACAAGGAGTATCAGCTTGTACGACAAGGTTTATCATGCGACCCATCCCGACATGATGGCCGGCGCGTCCAATGATCAGCTGCGCGACCGCTATCTGGTCTCAGGCCTATTTCAGGCTGGAACGATCAGTCTCAACTATTCGCACAACGAGCGCATGGTTCTCGGCGGCGCAATGCCGACGAACGGCACACTCAGTTTGCCGAGCCACACCGAGCCGCCATCGATGGCAGGCAAGCCCTTCCTGCACTCTCGTGAACTTGGAGTGGTCAACATCGGCGGCACCGGCACGATTACCGTCGATGGCGAGATCATCGACTTGGACCTACGCGATGGCCTCTATGTGCCAATGGGCTCAAATGATGTCAGTTTCGCCTCAAGTGATGCAGCCGACCCCGCCAAATTCTACCTGATCTCGCTCCCCGCCCACGCTCGCCACGAGCTGACGAAGATTAAGATCGCCGAGGCCGTGCCGATCGAGATGGGCGCGCTGGAGACCTCCAACGAACGGACGATCTACCAGTACATCGTCCCGGACAAGGTTAAGTCCTGTCAGCTCCTGCTTGGCGTCACTGTGCTGAAACCTGGCAACGTGTGGAACACCATGCCGCCACACCTGCACGACCGCCGCTCTGAGGCATACCTCTACTTCGGCTTGGGCGAGAACGATCGCGTCTTTCACTTCATGGGTGAGCCCAATAAGGCACGTCACATCGTCATGGCAGATGGCGAGGCGGTCATCAGCCCGCCTTGGTCAATTCATATGGGTTCGGGCACGCGCAGCTACACCTTTATTTGGGGCATGGGTGGCGAGAACCTCGACTACACCGACATGAACATGCTGGACATTTGTCAGCTGAAGTAGACCACTATATTCATCTGTTGGGCATTGATGGCGGCGGCGCCCTGACCACCGGCATCTGCCGGGGGCAAGGCCTTTGGGCTTCGAGCCATCACGAACGTCGCATGACCGAGCGGCAATAGGGTATAGAAACTATGTCACAGAGCTATTGGCAATAGTAAGGGCATGTCTTCATAGTATGATGTGCGAAGTTTTTGAATCCCGCGTGTTGTGCGGAAGGATCGTCGATCTGATCGATCGAGGCTTCAAGTTATAGCGCGCGAACAAGAACGCTCGCCTGCTGTTGCGATGCGCGACCGTTTATCGGGTTTCTGGATCGGAATTGGAGGATCAGATGAGCGTCGACGAACGACAAGCGCCTGAGCTGCGCGTGCAAAAATGGATTGGCGCGGATGGGAGAAGCATCGCGCCGCTCAAGCTGTCGGATGTCAGCACGGGCCCGAAGATCCTTTTCGCGTTCCAGCATTGGTGCCACGGCTGCCACGTGCACGGCTTCCCGACACTGCAAAGGTTGCATGGCGCATTGGTGCCAAAAGGAGTCGGGTTTGCCGTCATCCAGACTGTGTTTGAAGGAGCGCATGAAAACACCTTCGAGCAGTTGCGAGTGAACCAGCTCAAGTATGAACTTCCCATCGCGTTCGGCCATGATGAACCACCGGCCGGCACGGCCCTTCCTACTTTTATGAAGGACTACCGGACCCGTGGAACACCGTGGTTCACGGTTATCGATGCAAGCGGCCGCATCGTGTTCTCGGATTTCCATCTCGATGCGGACTGGCTCGTGAAGGAACTGGAGCAAACATAACCGATGCAGCTCTGGCTCATCCTAATACCGGCCCATCGCGTAATGCTCGCTAGCAGCTTTGGGGGCGACATCTCCGCAGAGTGTCAGCCCATACGTCAGGTTAGAAAATGAGGCGGGCGATAAATACTGTAAGGTCGGCGGGCATACGCGGCCTGTCTCTCGCGCCTGTAGCAGCGTTATTGTTGAGCGTCGCGGCGCTGCTGCTGGGAAACGGTTTGCTAGGCACGCTTTTGATCGTCCGAGCCGGTCAGGAGGGCTTCTCGAGCGGCGCTATCAGCGCAATGATGTCCTGCTACTTCGCAGGCTTCACGATCGGCGCGCTCGTGTTGCCGCGGATCATCGTCTCCGTAGGGCACGTCAGAACCTTCGCTGGCTTTGCAGCTATTGCTTCGATGACCGCTCTTCTCCATGTGGCTGTCGTAGAGCCGATCGCTTGGATACCGCTTCGCCTTGTTACTGGCTTCGCCTACGCGGGCATGATGCTCGCGACGGAGAGCTGGCTCAATGCGCACGCAGTGCAATCCACGCGCGGGCAGCTGCTTTCGATCTTTGGTGTTGTTTCCATGGGCTCATGGGCAGTCGGACAAGGGTTACTAAACATCGCACCGCCCGCCGACGTGACATTATTCTTAATCGTGTCGCTGTTGATATCCGCAGCGGTTGTTCCAATCACCTTGCTGCCCAGTCATCCGCCGACCCAGGTGGAACAGGAACGGGTCGCAATGTGGGACCTTGTCCGCGTCTCACCCCTCGCTGCCTCGGGTGCTTTCCTGGCCGGGCTGGCTATTGGCGGTTTCTGGGGCATGGGCGCAAACTTCGCTCAGAGAATTGGACTCGATGTTGCCGGCATATCTGCTTTCATGGCTGCGGTGCTTGCTGGAACGCTTGTGTTGCAATGGCCACTCGGCTGGCTGTCAGATCGACTATCCCGGAATCTTATCATTGCTGGTGCGGCAGTGGCGTCCGCAGCGGCTGCCATCGGAGTGGCGTTGTCGGCGGAGGCGCCTCTACCTGTGCTCCTTGTGGTGGGAGCATTATTCGGTGGCTTTGGCATCCCGATCTATTCCCTGTGTCTCGCCGTCGCAAACGACGATCTTCCGGCCGGTCGGCTACTCGGCACCGCGCGCGGGCTTCTTCTACTCAACGGGATCGGGACAGCCGTTGGTCCCCTGATTGGAGCCGCTGCAATGGATATTCTCGGCCCAGGCGGCTTATTCCTTTATGCAGCCGCATTGCTCACACTGCTAGCGGTGCTGGCCATTGCCCTTGGGCGGCCAAAGCGTTCAATTCAAGCTAAGGGTGCGCGTTCTCCGAGCACGCCGATGATCACGGGATCTCTCGACACAATGATATGCATGGAGGAGAGGTCGCGGGGCGCTCGGCATTAGCGCTGCGGCTGCCGTGGGACGCCCTATTCCACATGTTCGATCGTGAGGTCCTGCCCGTTGAACTGAACAATCTCTCCAGACTGGGCACCTTCGATCGCTGCATAGATCGGCGCCATCGTGGAAATACCCATGATTTCACGTCCCTGACAGGTGAACTTACTCGTTGACACAGCGATCACAAAATGGCGGCCAGATAGCTTGATTACAGCGCCTTCGGTGACGGTTAGCTTGGGGCTGAAATCGATCGTCCCGAGTTTTTCGAGTTTATCGGCATAGTCATGGAGAGTGTCGTCAAGTGCTTCAGCGAAGTCGCTTGCGACCTCGGCTTGGGCTAATTCATCGTTTTCGATCGGTTCGCTTCGATCAAGCTTAGCAGTAGAAACATAATCCAGGTAGTTTTCGCGAGCACTGTGTAGCGCTGCGGTCTCCAGAGCGAGCATTGTCTCTCTGATGTGGTCCTTGTTCCAGTCCATGATCACCTCGTCGTGTTGCGGTAAATTCTTTAATTTAAGCGGGATGCTGATTGACCGGCAGAAGGGCTAATCTGCTGGTCTTAGCGAATCCACTATTCGTCGCTGATGACGTCGTCACCTTGGTATGGAACTCTGATCAGCCGGGAATCTCGGATGATGCTTGTGGCAAGCCAGACATAGGACTGTTCGGCAGTATCGAAACCGAGGATGCTGAATTCACCGCCGAACGGGCAGGGGGGGAAATCTGGAAAACCCTCCCGCAAAACGTAGCGTTCGGGATCACGGTGGAACTCGCTTTTGTGGACAGCCCGCAGCCCGTGCTTACTCGGTACATCCATGTCACCTCCGGGCACCGTTTCGCGATGCGCTACAAGGCGCTCGGACAGGTCGCGGGGACAGATTTCGTGGAACACGTCAAATGCGTCGATCAACAAACCTTTATGCTGTGTCGCTGGGTCAGTGATCGCGTAAATGTTCGAAGCGTCCTCGCCATCTTCGCTCTCAAAGCGTAGCGCCGCATCGACCTGAATGCCGCAGGGATCGAGAGTAGTTCCGAGTTCAAGATCGATGAGATTGCTACCCTTGACGCGATATTCGCGATAATAGCCCTTGGCGATGAAGGACTGGACTGTTTCTAAAACGTTGGCCACTTGGGATGTCATAGTCGTACCTTGATATCGAGTTGAATTGAACGCGCTTGCAGGCAAGGCGCGCTATGAGCCACCAGGTGGGGGCGAAGGGTAGGCAGTGTGGTCAGAGCCATTTTGCTTTCTTGAAGCGCACGAAGAGGAGAAGGCAGAATACCGCGATCAGCCCGAGCAAGACGAAATACCCATAGGTCGTCTCCAGTTCCGGCATGTTCACGAAGTTCATTCCGTAGATTCCCGCGATCGCCGTTGGGACCGCTAATATTGCCGCCCAAGCGGCAAGCTGGCGGGTGATAACACCGGTCCTTTGCGCCTCCAGAAGGCTGCTGGCTTCAAAGACTGTAGACAGCACCAGCAGGAGGCCGTCGACCATGGACTGCACGCGATGGACATGGTCCGCAACATCGTGGAAGTATGGTGTCATTTCGGCGCTGATGCAGGGAAAATGGCCACGAACGAGCTTTCGCACCAGTTCGCCCATGGCCCCGAGCGTGCGCTGGAAGCGCGTGAGTTCGGACCTTAGTTCGAAAATGCGGGCGACCTCTTCTCGTCCAAGAAAGTCGTCCAGCGACCGTCGTTCCATTGCCAAAACGTCGTCCTCGATCATTTCGAAGATGGGGAGGTATTGGTCGATCACACGATGAAGGATCGCGTGCAGCACATAGTCCACTCCCTTGCCGAACAGAGCTGGCGATGCCTCGAGTTGCTCCCGAAGTTGGCCAAGCGCTCCGCCGTTGCCGTGCCGCACGGTGATGAGATGATTGTGCCCGGTAAAGATCGCCATCTTGCCATAGCTGATCCGGTCGCCGACCAACTCTGCGGTCTGCGCAACGACGTACAACTCGTCGTTGTAGACCTCGAGCTTGGGCGGGCACAGCGGGTGCATTGCGTTATCGATTGCCAGCGGATGAAGATTATACGTCGCCTGGATCGCCTTGAGTTCTTCGTCTGAAGGCTCACTAAGCGCGATCCAGCAGAAACCTGAGCGATCCTTGTTCAGCTCGACGTGCTCATCGAGCCCAATTTCCCGGACTCGCTTGCCTTCGTTGTAATAGTAGGCCGCGATGATGCTCATGCTGGTCTCGCAGGAATATGCAGACCGCGCTGCACTGCCGGTCGTGCCAAGCCACGTTTAAGCCATGCGCGGATGTTTGAATAGTCGTTGAGGCCAAGGATGTCGTCGGCCTCGTATGTTTCAACGAGCGCGTTTACCCAGCCGAGCGTCGCGATGTCTGCGATCGAATAATCGTTGACGATCCATTCGCGCCCTTCCAGTTGGGCATCCAGGATCCCAAGGAGGCGCTTGGATTCATCGACAAAACGCTGCCGAGGTCGCTTGTCCTCATAGTCCTTACCAGCAAATCTTAGGAAAAAGCCAAGCTGACCAAAGATTGGTCCGACGCCGGATACTTGAAAGAACACCCATGCCAGGGTCTCGTAACGTTGGGTGGGTACCATTGAGATGAACTGGCCGGTCTTGTCGGCCAGATAGAGAAGGATGGCGCCGGATTCCCACAAGGCGAAGGGCGCTCCGTCAGGTCCGTCCGGATCGATGATCGCAGGTATCCGGCCGTTTGGATTCAAAGCTACGAACGAGGGGTCCTTGGACTCATTCCTCGAGATGTCGACGAAGTGGGGCTCATACGCCAGGCCTATCTCCTCCAGCATGATCGAGACCTTGACGCCATTTGGTGTGGGTGCTGCGTAAAGCTGCAGGCGATCAGGATGAGATGCCGGCCAGCGATGAGTGATCGGAAAGGACGAGAGGTCTGGCATGTTTCTGCGATCCTTGTGCCGCGACGGTTGGCGGGAATGCCCCGCTTTTTCAAGGCAGGGTTCAATGACCGCATCGTTGGGCGATGCGGCCATCGAAGAGCGTGAGACAGACCAGCGGTGCGGGACGGCAGTGTAGCCTATTCTGCCGAAGCCCCGGCGGCGGATTGCGCATCGGCAGCCTCCTGGCGCTTCGGAAGCACCCAGCCGGGACGCGCGAAGTGACAGGTATAGCCGCCAGGGCGCTTCTCCAGGTAATCCTGGTGATCCGGTTCGGCTTCCCAGAACTCGCCGACCGTCTCGACTTCGGTGACCACTGGGCCATCCCAAAGACCCGAGGCATTCACATCGGCGATCGTATCTTCGGCAATGCGCTTCTGCTCCTCGTCGATGTAATAGATGCCCGACCGGTAGGAGAGCCCACGATCGCCGCCCTGGCGGTCCTTCGTCGTCGGATCGTGTATCTGGAAAAAATATTCCAGGATGTTCCGGTAGCTGGTCACCGCCGGGTCGAAAATAATTTCGATCCCCTCGGCATGCGTGCCGTGGTTACGGTAGGTGGCGTTTGGAACGTCGCCGCCAGTGTAACCGACACGGGTTGAGACGATACCGGGCCTCTTGCGGATCAGATCCTGCATGCCCCAGAAACATCCACCTGCGAGAACTGCGCGCTGATGCATATTAAGCCTCCTCTACTTGATCGAGATATTCACCGTATCCCTCGCTCTCCATTTCATCGCGCGGGATGAAACGCAGAGACGCTGAGTTAATGCAGTAACGTAGGCCGCCGCGGTCGGAAGGGCCATCCGGAAACACATGACCGAGGTGGCTGTCGGCATGTACCGACCTGACCTCTGTCCGGACCATGCCGTGTGCGTTGTCCCGCACCTCATTCACGTTTGCTGGAACGATCGGCTTGGTGAAACTGGGCCAGCCAGTGCCTGAATCGAACTTGTCCGTTGAAGCGAACAGCGGCTCTCCCGACACTATGTCGACGTAGATACCAGGTTCCTTGTTGTCGTTGTGCTCGCCCGTAAAGGGCCTTTCGGTCGCCGATTCTTGAGTAACCCGGCGTTGCTCGGGGGTCAGTTGGTCGATCGCTGTGCGTGACTTCTCAAATTTCATGATAACCTCCAATATATAATTTAGAGAGCTAGACACACTGTCATTTGTCTTGGCAGGCATCAGGTCCAGTATCGCAGTGCTTCTCGGATTTATCCAATAGGCTAAGTGTATAATTTCCATAGCGCCGAAGGGCTTTTCGCCTTGTCTCAGTTCCACTCATACCGGGCACCCAGATTTGCGATCTTTCGAATCTCGACCGGAGCGGTTGAACCGGAAACGGTCGCGATCACTAACTCGCGCTCGAGGACGAACCCATCGATCGGTCGAGTGATAAGGCCGTGCGCCGTAGCCGATCGTTCCGGTAGAATGCATATGCTGGTGCCATCGGCGACGAACCGCTGCACCCAGTCCTCGCGATCCGATCGAAACCGTGGCTGCATGAGTGCACCCTGCCGCGCAAAGTGATCGAAGATCTGAGCGCGAAACTCGCATTTCAGGCGATCTACAAACGGAAACTTGAGCAGATCTTCGGTGCGGACAATTTCACTGCTTGCCAAAGGGTGGTCTGCGGAGCAGCCGAGCACAAACCGCTCACGAAATAGAGAATGGACATCCAACTTGCGATCTTGCCTCGTTTCACGCGGTAGGATGCAGGCGTGGTATTTTCCTGAAAGCACCTGCGACGTGTCCTCGTTCGCCAGCAGCGAGTGCAGCCTGATCTCGATTGATGGCGCCTCCGCTAATGCGCTTTCGAAGAAAGTTATGAATTTATTCGGCCCGATGGATGGCGCGACGGCGACATTCAGCACTCGGTGCCTCCCCATCGCCCAGTTCTCGGAATGATCGCGGATGCTCTTTATTGCGACCATCATACTCCGAAACTCGGCCTCAACGTCCTGGCCAAGACCGGTTAGGCGGCTGTTCTTCCCGTCGCGATGTATCAGTGGGCCGCCCAGCTCCTCCTCCAAGCGGCGGATCGCGCGGGTCAGACTTGGCTGTGACACACCGCTCAAACGAGCAGCGGCTGTGAAGTTCAGTGTCTCGGCCAAATTAATGAAATAGCTGATCTGATTGAGTTCCATTACCCTCGACCCATGCTTCCTGGCTGGTGCTTTTTTGCGGGCCCACTCTCACAGCGGTCCACAATACATGCGTGACGCATATAATCATGACATTAGGGGTTGTCTATATGCGCCATGCATATAAAGTATGTCGCATGAGTATCGGCGGCGGCGCGCTTCGTTTAACTCCCTCAAGGGTTCCGGGAGAGCGACCGTCCAACTGAGCGTTGAAAGGTCAGGGGAAATGGCAGAAAAATCATTCACGTTCTTCAGTGAGAATGGATCTGCGCTTTCCGGGCGCCTCGAAGCGCCAGAAGGAACGCCGCGTGGCTGGGCGATCTTCGCTCACTGCTTCACGTGCGGAAAAGACAGCCTTGCCGCTGTTCATATGTCTCGCGCGCTCTCGCGTGCCGGCATCGGCGTCTTGCGGTTCGATTTTGCCGGAACTGGGATCAGCGGCAAAAAGGGAGAAGCTCTGAGCTTCGCGTCGGACGTCGAAGACCTTCGAGCCGCCGCCAAAGCGATGGCGGCAGGGGGTATGCCTCCCTCTCTCCTCGTGGGGCACAGCTTGGGTGGCACCGCTGCGATCTTAGCCGCCGGCGAGTTGCCTGAAATTGCGGCGGTGGTGACTATTGGCGCGCCGGCGGACCTTCAGCATATCATGCGTTTCTTTGGACCAAACGATCTGGACACCATCACGAGAGATGGCGAGGCTTCGGTGGAGATCGCTGGCAGGCCGTTCCTCATTCGCCGCAACTTCCTGAATGCGGTGGACAGAATTGACGTCGAGAAGTCGATTGCTTCTCTGCGCCGTCCGCTTCTGGTCATGCATTCGCCATTGGATCAGGTGGTGGGGATTGACCACGCGTCGCGCATCTTCGTCGCGTCCAGACATCCGAAAAGCTTCATCTCGCTCGACAGCGCCGATCACCTGCTCACCGACGTCGAGGATGCCAATTACGCCGCAGCCATGCTCGCGGTATGGGCAAGCCGCTTTCTCCCACGGCTCAGCGACGATCTTCCTCAGGTCGAGATTGCAGAAGGCGTAACCGCCACCGAAACTCTCGCAGGTAAGTTCCAGCTCAAGGTCCGCAGCGGCAAGCACACGTTGCTCGCCGATGAGCCGGCATCGGTAGGTGGTCTTGGAACCGGCCTATCTCCTTATGAACTTGTATCTGCCGGCCTCGCAGCCTGCACGGTAATGACGATGCGTCTCTATGCGAACCGCAAGGGCTTTCCGCTCGAACGGGCGAGCACGACTGTGCATCACGAGAAGGTGCCAGACATGATGCCGCCAGACCGGTTCACCCGCAGTATTGTCCTTGATGGACCGCTGAGTGACGATCAGCGCGCTCGCATTCTTGAGATTGCTGATCGGTGTCCGGTTGATTTAACTCTTGTCCGGGGTTCGGATGTTCAGACCGAGCTTTCGAGCACCAGTCAGGCTGCAGATCCGACAAGGCTAGCTTGACCTTGGCGGAAACGGAGGAGGGCGACGAGGCAATGAGCCAAACACCTACCGGCTATGGGGCGGCTGCAACTGAACGAGCAATCCTCGCAGGCGGATGCTTTTGGGGTATGGAGGATTTGCTGCGCCGAGCTAAAGGTGTCGTATCGACACGTGTCGGTTACATAGGCGGCGAAGCGCCTGATCCAACCTACGCGAGGCATTATGGCCATGCGGAAGCGGTGGAGGTGACTTTCGACCCGTCTCTGCTCAGCTATCGCTCTCTCCTGGAACTCTTCTTCCAGATCCACGATCCTACAACTTACGAGCAGCAAGGCAGCGATATAGGCCCCAGCTATCGATCGGCGATCTTCTACACCAGCGACAGTCAGAAGGAGGTTGTCCTGGCGACCATTGCCGAAATCGAGGCGTCCGGTCGCTGGCCCGGCCCGGTGGTGTCGGAGATCAATCCAGAGGAACATTTCTGGGAGGCGGAGTCGGAGCACCAGAAATACCTGGTGCGCAATCCTGCCGGCTACAGCTGCCACTTTGCGCGGCCGACTTGGCGCTTGGGTGGACCTAGTCGATGAGCAAGTCGAGGATGCTTCTCCTGGTTCTTAACGACGAGAGCCGCAAACGCGACGTGTCGGTGCGTGCGGCTCTACTGCTATGATGCCTGAATTCATCGTCGCTGGCCTCTGGGGTCTGGTATCGGGCAGCGGACTTCTAGTTGGGGCGACGATCGCTGACGCATTCTTCGGACGGCTGACGCACAGCATGATCGCGGCGATAATGGGTTTCGGGGGCGGAGTGCTGATCGCCGTGGTAGGGACTGAACTGATCGGCGGGCAAGACCCGGCCGGCTTGGGTCCGCTGGCGATACTCGCCCTTCTTGCCGGTGCCGCGATCTTCAGTGGCAATAATTGGTATCTCGCTCGCCGTGGTGCCAAGCACCGAAAGCGGTGCGGGGAATGCACGGAGCAGCCAAGCGAGGGGCAGCACCAGGGCAGTGGAACCGCTATCGCGCTCGGCAGCGTCCTCGACGGCATCCCGGAAGCCTTGGTAATCGGGATGTCGGTCGCCGGTGGTCGCGGGATCAGCCTGGCCATCGTCGCAGGCTTCTTTCTCGCCAACGTCCCACAGGGCCTTTCGAGCGCCTCGGGAATGAAGCTCGCAGGCCGATCGCGACGGTATATCTACGCAGTGTGGATCGGCATCCCGGTGCTAGTCTGCATGTCGGCTGGCGCGGGTTACATTGTTCTCGGCTCGGCGGAAACCCTGGCGCCGGCCATTCTTTCTTTCGCGGCGGGTGCCGTGATCGCAATGCTGGCGGAGACGATGATTCCAGAAGCGTTTGAGAAGGCTCCGCCCTTTATCGGCCTGATAACGGTCATGGGCTTTTTGGCAGCTTATCTTCTCGCACAGCATTGAGCAGCCGCAATCGCACGTCCTCTATCCTGCTACCGCGCATGCTCGTTCTCTGCTTGAAGGAATGAGATCAACGCGCGCAGCCCAGGAGGGGTACGATGCCGGCTTGGATGGTAGAGGTAGAAGCCTGGAAAGGGTTGGCACCAATCTTCCAGGACACGCAGAAGTGCTCCGCTCGCGATTTGAGGTTCGACGGCCACCTCAGGTAGACAGGTGATCCCCACTCCCGCTAGTGCCGCGTCGCGAAGAAGGCCGGTATCGTTGATGACGAGAGGTCCGTCGATATCGACGCTCACCATTCCTTCTGGCCCAGTGAAAGGCCAACGGGCGAGCTGCCCCGTGGTCGCCCAGCGATAGTTGAGGCAGCGATGCTTCGAGAGATCGAGGGGCGTGATCGGAGGCGCGTGCGTTGCGAAATAGGCGGGCGAGCCGACCACTGCGACCCGGAAGGGCTGGGTTAGCCTAACGGCGACCATGTCCTGCGCCAGCCGCTCGCCGTTTCTGATCCCGGCGTCGAAGCCCTTTGCCACGATATCGGATAGGCCATCGTCAATGACCATTTCCAATTGCACCTTGGGATAAAGTGCAGAGAAGAGCGGCAGGTGCGGCATCACGATCAGTTCCGCCGCCACTCTCGGCAGGTTGAGGCGGATCGTGCCGACTGGATCGTCGCGAAGCGCGAGCGCATCTTGGAGAGCCTGGTCCAGACCGGCAACGGCAGGAGCGAGCTTCGCGTATAGGAGCGTGCCCGCCTCTGTTGGGCTCACGCTGCGAGTTGTCCGGTTAAGTAGCCGCACCGCGAGCCGGTCCTCGAGGCGACGTAGCGTTCGGCTTAATGCCGACGGGGTCACACCGAGGCGCAACGAAGCGCCGCGAAAGCTGCGGGCCTCATGGATCGCCATGAAGGCCATCAACTCAGTGTAGTGGCCGCCTTCCATTGCATTGGTTCCTTCGGGTCAACAGACTATCTCACTTTATAGCCTTTTCCGCACAGAAACGAGGCGCTAACTTCACGCACAACAAAGGATGTGGTCGATGATCGAAGGCATTACCGACCGAGCCGCCTGGCAGCATGCACCAGGCCATCCGCTGCAGATCTGTGCCGCCGACCTGCCCCAACTGGCCGCGAATGAGATACGCATCCGAAATGCTGCCATCGCGATCAACCCGATAGACTGGATCTTGCAGGAAATCGCACTCCTGCCTTGGCTCGAATATCCGGCGATCCTCGGCAGCGATGTCGCAGGGGAGGTTGAGGCGGTCGGGGCCGGAGTCGAGCGGTTCAAGGTCGGCGATCGAGTTATAGGACAGGCAGTGGGCACAACCGTTAATCAGCCTGCGCAGGGTGCCTTCCAGCAGCGCACCATAGTGCTTGACCACATGGCGGCGCCAATCCCCGACGACATTGCCTTCGCTGATGCCGTGGTCATTCCCTTGGGGCTCGGCACTGCCGCCAGCGGCCTATATGGTCGGACACAGCTGGCCCTTGCGCCACCGTCGCACTCGCGGAGCGCGCGTGATGAGGTTGTTCTGGTCTGGGGTGGATCGGCGAGCGTCGGCTGCAACGCCATCCAGCTCGCGGTGGCATCAGGCTACAGGTGTGTTGCTACCGCTTCACACCACAACGCGGAGCTATTGAAGGAGCTGGGCGCGAGTGAGGTTATTGACTACTCAAGTCCAACAGTCGTGGAGGACGTAATTAGAGCGGTGCGCGGGGAGCCTCTCGCCGGCACAATGCACGCGACCGGCGAGACAAATGACTGCTTTGCGGTAGTTGAGAGATGCCGGGGCTCGCGGAGGGTTGCAGCGACCCTGCCACCACCAAAGGAGCGGCCGGCCGGCATTACGGCGACGCAGATCTCTGGTACCAGCCTGAAGGATGATGAGATCGGCCCCATCATCTACCAAGACTTCCTGCCGCGGGCCCTAGCCACACGCACGTTCGTCCCAGCTCCCCCGGCGAAGGTCGTGGGCCACGGCCTTGAGTCGCTCCAGTTTGCCCTGGAAGCCCTGAAAGCGGGCGTATCAGCGGCGAAGGTCGTCGTTACCCTTTCCTGATACGCTGCGCCATACGAGGAACGATGAGCTCTCGTGAGTGCGAGGCTTCTACGCCTCGTCGCTCCTCTCGCGATCAATACCGCGCTCAAGCAATTCGGCATCAATAGGACAGTTCGTGCAGCCCTCGTAGCAGCACAGGCGGCAGATGCGATACGACTGCTCGAGGTTTTCGAGGCGACTGCGCAGCACACGTTCTGCGATGGCGCATAAAATCTGCAATTCGTCTGGAGCAAGGATTGATAGCCCTTCAACGAGCACCTTATCACGCGAGGCTAGGATCTCATCGCTGGCGATTTTTCCCGCTGGAGTGAGAAAAAGGGCACGCGTGCGCCCGTCTGTCGAATGCCCCCTACGCTCAAGCAACCCCTCGGCCGCCAAACGATCGGCTAAGCGAACGGTCCCCGCATGTGAAAGGCCCACCCCGACTGCAAGCATGCTAATTGATAGCCCAGGCTTGTGCGCAAGCAACGCCAGCGCTGAGGCAGCGGGTCCAGCTTCCGGCGCTCGCGATGAACTAGCGCGAATTATGTCGTCGCTGATCATGAGTGCAAACGCCCCGAAGACATTTCGATCTCGAGGTCCATCCATCGCCACATCTATATGTGCGCGGGGCATAGACAGCAAGCATTACTCTATTCTTTTCGATCCGCGCGGAATATCCCTAAAGCACTGTTTTATCACGGTTTGTGTGGACTGCGACCAATCGGGCGCACGGACAAGGGGCGTCGGCTAGTCAAGGTAGCGGGGACGGATGATACCTTGCAGCTATAGCAGGCCGCTCTGATCGGGATCGAGCATCAGTCGATCCGAGGATCAGCGCCGGCAAAAATCCGCCATCAAGGCCGCGCAAATGTAGATTAGCGCGACGTCAAGCTTAGGCGACCCCCTCCGATTCTTGTTTCATGGCACCCAAAAATTAGCCAGACGCCAACACCGTCAGATTCCATATATGAAACAACGCGAGGGGTTACTTAAGCAATTCAACTATACAGCGAAGGTATAGAATCTATGCATATGAGCTATTTGACTGTTGCATTATTATATGAGAAAAAGTTGGCGCTAATTCCTAGTTAGACAATCGGGGGCCACACTATGAATCTCATCTCGTCAAGATTTTTCCGCAATGTTGGAAGTGTCGCCCTATCTCTGTCATTTCTTTCTCTTCAGGCTTGCGGAAGCAAGCCTAGCGACGACAGCGTAACGCCTTCTGCCGGTACGACCGAGCGTTTGACGTTGGCAGTTGGGTCGGACCCTGCATATCCCGAGATAGATATCCCACCTGTCTGGTCTGCCGATGGAAAGTTGATGCAGCCCAAGGATTTTCGAGAAATGATCTTCATTGGCTCGCCTATAACGCCTAATGGCCTGAATGACGGCAAGGCAAGTTTCCCTGAATACCACAATGTCTACGTCCAGCCTGCAGCGTTCAAAGCATATCGCGCGACAGGTAAGTGGCCAGAAGGCACGATGATGATCAAGGAGCTGCAGCTGGTTGACGATCCCAAAGGCGAGTTTCCGGATGGTTCACGAGTTATGCCATCTGGCCGAGGATACTTTCCAGGGCCTGTTAATGGCCTCGATGTTTCTGTTAAGGACAGTAAGCGCTTTGCCGCATCAAATAACTGGGGCTATTTTAACTTTAATCACGCAGCTCCACCCTACCTTGCTGAATCGACCGTAAAGCCAGTTGAAGAATGTGCCGGTTGTCACATAGCCAATGCGGACGAAGACATGGTTTATGTCGATCTTTATAAACCCATCCTCACGCCCCTGCCGCTGCCCCCTGCTACCAAGTGATTTGATCGCTGCTTCGTTGAGGGAGTTCCTTGGACGCCCCCTTCGTAGGGCGGATCGCGCGTGGGAACGATGAACGGAATAGCGACATGATCAGGCAATTTTCGCAGAAAGCGGTGCCGGTAGCGATTGCTACCGGGCTATTGCTACTCACACCGGGATGCAAAGAGGCCGATCAGGAACGGGCGGGAGTTGATGCGTATTCGTCGTTCGTTAGCGAAGATGGAGGCGTAACCTTTCCCGCCAGTTTTCCAGATGGCTTTGTATTCATTGGATCTTGGGCAGTTACTGGCGATGGTGGGGTGGCCGACATCCACTCCGTTTATGCACGGCCCATTGATGTTTCCAATTACAAGGAAACAGGCAAGTTCCTTGATGGGGCAGTGCTGGTTAAGGAAGTCTCTGCAGCTGTGGGTGCGGCTCATACAACCGGTAACGCGTTCTGGGCAAGTGAGACCAAAACTTGGTTCCTGATGGTCAAGGATACAAAGCAACGCTTTCCGTCAAATCCACTGTGGGGTGATGGTTGGGGATGGGCACAGTTTGACCCGGCCACCAAGAAGCAAATCTCAACCGGCTACAAAACAGACTGCCAAGGTTGCCATCTTCCAGTAAAGGATTCTGGCTGGGTGTATGCATACGCTTACCCCGCACTCGGTCCCAAGGGCCAGGCAACCCTTCCAAAGAATGCCGTCATGGGCAAACCTGCGGAAAACGCACCGGAGCACGGCAGCACGGGCGTACGTCCAAACGCAGACAGTGATGCTCCTGTCGGCAAAGTCGCGTTCGGAGCAAACTGTGCTGCTTGCCATTCAGTGGCTACTGGCGGAACCGGAATAGGCCCTTCTCTGGCAGGGGTGGTGGGGCGAAAAGCCGGGACGTTACCCGGCTATGCATACTCCTCTGCAATGTCGAGCTCCAAAGTAATTTGGACACCCGAGAACATCGACAAGCATCTTAAGACGCCTAAGGAGTTAATTCCTGGGAACCGAATGGGTAATCTGTTCCCACAGGGAGTACATGATATACAACAGCGCAAAGACATCGTTACGTATCTCAAGACGTTGCAATAGGTTTTCAACCAGTCAACTACCTTCTTAACAATCACGCTGGAAACTTTGCAGTGCATCCGCAGGGCAGGGGGTAAAATACTGCTGTTAAGGGTTTCGCCTGATCTGGCACCCGGAACAAAGGGTATCGCTTGCCAGGGCGGCCATTCAGACGGCGCAAGGTAGGTCAATGTGGCCTCAAACCTGCCAGCGGTGTAGCACTTCCACCGTATCGCCGCGTGCAATCATCATGGTATCAATTTCATCAAGGAATAATCCGTGCTCCACGACGCCGGGGATTGCAGCAATCGCGGCTGCAGTTTCAATCGGCTTCGGTATTGTGTCCAAGGCGGCATCAAGGATGTGGTTGTCCTGATCGGTTAGAAATGGCTTTCCATCGAGCGCGCGTAGTGTGACCTTGGCTCCGAGAGCGCCTAGGCGTGCACGGACGAAGTCGGTGGCAAACGGCACCACCTCCACTGGCAAAGGAAATTTGCCAAGTTGCGTGACGAACTTGGTGGAGTCGGCGATTACAATCACGCGGTGAGATGCGGCCGCTACTACTTTCTCTCGAAGCAATGCGCCACCGCCGCCCTTGATGGCCCGGAAGTAACAGTCGATTTCATCGGCGCCATCGATAGTAAGGTCGACAGCGCTAAGGCTCTGAAAGGGGATAAGCGGCACCCCTAAGCGACGAGCAAGGATTTCGGTCGCTTTGGATGTCGCGACCGCAGTAATGCGTAGGCCGTTCCTAATGCGGTTGCTAAGGCTTGTTACGGCATAAGCAGCAGTGCTTCCGGTCCCTAGTCCGACGAGCATGCCATCGCAAACTTCTTCGACCGCTTTGACCGCAGCGATCAATTTTTCTGAGTCAAGGTTCGGCATCGGACGAGTTCCCCTCGTTGCTGTGTCGACTAAGTTGGCCAACATCAGTGCGGGCTCGGTGCAGCGTCAATTCGCTGAACAAAAGTCAACTTGCTGGCCCGATGATGCCGTGTTGACGCTCGCAGTGCTTAGCTATAGATCTATGCGCGAGGCATACATAGCAGGTGGGCCTAGCATTTCAAGCATATGGCAACGGCATGAACGCTGAAGCATCGCTAGATGCTCGCTGGTGCGGGTGCCTTGACAACAGAGGTAAAGCGCATGCCCGTGAAGGTGGCAATCAACGGCTTTGGGCGTATCGGACGGCTGACATTGCGCTCGATCATTGAGCTTCGCCGAACGGATATCGAGGTAGTAGCGATCAACGATCTGGGTGCAGCAAAAACTCTGGCACATCTCCTGAAATATGACTCAGTGCACGGCCCATACCTTGGTTCAATCGAAGTCGGCGACGACTGGATCGATGTGGGTTCTGGGAAGATCTGGGTGTCATCTGAACGCGACCCGGCGAGCCTGCCGCACGCAAAACTCGGCGTGGATGTTGCGCTCGAATGCACCGGACTCTTTACATCGAAAGAAAAGGCAAGGTCGCACCTTCGCGCAGGCGCAAAGCGCGTTCTCGTGTCGGCGCCCTGTGAGGGAGCCGACAAGACGATCGTCTACAAGGTCAACCATGAAACCTTGACCGCAGACGACGTAGTCGTCTCGAACGGCTCCTGCACGACTAATGTGCTCGCGCCCGTGGCGAAGGTGCTGAATGATCTTTTTTGCATCGAGCGAGGCTACATGACGACGGTGCACGCCTACACTGGCGATCAACCTACGTTGGATGCCGTCCACAAAGATCTATACCGCGCGCGCGCTGCTGCGCTTTCTATGATCCCGACTTCGACCGGTGCTGCCAACGCGATTGCGCTCGTTCTGCCTGAGCTTCGAGGCAAGCTTCATGGGTCATCGATCCGCGTTCCGACACCGAACGTGTCGGTGATAGACTTGGCCGTATCTGCTTCCAGGGAGGTTTCGGTAGGAGAGGTGAACGGCGCCTTTCAGCAGGCTGCAAACGGTCCCATGAGCGGAGTGTTGGCCGTTACTGTCGAACCTTTAGTTTCCATCGATCTGACGCACCGCACTGAGTCGGCCATCGTTGCCCTTCCTCAAACAGATGTCGTCGATGGTCGAATGGTTCGCGTCCTCGCTTGGTACGATAATGAGTGGAGCTTCGCTACGCGTATGGCTGACATCACTCTGGCGATGGCACAGCTAATCTAGTGAGAACTTTGTTCGCAGGATAACGCTGACAAAGTAGTGTCGGCACGCTGGCGCTACGCCAAAAGTTAGCGTTGGTGAGTATGACCAGGCCATGGGTGCCCTCAGCAAGGTCAATCGTTTGATGGCTGCGAGCCGATGCCGCTGGCCTGGCAGGGTTGGGGGAGGCGGGGCTAACCCAATTTGCAGCCGGCGGCGGCGTGTTCGGAAATTTTGAACTAGTATGGCTGCAAGACTTGCTCGCGCGGAGTGGTGCCATGATTATAGCTATTGTCCATGCCGGTGGGCTCGCGATGCGGCAAAAATTTGATGCCCGTGATGCGCGCGCGATCAATTGCATGAAAAGCGAAAGTGGTCCCCTTAGCCCCGGCGACATCTGAAGCGGAAGCAAACTCTTGTCCGTGCAAGCTAGACTTTCACCCACAGGCTAAGCCCACCCTGATCCCTTTCCCGATCCACACACCGCGGGGTCGTCGCTGGTGATCTTCGAAGGCATTGCCGCCGGCGGTGGCATCGGGGTGCTACGGACAAACCGCCAAAAGCCCCTCAACTTCTCTCGCTTATTGTATGCGCAACGCATACAGTTGAGCGACTGCCCGGTTGACGGTATCGTTCAGCACATTGCCATGAAACCCGTTGTTGAGGATTTTTTAGATGAGCATTTTGAACCGCTATGAATTCCTTATTCCCGAGCGCGAACGGAGGGATCTCGCGGTCGTGTCCGTCAATGTGGTGTAAATTCGGTTGTGGCCAGCGGGCGGCATTTTCAGGCGGCCTTGGGTGTAATCTGTAGCGGCTGAGCCTCCTCGATGGTTGGCGTTGCGAGCGCTGCCATGCCCTCGATCTGCATGTAGCGGTGCTGGAGCTGGTATTCGTCGTTTTGCTCGAGCAGGACGGCACCGACGAGGCGGATGATGCTGTCTTCGTTGGGGAAGATGCCGACGACATCGGCGCGGCGCTTCACTTCCTTGTTCAGGCGTTCCAGCGGATTGGTGGAATGCAGCTTGACCCGGTGCTGTTCGGGGAAGGTCATGTAAGCGAGCACGTCATGCTCGGCCTCGTCCATGCAGGCGCCCAGCTTGGGCCATCGGGCGCGCAACTGGTCGGCGACCTGGCGCCAGACCTGTGTCGCAGCTGCATGATCGGGCTGGAGGAAGACCTGGCGGATGGCGGCGGCAACGACCGTGTTCTGCCCCTTGGGGACGTATGCCAGCGCATTGCGCATGAAGTGGACGCGGCAGCGCTGCCAGGTGGCGCTGAGCACGCGGGTGATCGCTGCCTTGAGGCCCTCGTGGGCGTCCGAGATCACCAGCCTGACCCCCGTCAGCCCGCGGCGGGCGAGGTCCTTGAGGAAGTCCGACCAGAACACCTCAGCCTCCGAAGGGCCGATGTGCAGGCCGACGATCTCACGCTTGCCTTCGGTGTTGACGGCAACGGCGATTATCGCGGCAACGCTGACGATCCGGCCGCCCTGGCGCACCTTCAGGTAAGTGGCATCGAGCCAGAGGTAGGGCCAGTCGCCTGACAGCGGACGCTTGAGGAAGGCATGGACGCGCTCGTCGATGTCCTTGCACAGCTTCGAGACCGAGGATTTGGAGATGCCGGTCATGCCCATGGCCTGCACCAGATCATCGACCCGCCGGGTGCTGACGCCGGCGATCCATGCCTCCTGGATCACCGCGACCAAGGCCTTCTCCACCGTCTTCCGCGGCTCCAGGAAGCCCGGGAAGTATGCGCCGGTCCGCAGCTTGGGGATCTTCAGGTTGAGCGTGCCGAGCCGGGTATCGAGGCTGCGGTCGCGGTAGCCGTTGCGCCAGGTCGTGCGCTCGCCGGAACGCTCGTGCCGACCGGCACCGACCAGGCCCTCAACATCGGCCTCCATGATGATCTGCAATACGCTCTCGGCAATGGTGCGCAGAAAATCTCCATCTCCGCTCTTCGCCAAAAGCTCGGCAAGCGGTAGTCTGTCATCGGTCATCGGGATCAATGAGCCCGGTGGCCACCGAGATCGAAATCGCATGGGGTGGGGCATGCCCCACCCCATGCGATCACCTCAATCTACACCAGAAATTACACCACGAGCGCGGACGCTAACGGATCTCGCTCTGCTTAGGTGGGCTCTCGTCATTGTATTTCTTTGGTTTGGCGCGATGAAGTTCACCGCCTACGAGGCCTATGGTATCGCCCCGTTTATCGGAAACAGCCCCATCATGAGTTGGCTGGGTGTATTCGGCATGCAGGGGCAGAGCTATTTCGTCGGCACTATCGAACTGTCGATCGCGCTCGTTCTGATCCTAGGTGCATTTCGTCCTTTCTTCTCTGCGCTTGGCGCTTTGATGTCAGCGGCCACGTATCTGATTACCCTTACCTTTTTCATCACCACCCCTGGCGTGGCGGAGCCGACTGCCGGTGGTTTTCCTGCCATCTCAGCTGCACCAGGACAATTTCTATTGAAGGACACGGTTCTGCTGGCAGCGTCGCTTGTGTTGCTATTCGCTTCGGTCCGCCACCGAGGCGCGCCTATATCCTAATGATCGTGGTATTCTCATGGATGCGGGTGCGCCGATCCTGAGGAATTTCCGCTGGGCTTGGATGCCTATCTACCCAATTGGCGAAACAAGCCTTCACTAGGCTGACGCGGTCGCGGCCCGCGTCAGTCTGGATGGCCCACAAATAGGCTACTTATCGTAGCGCTGAACGTCCACATTCGGACCAGACCGGGAGAGCCCCGGTCAACGCCCGCCGGCAGATCGGACAACCAGATCATGGAAGTAAGAACTATGGTCGGGATTAGCTTAACCCTAGTGGCAAATCGTCCAGGAACGTAGGTCTACCTCGGTTGGCCCATTATGCTCGTCTTGAAGCACGAAGCCGCAATAATGTCCCGTGCGCTGCCAGTCCGATGATGATTGTCGTAGTCATCAGAAGATAGGCGACTATCCCGCCAGGTGAGAGAGTCGGAACCGCTGCAAGGATCAACCCATCATTCCCACCGGGTATGAGCCCGATCCCGATACCCATCAATGCGCCGCCAGCAACAGATCGCAGAATGCCAATGGCTGTCGGCATTCGGAAATGCAGATTTCCTTGGCGAAAGGATGCGGTAAGAGCGCCTGCCAGCGAGGAGATTGCCGCAGCGAGTGCGATCTCGCCCGCCGGCGCCATTGTGAGAGGAAGGCCGCGTTGGATTAGGTCTGCAAAGGTCCAAGCCAGCGGCAGTACGTATAGAAGTCCACCGGTGATGCCTAGACCTACCATCGAACCGCCGAACGACCAATCCGGCTTTTCTCGCTGTCCACTCTTTATGCATACAAAAAAGATTGCTGGCACCAGCACAAAAAGGAACGCCAGGAGAGTAACGAGGCCTGTCACGCTAGGTCTGGCGATCAAACTAGGCCAGGTTGGAACGTAACCGAACCTGCCGTGGTCGACAGCCAAAATACCGATCGCTAACCCCACAGGTAGAGCGAGAAGCCTCATCTCTCCATCCCCGAGTCGTACTAGCGATCCGAGCAGGCATGTTTGATTAATCAATGCCCCGAGGCCGAAGGCGATAGCTCCGATAATGAGGAGGAAACTGATGCTACTCGATGGTAGGAGCGTTGCGCCCAGTGTTTCCATCCAGGCAAGCGGGACTGCAACCAGGCCTGCCGCTGCCGAAACTACAAGGAATCCGACGAACATTCTGGGCGGCCGCCGCGTGTATAATTCTTCAGCAGCCACCACTAAACAGGTTCCGCCTTGGTTCGCGGAATATCCGAACCAAAAGGCGAGCACACATGGAAGAAGTTCAAGCGCGAACGTTATCAAGATATCAAGCCTGCCTGATCATATTGTCAAACTATGGGGGTGACGTTCCAGCTTCGTGAGCGGCCCGGATTCGCTGGTTACCGAAAGCGCATTTGTGCTGAAGGCAAGCATATGACAAAGGCCGATTGTTCCATTTTGTCAAAGCTATTTCCCTGATGGACTCGCTTCGGCAAACCGTTCGGACCTCCGAGGTCCTTGTCCGACAGGGCTCAACACAATGTCAGATCACTTGTTTCCGTGCCCTAAGCGAGGGCCGCGTTATTTTTTGCTCAGAATTAGTAGGGTGATTGAACCGCAGCCGCGTGTCGGTAACATGCCTTCATCGCTTCCCCAAATTTTTTGAGGTGGTGCCCTAAGGCTGCGCGAGATCCTGTTTGGCGATGTTCCCGATGACCGCGCCGGCCCTATAGCGGGCCTTTTTGGCCAAGTGCGGTTCATGATGATCTCGCGATGGCGCTGCTGGTCGAGGGGTCCGATAGATTGTCCCAATCCTTGATCAAAGTGCCTCACCCGCACGAACAAGAATAACTACTCCAGCGCGATCTAACCGATGTGACCTGAGACTCGCGGTCAGTTACACTTTCGCGACTTTTCATCATCGATCGACGTTGTTTTCCAGAAAAATCACACAACTATATCTTTCCTGACGCATCCGAAATAAGCTCGGCTCGTGTGATCGGCCGGGCGGGGTCCAGGAGGGAAATCTTGGTATGATATTCACTCCATTTTTCCGCATCAGCGATCGGTGCAGACCCTAGCAGGAGACGATGCTGGATTAGATTGCTCAAAGGGCGACCGATCAGCCCGTTCGTAATGACGTGGGGGAATGCACGCTCAACTGTAATTCCCCGCTTTTGGTTCCAAGTTAGAGGCCCCAGCTGAGCGTCGAGGCGAATACGACCGTTATGCGCGTAGACGCCTACCCAGTCTGCACCGTTATCATCACCCCATAGTTTCACGCCTGCTCCAGCCCCACGGTCAGGAGTTTGTCCATTGAGCATGCGGTTTACTACATCTCCCACGCTTTGGCCGGACACCCGTATCGCGTGCTCGGCGGTGGCCTCGATCTCGAGGATAGCGCCCTGTGCAGCTAAACGGTCTTGCACTTTGAGTCGCTCGATTTGCTCTTGGCCTAGCTTTTTCAAGGCTCGGCAAATGGTCCGGCGCGAACTTTCCTGCATCAACTCAGAATATGGGAGCAGCAGGTGATCTAGTATTGCAACGCGCGACCATAGACCGCGATAACTGGGAGGTACCGATCGGCGCATCTGAAGAGGCGCAAACCTTACTGAGAGATCGTCTAAAGGTAAGCGATCGCGCTTGATCTTTGCCCTGGCAGAAGCCTCGACGGCCTTTAATCTTTCGAGACCCTTTTCATCTGATCGTGCAAGACCAACCTGATAGCAGATTCCGTCAGCCAATACGGCCAGATCTGTATCAGGCCCAAAAAACGGAGGCATCCAAGATCGTTCCGAGCGCAGGGTAAGAACTGTGCTGCCGATATCGACATCGAGTGCCAGTTCGAAGCAGTTTGACGGAGCCCAATGGTTCTCAGCTACAAAATCGCAAGGACGCGGTGCGCGAATGTCGCCGTCGTTAAATTGCTTCAGTCCCTGCCAAACCAGTTCGGCCAATCGCGCGACCTGGTCATCTGAAAGTGAGCGTTGCCCGAGCGTTGAGAGAGGAGGGGTCATCGTTGGGTCATAGGATGGAAGAGCGGATACGCCAAACCTCCCCCGGCTTTTCCTGCGCGCGACTAAAGCGTGGCTCAGCCCGCGCGTAGCTTTTTCAAACACCAGCCAGAAAATGCGGATGCTGCAGCCGCCGGCAGCGCAAGGAAAAGCGTCAGCACCACCCCAATCGGCAAAAGTGGACCCAGCCCGCTATTCAACAGCACAACAGGTAACTGAGCTAACGTTACCACAATACCCGCAAGCCACCCGTTGCGCTGGGCTACGGCGCCGAAGCCTGCAGATAGCACCAACGAGAGGGGGTATGCGATGGTCCAGTAGGCAGGCGAGTCCCAAGGTTCATCGACATTGAGCACGCCACTGATCAACTGCCAGTATGCAAAGCTGACGAGAAGGCAAATGGCAAGCCATCCGAGGCGGTTAGACATAGAGGATCTCCTGGCGGCACAACGCTCGCGCTCAATTAAACTGAGAGCAGGCTTGCACAAGCGACATCGTGTAGGGTCGGCTGCGCAACAGCTCTGCGAGGTGAGCTCCGTGCTAGGGCAACAGGTGATGAAAGCTTCAAACGTGCCAACTTTTAGAAGCTGGAGCCCATAGGGCCCTCGCTCGCTTCCTTAACTTTTTGGGACTGTCAGGATTTCCGTGTGTGGCCGGGCATAATGGGCAACAAGGAGTCCCACTATGTCACGACGCAAAGAACCTGCCATACCGAATGAGC
>LNFM01004765.1_pt1 | contig 24524 bp, 30 predicted proteins | sample 596031 | NCBI WGS metagenome assembly LNFM01 (sample SAMN04254537, study PRJNA301005) | activated carbon metagenome | isolation source: dual media filters at the Ann Arbor, Michigan drinking water treatment plant | place: USA: Ann Arbor | reverse complement strand
ACGGCATGACACCGGTGCTGCTGTACGGCTTCTTCGGCCAGTTGCTGTGGATGTTCGGCGGCATCTCGCTGCTGATGTGGCTCGGTGGCACGGCGGCAGTGCGCAATCTCGCGCCCGGCATGGCCGGCGCGCTGTCGCACGCCGGGCTCACGGGTGCGTGCACCGCCGGCGACATGGGTGAGACGGCGCAGCACCGGGCGCCGATCATGATCGCCGTGCCCTTCTTCGGCCACGTGTTCCTGTTCACCCTCCTCGCCTTCAGCCTCGATGCAGGGCGCCTGTTGCTGTGGCCAACAGCGCTGGTGGCGCTGGCGGGCGTGGTGATCAGCGGCTTCGCGTTTCGACAGCTGCGCCGCTCGGCCGGCGAGGACCGTGCCGAGGTGCGGGCGCTGATGCTGTTCTCCTTCGGCTGGCAACTGACGGCGCTGTTCGGTGGCTTGTTGCTGCTGTCGACCCTTCCGCTGCCGCACGCGGCGATGGCCGCCAGCGCCGCGTTGTCGCACTTCGGCCTGTTTGCCGCGCTGCAGGGCGGGCTGTTCGGCGCCGAGGCCGCCACACTCATTGCCTTCGTGTTCGCCATGCCTTTCCTGATCCACCCCTTCGTGTTCTTCATGTTCGGCCGCGGCATGGCGCGCGACGGCGAGATGCCGCGCCTGCCGGCCTACCTGCTGGCATCGGCCGGGGCGGCGGGGGTGCTGGCGGCGTTGTTCGGCAGCGGCCTGGGCGCACCCTGACCGGGCCCGCCGCCGCCGATGGCGATCACAGCCCGTGCGGGCGGCGATGGTTTGGGCCAGGCCGGGGCCACCGAACTCAGTCGCGGCGCAGCAAGTCACCGAAGACGGTGTGCTCGCCCTCCTTGCGATCGGCACCGGGCGCGTCGTACAGCACCAGCCAGCGCGCTTTCCCGCCCGACAGTGCGGCAGGCAGTTGGCAGATCGCCTCGGCGCGGTTGGTGCCGCGCCCGTGGGGCAACGAAACCGATTCGGTCAGCGCCGACTCGAAACGCACCGTGTCGCGGTTGGCCGCCAGCGCCGGTTTGGCCGCAGGCCACTTGAAGACGCGGATGTCGCCGTTGAGGACCATCGTCGGGCCGGCCAGGATGTAGAGGTCGTCGCCGGAGAAGTGCAGGTCCCGCACGCCCAGGCCTTCGAGCTGCAGGAAATGCTTGCGGACGAGCGTGCCGCTGTCGTCCAGGGGCGCCAGGCGCAGCTCGTCACCGCGGGCCTCGACCGCGATCTCCAGCAGCGCCGACCAACCGCGCAGCACCGGGCCGCGCAGGCCGAGCAGCAGCCTGTGACCGTCCACGGCCAGGCCTTCGATGTCGAATCCGTTGTCCTTGCCCGGGATCGACATGTAGGGCCCGAAGTGCGGGTCATCGGCCAGCGCACGGGTGAGCAGGTTCGCCTGCGAATCGCCCTTGAGGCGCAGCGCCCGCCGGCCATCCCGGGCCTGCCTGACCAGGCAGGGCTCGCCATTGCCGTCGTGCTCGATGGGCAGGCGAGCCAGCAAGCGCCGATTGCCGTCGAGAGCGACCTTCGCCAGCCGCTTGGCGTTGTCGGCGTGGCCCCGGTCCGGCTTGGCATTCTTGCGCTTGAGCCCATGCGAACCCACCACCCAGAGAAAGCCATCGGCCGCGGCCATCCCTTCCAGATCAGCCTCTTCTGCGGCCGTACCGGGCAGGTCCAGCAAATCGGCCAGCGGGAAGTCGCGCACCTCGCCGAAGCGCAAGGCTTCGGGCCCTACAGGGTCGAGCCGGCGTAGACGGTCCAGGCCGCAGGCTTCGTCGCCAGCCACCCAGAGCCAGTCGCCGGAGAAGGCCGCGCCCGACAGGTTGGCGTGAACCAGGGAGGCCGGCGCGAACTCCAGGCGGACCGCGTTCGCTGCTCGGGTGTTGGGCAAGGGGAGTGACTCCGGAGGTTGAATCGGCATGCAGGCCTGCATGCCGCAGCGGCTAGGCGCGGGAGTATGCGGCCCGAAGGCTCAGCGCACCAGCAGCACCGGCAGCCGGCAGCTTGCAAGAACCTGCGTCGCCACCGAGCCCATGACCAGGTTGCCGAGCTTGCCGTGTCCGTGCGACCCCATCATCAGCAGGTCGAACCCGCCCGCATCGGCCTGTTTGGCGATTGTCTCGGCCGCATGGCCCGACGCCCCGATGAACTCCACAGCCATGCCATGACGATCGAAGAAAGCCCGGATCGGCTTGAAGACCTTCTGGGCCTCTTCGGCGTAGTACTCGTTGACCACCTTGCGATCGAGGAACGATGCGGCATGCGCAGGAATCTTCGGCACCACATGCATCACGGTGTAGCGGTGCCGCGTGCCGAGCCACTCGTCATGCGCGGCGACGTAGGCGAGCATCTTCCTGGTGAATGCACTGCCGTCCACGGCGAGCAGGATGTTCATGAGAGGTCTGGCCGGAAGTATCAGCGCACGAGCAGCACGGGTGTCTTGGTGGTGGCCAGCACCTTCGTCGCCACCGAGCCCATCACCAGATTGGCCAGGTTGCTGCGGCCGTGCGATCCCATCACGATCAGCTCGTGCTTGCCCTTGCGCGCGTGCGCGGCGATCTGTTCCGTCGCGTCACCGGTCTCGCCGACGAACTCGGCTTCCAATCCCTGTTTCGCGAAGAAGGCGCGCACCGGCTTCAGAACCGCCTCCTGTTCGTCGCGGTAGTAGCGCGCGATCGTCTCGCGTGCCGTGACGGCAGCGGCGCGAGGGTGCATGAGCGGCACCACGGTCAGCACCGTGTAGCGGTGCCGGCTGCCCAGCCACTCGTCATGCGCTGCCACATAGGCGAGCATGCGCTTGGTGTACTTGCTTCCGTCGATCGCGAGCAGGATATTCAAGGCGTCTCCACGCTGGGTTCTGGTCTCGAGCAATGCGCGGAGCCCGCGACGTGCCTTCAAAACAGTTTCGCAGCGCGCCGGTGCCCCGTCGTTGACGGTTGTCAATTGCCCGGTCGTCCGAGTCCGAGCGAGCGTGTGGCATGCGCACCTTGCGGTGTGACCCCGACGACGCGGGCTGTGCGGTGGCGCGCATGGCGCTTTGACGTGGGGCGTGCTCGACCGGCTGGTCGGGACGAGCGCCTGGTGTTCGGCGCGATCAGCGGCGCCAGCGCCGGCGCGATCAACGCCGTCGCCCTGGAGCGTGATGCGCGAGGGGTTCGGCCGCTCGTTCGCCCCGCATCAGTTCAATTCGCTGGGATATCAACCCGTTGCGCGACATCCTTGGCCGCCGAAGGCGACTTCGAGCGCCTGCGTGTCTATCGAAACGGTGCCGCGGCAGGTGCGCGAAATAATCGACCGACTCGACGAGATCGCCTTCAACGGCAGCCTGGTCAAGGAGTTGCGCACGCCGGCGCTGATCCGCCGCCTGCTGCGCGAGGATGGCCCGATGCCGCAGCGCGAGCGCAACCTTGTTCGAGCAGACCGCGACCTTGCGGCTGCGCCTCCATCTGCCACTCTGGTTGCAGACCGTGCCCCGCGGCGCCGACCACAATCGGCTGCCGACTTGCCGTCGGTGTCGAGTCTTGAAGTAGGGCCATCCCATGAGCGAAATGTTGTCTTTCAAGCTCGAACTGGAACAGCAAAGCGACTACGAATTTCGCGTCAAGTTCGATTGGCCCGGGGTCGACGAGTTGCTGCTCGACGAGCCCGAGCCGCTCGGCCACTCGGCCGGACCGAACGCATCCCGCCTGATCGGCGCGGCGGTGGCCAACTGCCTGTCGTCGAGCCTGTTGTTCTGCATGCGCAAGTTCAAGCAGACACCCGGCACGCTGCGTGCCGACGTCAGCGGTGAATTGGTGCGCAACGAACGCGGCCGGCTTCGCATCGGCCGCTTCGATGTCACGATCCACCTGGCCGACGAAGCCGGTGCGATCCAGCACTTCGGCCGCTGCCTGAACCAGTTCGAGGACTTCTGCGTCGTCACCGAGAGCGTGCGCCACGGCATCCCGGTGAGCGTGCGCGTCGTCGACGCCGGCGGCACCGAGCTGTACGCCGACTCGGCGCCGGCCGGCGCAAGCCCTGCACCCGGGCTCGCCCAGGCGCCCCGGGTATCGCACCCGCGACCGATCCCATCCCATCAAGGAGAAGCAAATGAGTGACAGTGCGCGCGCCGCAAACACCGTGCAGTCGAACCGGATCGACTGGACGCCTTACCTCGCCGGGGCCGGCATCGGTGTTCTGAGCTGGCTGGTGTTCGTGGTGGTGGCCACGCCGATCGGGGTGACCACGGCCGCCTCGCAGGTGGCTGGCGGTGTGGCCAGCCTGTTTGTGGGCACCGCGGCCGTCGAGGCCAACTCCTACTGGGCCCGTCACCCCTTCCGGTTGGACTATGGAACGCTCTTTCTGGTCGGCACCTTCTTCGGTGCCCTGGCCTCGGCCCTGAGCAGCCGGCAGTTCCGCATCGAAACCGTGCCCTCGGTCTGGCGCGAGCGCTTCGGCCCCTCGGTCGGCAAGCGCTACCTGGTGGCCTTCATCGGCGGTGCGATCGCCATGTACGGTGCGCGCATGGCCGGTGGGTGCACCAGTGGCAACGGCATCTCGCAAGGCTTGCAGTTGGCGCTGGTCGGCTGGACATTCCTGCTGGCCATGTTTACCTCAGGCGTGGCTACCGCCTACCTGATGTTTCGACGTTGATCGCGCGCCCAAGGAGAACTGAATCATGATTGCAAACTCGAGCGTCACCGGCCTGCTGCTGGCCATCGTCTTCGGCGCGGCTTTCGGGTGGCTGCTGCACCGCGGCCGTGTCACCAGCTACGACGTGATCGTCAACCAACTGCGGCTGAAGGACTTCACGGTGCTCAAGGTCATGCTGACCGCCATCGTCGTCGGCGGCCTGGGCGTGCTGCTGTTCGTCAACCTGGGGCTGGCGAAGTGGAGCGTCCGCGACGCCAACATGCTGGCCGTGTTGATCGGCGGAAGCCTGTTCGGCATCGGCATGGTGCTGTATGGCTATTGCCCGGGCACCGCCATCGCGGCCGTCGGGACGGGCAATGTGCACGCGCTGGTGGGCGTGTTCGGGATGATCGCCGGCGCCATCGCCTACGCCTCTTCGTTCGACTGGGTGAGCAGCAACATCATCGCGACCTGGAGGCTGGGTCGGGTCACGCTCAGCGATCTGACCGGCATTCCGCTCCTGGTGCTGTACCTGATCATCGGCGCGCTGGCCCTGCTGCTGTTTCGCTACCTCGAGCGCAACCGGGCGTCGTTGCGGCCTTGAAGGCGGCCTCGTGACGCCATTCTTCGCGCTGATCCACTGCGATCGTCCTGGCGGGGCGCCGTCGCCGGGGCCGGGGCCGACGCGAGCGAGGCCCTGCGGCCTCGCGCGCTCATCGCCAAGCGCATGGCGTGTCCCGTCAGCCACTGCGGTTGCAGACCATGACCAGCGCAACCAGCCACAATGCGGTGCCACATTGCGATCAGCGTCGAGTCTTGAAGGATGTCCATGCCATGAGCGAGTCGCGTCAAGTTCGGCTGCCCGAGGTCGACGAACTGCTGCCCGACGCGCCCGAGCCGCCCGCACGTTCGGCCGGGCCGAACGCAGCCCGCCTGATCGGCGCGGCCGTGGCCAACTGCCTGTCGTCGAGCCTGCTGCCGTGCATGCGCAAGTTCAGGCAGACGCCCGGCACGCTGCGTACCGAAGTCAGTGGCGAACTGACATCCCGGTGGGCGTGCGCGTCGTCGACGCCCGCGGCGGCACGGAGTTCTTCGCCGCCGGCCAGGCGGCTGCCACGTCACCGAGCCTGCAGGGCACCTGAGGTCTCATGCCAGTGAAACGAAGCAAACTCCTCGTCCCGGCCCTCGTCGTTGGTCTCGTACTGATGGCCGTGGCGGGCGCCGCCTACTGGCGCTTCGGACGGGCCGTCGCGGTGCCGGTCGTCGAGGCGGCACAGGGCGCGGTGGCGCAGCGCGTCGTCGGCCCCGGCACCCTGCAGGCGCGCGTGCCGGTGACGCTGGCCGCGCGCATCACGGCCACGGTGCAGCAGGTCAACGTGGACATCGGCGACCAGGTCAAGCGCGGGCAAGCGCTGGTGCTGCTCGACGATCGCGACCTCGCCGCCAAACGCGGCGTGGTCGGCGGCCAGCAGACGGCGCTGGCGCGCAACGCCGAGGCGGCCAAGGCGGGCGTGGCCAAGGCGCAGGCCGACCTCGACCTGGCGCGCAGCAAGCAGCAGCGCGACGCCGAGCTGCTGCGCACCGGTTTCGTTTCGCAGGCCGTGCTCGATGCCTCCGACGCCGCGTTGCGCGCCGCGCAGGCCAACCTGGACAACGCGCGCGCGGCCCATGCCGCCCGCGAGGCCGACGCGTTGACCCTGTCGCACGAAGCCCGCTACTCTGACACCTTGCTGTCGTTCACCCGCATCGCCGCGCCGATGGATGGCGTCATCATCGCGCGCCAGGCCGAGGTCGGTACCACCGTGGTGCCGGGCAGCACGCTCTTGCGCATGGTCGACCCGGCCACGCTGTGGGTGGCGATGCGCGTGGACGAGTCGGTGCTCGGCCGCGTCCAGGTCGGCCAGGCGGCCAGCATCCGCCTGCGCAGCGGCGAGACGCTGCCCGGCAAGGTGGCACGCATTGCCCGCCAGTCCGACGCCGCGACCCGCGAGATCGAAGTCAATGTTGCGTTCGACACGCCGCCGGCGCGTTTTGCGATCGACCAGCAGGCCGAGGTCGAGATCGGCGTCGGCACCGATTCCGGCATCAGCGTGCCGCTGAAGGCACTGACGCGCGACCGAGAGGGCCGGCAGGGCGTGCTGGTCGTGGTCGATTCGCGCACGCAATTCCGTCCGGTGCAGACTGGCGCCAGCGATGGGCAACGGGTGCTGATCGGCAAGGGCCTGGCGGGCGGCGAGCGTGTTGTCGCCGCGGCCGAAGGCGTCAAGGCCGGCGCCCGCGTCGGCCCCGATGAGGCGGGAAACGCGGCCGGCCGCTGAGCGCCGCGCCCGGGTTCGAACTCGCAGACCGGCGATGGATCTCGCGCTCAAGGACATTCGCCGTCACCTCGGCAAATTCGTCGCCACCATCGTCGGCGTGGCGATGCTGCTGGCGATCGTGCTGGTGATGAACGGCATCTACCGGGGCAACATCGCCGACGGTGTGTGGTTGATCGACAACACTGCCACCGATCTGTGGGTCGTCGAACGCGGGCGCGGCGGGCCCTTCAACGAGAGTTCGCGCATCCCGCTGGACAGCTACAAGAGCGTGGCCGCGACACCGGGCGTGGCCAAGGCCAGCCCCATGGTGATCTACTCGGCGCAACGCGAAATCGGCGCCAAGGTTCAACAGTTCACGCTCATCGGCTACGACGTGTTCGGCGGGCTCGGCGGCCCTGGCCGCATCGTGCGCGGCCGCACCATCGAGGCAGCGCGCTACGAGCTGGTGGCCGACCACAAGCTCGGCCTGGCACTCGGCGACAGGCTGCCCCTGGGCACCGACACCTACACGGTGGTCGGCATCACGCAGGGTGCAGTCGACTCGGGCGGCAACCCGCTGATGTACCTGTCGCTGCCCGACGCGCAGCAGGTGCAGTTCCAGCAGGACAACCGGGCACTCGTCGCGGCGCGCGCGGCCAACCTGCAACGCCTGGAACGCGCGGGCTACTCGTCCGAGCAGGCCGCGCGCCTGCTGCCGCTGCTGTCGACCTCGGGCGACACGATCAACGCCGTGTTGGTCAGGCTGGCGCCGGGCGCCGACGCTGCGCAGTTGGCGCCGCACATCCGCGACTGGCTCTACTTCAACGTCTATACGACCGATGAGCAGCGCAGCCTGATGCTCGAGGGCAAGCTGAGCAAGATGTCGGCGGTGCTGGGCCTGTTCCGCGTGTTGCTGATCATCGTCTCGATCGTCATCATCGCGCTCATCATCTATGTGCTGACGATCGAGAAGATCAGGTCGATCGCGACGCTGAAACTGATCGGCGCGTCGAACTGGGTCATCGTGCGCCTGATCATGGAGCAGTCGATGGCGCTGACGCTGGCCAGCTTCGCCGTCGCCTACGGGCTGCGCGAACTGATCGTGCCCGGCTTCCCGCGCACGCTGGCCTTCTTGCCGCAGGAAACCGCGGTCACCTTCGTGGTCATGCTGGTCGGTGGTGTGCTCGCCAGCCTGATGGCGATCTGGCACGCGCTGCGCACGCCGCCGCAGCTGGCGCTGGGAGGCTGATGTGAGCGCCGTTGTCGAAGTGGAGGGCGTGTCCAAGACCTTCGGAACCGGAGACCTTGCGGTGCAGGCGCTCAAGCCTTGTTCGTTCGCGGTCCAGGAAGGCGAGCTCGCGGCGCTGCTGGGCCCCAGCGGCTCGGGCAAGAGCACGCTGCTGCTGGCGATCAGCCTGATCCTGGAGCCGACCACCGGGCGCATCGTGGTCAATGGGCAGGAGATCTACAACAACGGCTGGACGGGGGTCGACGACCGCGCCTTCCGGCGCCGCAACATCGGCTTCATCTTCCAGCAGCACAACCTGATCCCGTTCCTGACCGCGATCGAGAACGTCGCCCTGGTGATGCAGTTGAACGGCATCAGCCGGCGCGAGGCGACGCGGCGCGCGAAGGACCTGCTCGGCTACCTCGAGATCGCGCACCGCGCCGACTCGCTGCCCGCCAACCTGTCCGGCGGCGAGCAGCAGCGCGTGGCCATCGGTCGCGCGCTGGCCAACGAGCCGCCGCTGATCCTGGCCGACGAGCCGACCGCGGCACTCGACACCGAGCGCGGCATCAAGGTGATGGCGCTGCTGAAGAAGATCGCGCGCGAGCGCCGCTCGGCGGTGATCACCGTGACCCACGACCACCGCATGATCGAAGGCTTCGATACCGTTTATCACCTCGATGATGGGCGGCTGGCGCGCATGCCGCAAAACGCCACAGCCGCAGCGCATCGAGGCAGCGCCGCTGACGCGCTTGGCTGAGCACACAAGCCCCGCCCGTTCGCGATGCCGCCCTTCACGCGCGTGATCGCGGCAGGATCAGGCTGGCGCGCAATCCGCCTTCTTCGCGGTTCTCCAGGAGCAATTGCCCGCCGTGATAGGCGGCTGCGTCGCGCACGATGGCCAGGCCAAGGCCGACGCCGCCGGTGTCGAGGCCGCGCGATGTGTCGAGGCGGACGAACGGTTCAGTCACGCGCGCCAGATCCGCGGTCGGAATGCCGGGCCCATCGTCCTCGATCACCAGCCGCAACTCGGCGGGCGAGTCTTCGATCCGCACCGCCACGACTTGGCCATGCGCCACCGCGTTATCGATCAGGTTGGTGACGGCGCGTTTGAGGATCGACAACCTGCCGGGGTAGGGCGCGGGCGCGGCGCGCCCAGGAGCCGAACCCTGGAAGCAGACCTGCCGCCCGAGCGCCTGCTCGTCTTCGACGACGCTCGACAGCAGCGCCTCCATGTTGATCGGTTGGATGGGCTCGGCGTCCTCCAGCCCGCGCAGGTAGGCCAGCACGCTGTTGACCATGCCCTGCATGGCGTCGATGTCGGCGTTGAGCTTGGCCTGCAGCGCCGGGTCGTCCACCAGTTCGGCGCGCAGCCGCATGCGCGTGAGCGGTGTGCGCAGGTCGTGCGAAACGGCGGCGAGCGCACGCCCGCGCTCGAGCACCAGTTGGCGCAGCCGCTTCTGCATGAAGTTGAAGGCCTCGGCGGCGCGGCGCACCTCGACGGGGCCGGACTCCGCCAGCGGTGCCGCATCGAGATCGTGCGCAAAGGCGGTTGCCGCTGCCGCCATGCGCTGCATTGGCTTGCTGATCCAGCGCACCGCGACCAGTGACACGCCAATGACCACCACCAAGGTCAAGATCACGTTCAAGATGAAGCGCAGCGGCAGGGTGCCCATCCCTTGCATGCCCGGGTGCATGTGTCCGGCGGCCATCAGGGCGGCACGCTCCTGAAGGTGCAGGTAGAGGCTCGCCCCCTGCGCCGCAAGCAGCCCGATCACGAGGATCAGCGCCACGCGGCCGACAAGCGACTTGGGCACCCATGTCGAAAGATTCAATCGCATGAGGACAAGCCTTGCACGGCGGCAGCCAGCACATAACCTTCGCCACGCACGGTCTTGATCAGGCGCGCCTCGCGCCCATCGTCCTGCAAGCGTTGGCGCAAGCGGCTGATCTGCACGTCGATCGCGCGGTCGTAGGGCTCGGCTTCGCGGCCATGGATCAGCTCGACCAGTTGGTCGCGGTTGAGCACGCGGTTCGGGTGGTCGAGCAGGATGCGCAGCAGCCGGAAGTCGGCACCCGAGAGCGGTGCCACCACGCCGTCGGGGCCGGCCAGCACGCGGGTGGCGGTGTCGAGCTTCCAGCCGGCGAAGGCCAGGCAGCGTTGTGTGTCGGGCTTGAGATTGGGCGGCAGCGAACGCGTGCGGCGCAGAATGCCCTTGATGCGCGCCAGCAACTCGCGCGGGCTGAAGGGTTTGACCAGATAGTCGTCGGCGCCCATCTCGATGCCCAGGATGCGATCGGTCTCTTCGCCGCGCGCGGTGAGCATCAAGACCGGCAGGTTGGACTTGGCGCGCAGGTCGCGGCACAGCACCAGTCCGTCGGTATCCGGCAGCATCAGGTCGAGCACGACCAGGTCGATCGCATGCTTGTCCAGCATCTGCCACATCTCGCGGCCGCTGGCGGCCGGCAAGGCATCGAAGCCGTTGCGCGCCAGGTAGTCCACCAGCAACTGGCGGATCTCGGGGTCGTCATCGACGATGAGGATGCGATCCTTGGTGTCCATGGTTTTGAGGATGATCCAGCGTTCGGGACGGAGCCAGGATGTCGTGTGTGGCAGTGTTGCTTCGATCGGGCACCCAAATGCAGCGATGCAATCCCGATCGCTACAGCAGTTCTTGCGGCGCAACCGCACCCAGCAACCAGGACAGGAAGCGCCGCCAGAGGCCGACGAGCGGGTCGTGGTCGTAGCGCACCGGTTTGCCGTTCTCCTCGCCGGTCCACAGCAGGTGCGGTGCCGCCGCGGCCGGATCGGCCAGCGAGACCCGAAAGGCACGCGCGGGCGCGACCGCCTCGTCGAACAGGGTGCCCAGCGTGGCGCCGAGGGCCGGGCTGTCGACGAGCAGGCCGACCTCGGTGTTGGACAGGCTCGATCGCGGATCGAGGTTCATCGACCCGACGACGACATGGCGGTGGTCGATGACGATCGCCTTGGCGTGCATGTAGCCACCGGAAGAACGGCCCGGGCGAGGTTGCGTGTTGAGGTTTTCCGGGCGCATCTCGTAGAGTTCGAGGCCCGCGGCGAGCAGGCGCAGGCGGTGTCGTGCATAACCGGCATGGGCCAGTGGCACGTAATCGGCCGAGGCGAGCGAGTTTGTGAGGATGCGCACTTTCACGCCGCGTTTGGCGATCGCGCTCAGTACGGCAAGGCGCTGTTCACTCAGTATGAAATACGGCGAGATGAGGATCAGCTCCTTGTTCGCCGCGACCACGATCGGCCGGATTCGCGTCGCAAACGGGGACCCGGCCGCGGCCTCGGTGCCGGTGGCGGATATTTTCGAAGGCGGGTCATAGAGCGCCGAAGCAGGGGCCACCGTCAGCGGCAGTTGGCCTGCTGCCAACGCGGGCCCGAGCAGGGTTTCGCGCAGGGCACGGGCATAGTCGGTTTCCCGAAAGCCTTCCAGCCGAGCCTCCTGCGCCTGCTCGAACGCGGCCAACTGCTGCGGGCCGGGACGGGCGGGAACAAGGGCCTGAATGGGTACGGCCAACTCGCTGTTCCAGAAATCGTCGAAGCTGCGCGAGATCTCGGACACGACGGGGCCGGCCGCCAGCACGTCGAGGTCGGCGAAGTTGACGTCGACGCTGGCGTCGAAATATTCGTCGCCCAGGTTGCGGCCACCGACCACCGCCATCGCGTTGTCGGCGATCCACAGCTTGTTGTGCATGCGGCGATTCAGTCGCTGCGCATTGCCGACGAACTCCGCCAAGTGCGACAGCCCCAAGGTGCCACGACTCGAAAACGGGTTGAAGAGGCGGACTTCGATATTCGGGAAGGCGGCGAGAGTCGCCAGGTCCATATCCTTGCCCAGCGCGTCGAGGTCGTCGACCAGCAAACGTACCCGCACGCCGCGCTGCGAGGCCCGCAAGACGCGGAACATCAGCAGCTGGGTCGTGGTGTCGGCGTGAACGATGTAGTACTGCAGATCGAGTGTGTGCTGTGCAGTCTCGGCCAGGGCGGCCCGGATGCGCAGCGCGTCCATGCCCGCGACCAGTGGGTGCAGGCCCGATAGGCCGGGTTGGCCGGGTTGGCCGGTCAGTTGTGGCGCATAGGCCCGCGCGAGTGCCGTGCCTTCAGGGTTAGGCCAGGCCTGCGAAACAGGGCGCGCCACAGTCGGCATTGGCCCGCTGCACGCGCCCGACAGAACTGCCAGCCCGGCGATGACCACAGCCATGATGCAAGGGCGGCAGCGCTCGCTTGTGAGCGTCCACTGGCCTGGCATGGCACCGGCGCGGGAGCCGGTGGAATCAGGAGTTGTGCCCATGACCCATCGTAAGGCACGCGATCCGGCCTTCGGCTCGCCGGGCTTGCAACGATGGCGGGGCGGGCGCAACACGAATCGTGTGCCCGCCCCGCCGCGCGAACTCGCCTCAGTGGCCTTGCGGGCCGTGGCCCATGCGCTGCCCGCCCATCTGCCCCATCTGCCCCATTGGGCCCGTCTGGCCGAAGCGCTTGTCGGCGCTGGCCGTCTGCTGCGGCGTGAGCACGGCGTAGAGTTCCTTCTTCGCCGTGTTCATCGCGTCCATGGCGGCCATGCGCTGTTTCATGAACTCGGTGCGCGGCGCCATCGGGTCCGACGCCGATCCGGAGGCTTCATGCATCTTGGCGCGCATGGCCTGCATGGACTGGGCCTGTTGCTTGGCCTTGCCGGCGAAGGCCTGCCAAGCCGGCTCCTGGGCGGCTGTGATCTCGAGCTCGCCCTTCAGTTGGCCCAAGTACGTGTCCACCTGGGTCGCCGGGTCGCCGCCAGGCATGTGGCCGCCCGGCCCGAAGCCGCCGTGCATGCCGCCCATCGGGCCCATGCCCATGCCGGGACTTGCGAAGACGGCCGTGACGGCGGCCAGGGACAGCGTCGCAATCGTGGCAGCGACGATCTTGTGGGTACGTTTCATGATGGATTCCAGTCAATGTCAATCGATTTGACCGGCGGACCCCGCAGGCCAGAGGGAAGGAATTCCTTCACCACGACAGCATTGCAACGCCCCAGCGTAAAGGCAGCGTTTCCGGACAAGGTCACTCTTGTAGCGCCCTGTAGCAGCGCGCCCATGCCGACACACTGGGCAACATGCGCCGTACGCGTTGTCAGGCCCAAGCCCGCATCCTCTGCCTCGAAGGTGCGGCGCGCAGCACCTACTGGTGCGAGAACTCGAGCAGCGCCTTCGGGTCCACCACCGTCACCCGCTCGCGCTCGAGCCGCACCCAGCCGCTTTGCTCGAAGTTGCCCAGCAGCCGGCTGACGAACACGCGCACGCTGCCCAGCTCGTCGGCCAGGTCCTGGTGCGTGGCGTTGAGCACCGGGCCGCGCTGGACCAGCAGCCGGGCGAGCCGCGTGTCGAGCTTGCGAAACGCGACTTCCTCGATCAGTTCCATCACCTCGGCCAGCCGGGCCCCGTACATGTCGAAGACGAAGCGGCGAAAGGGCGCGTGCTGCAGGATCAGTTCCTGGAACAGGTGGGCTGGGATGGGCAGCAGCGTCACGTCGCTTTCGGCGACGCCTCGGGCCGCATATTCGGTCTCACTCAGCAGGCAGCCGCCCGACAGGATGCAGGCCTCACCCGGGCTGACGCGGTAGAGCACGATCTCGCGGCCGCTCGGCGAGGTCTTGGCCACGCGCACGCTGCCATCCAGCACCAGCGGGAAGCCCTCGCAGGGCATGTCCGGCTCGAACAACACGCTGCCCGCGGGGGCCCGACGCAGCGGTGCGGCGGCCAGCAACTCGGCCAGCCGCGCCGCCGGCAGCTCGGCCAGTACCGGAAAGCGGGCGAGAAGCAGACCGCGCGTGTTCGAGGTGTCGTTCATCTGCTGCTTCGTGGTGGTCGAAAGGACTGCGGATGAGTTGCTTGCGCTACCTGGGTTGCCGACAGCGGGCCGGGCCGTGGCGGATGCTCGCCTGCGTCGCACTCGCACCCGACCCATGACCCAGGAGCATTGTATGGACGCCGGACTCGATGTCAGCCAAGCCGACGTTGTCTGCCCCCATTGCCACACCACCAACCGCGTCGCAGCGGCTGGTCAGTTGGCGCAGTGCCGCTGCGACCAGTGCGGCGAGGCGCTGTTCGACGGTCACCCGGTCGCACTGTCGGGCGCGCAGTTCGAGCGCCACATCGCCGGCTCGGACCTGCCGGTGGTGGTCGACTTCTGGGCGCCGTGGTGCCGGCCTTGCCGGGCGATGGCGCCGGTGTTCGAGCGCGCGGCCCAGGAGATCGAGCCGCGGGCCCGCTTCGTCAAGCTCAACACCGACGAGGAGCGCTCGCTCGCCATGCGCCACGGCATCCGCGGCATCCCGACGCTGGCGATCTTCAAGCAGGGCGTCGAGGTTGCGCGCGTATCGGGCGTGATCGACGCGGCCCGCTTCACGGCCTGGGTGCGTGCGCATGCGTGAGCCGCCGAGGCGGCAGACGCGCCGTGCGCGCCGCTGGCCCGACGTCTGACCCTGTCGGCAGCCCGTTCTCGACGGGAGCAGGCTCAGACCGCGGGCTTGACCATCGGCCACCCGCGACGCGCCCAGCCGGACATGCCGCCGTGCACAAACCTCACGTTGCCGTAACCGTGCTTGCGCAGGGCCCTGAGCGTGGCGCTGGATCGGCTCTGCGTGTTGCAGATCAGCAGCACCGGCTGCGCAGGGTCGCTGGGGATCTCGGCCCGCCGTGCGCCCAGCTGGCTCATCGGCAGCAGGCGGGCCCCCGCCGCAACCCCGGTGGCGTGCTCGGCAGGCTCGCGGATGTCGATCAGCAGCGCCCGGCCAGCCTCATGCGCGCTGCGTGCGTCGTCCAGGCTGACGACGTCGCCCTCGTCAGCGGCGCAAGCCGTCGCAGCGAAGCCTGCCGCCAGCAGCGCCACGAGCATGGCGCGGCGGCTGCGCGCGGAATGGAGTTGATGGGTCACGCGGTCATCTTGCCGATGGCACAATTCACGTACGACTTGGCCACCGCGGCGGCTGAACGCAGGCCCTCGACCGAGCCCTTCTCAGGGTAGCCCAGGCGCGCGAGCGCCGCGGCAAGCTCGGCCCGCAGCTCGGCAGCAGCCCCGATCTCGACGCTGTGGCTGGAGGGATCCACAACCACCCGCGTCACCCGCGGATCGGCGCGCAGCGTCTTCTCGATCGTGCCGGCGCAACCGCCGCACTTGAGGTTCTCGACCTCGAAGCGGATGCTGTATTCGCTGTTCATGAGGGACTCGACTGTCATGTTTTTCCCGTCGAGCAAGTGTTGATGCCCAGCAGCGGGTATGCGGGACAGAAGCGAAAGACGCCGCTGGCCAGCGGGATCAGGCCCAGGTAGCCCCACCAGCCGACTTGCCCGGTGGCAGCCAGGGCAATGAGAACCAAGCCGGCACCGATGCGAAGGGTGCGATCGATCGTGCCTACATTGACTTTCATGGACTTTTCCTTGCGGCGGCGCGGGCCCCCGCCACGGGGCTCGCTGGTTTAGGAGAACGTGGATCGCCCTGAGCGACTCCTCGAACGGGACATGGTGGAAACGATGGCATCTTGCATGATCGCGTGGGGTCGGTCTGCCACCTCGGTTGCAGAGCCGGGCCCCACGGAGTGCGCGTTGTCGCGCAGCCCCGCTGCGGCAAGGGCCGCACGGCGCGTGAGATTCGGCGCGGCGCCGGGTCTGCCACCTGGGTGGCAGACCGCGGCCAACTCGGCGCCTATCGTTCACATCAAACTCGCCATGCCGGCCGCTCGCGGGCCGCGACCGGCGAAAAGGCCTGCGTCCTGCGCTCGATCGACACGCGCCACTCAACCCACCGTAGACGTCGATGAAGTCCCTGACCGCGACCGGTTGCATCCGCAAGCCGCTCTTGCACGGTTTCCGCGAGGCCGTCAAGGCCGCCGGCAGGAACGTGGTCGTCGCGACCCAAATGGTCGGCATCGCTCTCCGAGCGAGTCTTCAAGCTGCACCCGGGGCCGATGTTCGACGCCTGTCGCATGTCGTCTTCGGCGTGAGCAGCGCTGTGACTGCCGAGCGCTTCGCCGCCCGTGAACGCGAGCTTGGCCGCAAGACCTGGCCCAGCCCGTTGAGCCGGCCCGCTTGAGGTTCCCGTCCGTGCTCGGCTGGCTCGACCGCATCCCGCTGATCTGGTTGGTCGTCTTCGCGGCCTGGATGGGCCTGGCGCCGTTCACCCCCGAGCCGCATCTGGTCGAGAAGCTGCGCATGCTGGGCCAGGGCACGCTGGTGCGCCCGCTCGACATTTTCGATCTGGCGATGCATGCGGCGCCGCTGCCGCTGTTGGCGCTGGCGCTGTGGCGGCGGTGGCACGCACGCGGGCGCTGAGTCAGGTCGGTGGGCCGAGGACGCGCGCATCCGGCGTGATGGACTCGGTGCCGTTTCACGGTCTGGATGCGCACGCCCGCGTGTGCAACCGAGGTGGCAGACACGACCCGCGCTGCCAAAGAGACTAAGGTCTCCATCCGCAGGAGCCCGCGATGTCCGAACTGACCCTGCCCGCCACCGGGGCCACCGACCCGGAGCGCCGCACCTGGCTGATCGCCACCGGCGCCGCCGGTGGCGTTGCGGCCGTGGCCACGGCCGTGCCCTTCGTGTCCAGCCTCGCTCCGAGCGAGCGCGCCAAGGCCATGGGCGCTGCGGTGGAGGCCGACATCGGCGAGCTGCAGGCCGGCAGCTTGAAAACCGTGGAGTGGCGCGGCAAGCCGGTCTGGGTGATGCGGCGCACGACGGAAATGATCGCTGCCCTACAGGGGCAGGAGGCACGGCTCGCCGACCCCGGCTCGGCGCGCGACGACCTGCCGCAAGCGCTGCGCAACCCGGGGCGTTCGGTCAAGCCGGAGGTCTTCGTCGCGGTGGGCATCTGCACCCACCTGGGCTGTTCGCCCACCGCCGTGGCCAGAGGCAGCGGCAACCCCAACGTCGGTGCCGATTGGCGAGGCGGCTTCTTCTGCCCCTGCCATGGCTCCACCTTCGACCTTGCGGGCCGGGTCTTCAGGAACAAGCCCGCACCGACCAACCTTGAGATTCCGCCGCACCGCTACCTCAGCGAGACGCGGCTGGTGATCGGTGACACCGGCAACGCCTGAGAAGGGAACGACACCATGTGGTACTTCGCCTGGATCCTCGGCGCAAGCTTGGCCGTTCTGCTGACTGTGATGAATGCGATGGGACGAGAACGAAGCGGCGCGCACCGCCGCCGGCCGACCACGGCGCTCGACTCGTCATCCCGCCCGCCATTGACCGAAGGACCTCTCTCATGAACGCACCCTACGCCTTTGCCGTCGAACTGGCACAGCCGCTGCCGGCGGCCGTCGAGACGCTGCGCGCCGCGCTCGCCGCCGAGCAGATGGGCATCGTCAGCGAAGTCGACGTGCAGGCCACGCTGAAGGCCAAGCTCGGCATCGACTCGCACCCGCAGAAGCTGCTGGGCATCTGCAGCCCGAAGGTGGCGCATGCGCTGCTGGGCGCCGAGCCCGACATCGCGGCGCTGCTGCCCTGCGGCGGCGGTGCGGCCGAGGCCAGCCCCGGCCGCACGCGCATCGTGCTGCAGAACCCGCGCGTGATCGCCGCCCTGTCTGCCAACGCCGAGGTGCGCGCGGCCTGCGAACTGGCGCACGCGACGCTGCGCCGGGTGATTGACCGGCTCACTGCCGCAGACCGGCCGGCCCCGGCCTGAGATCGCCGCGCCCTGCCAAGAGACTGCGATGACGTCGATGCTGTCGTGGCTGCAGAAGCACCTGGTGTGGAGCATCCCGGGCGCGATGGCGCTGGGCCTGGCCTTCGGCGCCGTGGCCGAAACCGGCTTCCTGCGCTGGGCCATCCTGCCGCTGACCTTTCTGATGGTCTACCCGATGATGGTGACCCTGAACCTGCGCGCCCTGGCAGCGCCCGGCGGCGCCCGCCTGCAGGGCACGGCCCTGGGCCTGAACTTCGTGCTGATGCCGCTGCTCGGCTGGGGCCTGGGACTCCTGTTCTTCCCGGACCAGCCCGCGGCACGCCTGGCACTGCTGCTGACCGCCTTGCTGCCCACCTCGGGCATGACGATCTCGTGGACCGGCTTGGCCAAGGGCAACGTGCCGGCGGCGGTGAAGATGACGGTCATCGGCCTGGTCGCCGGCTCGCTGCTGGCACCGCTGTACCTGAAGGCCCTGCTCGGCGCGGTGGTGGAGATCCCCGTGGGCCAGGTGGCGATGCAGATCGCCCTCATCGTGTTCCTGCCCATGGCGCTGGGTCAAGTCACGCAAAGGGTGCTGGTCGCACGCCATGGCGCCGAGCGCTTCAACGCCCACCACAAGCTGAAGTTCCCGCCCTGGTCCACGCTGGGAGTGCTGGGCATCGTCTTCGTGTCGATGGCGCTCAAAGCCCCCGACATCCTGCGCTCGCCGCTGACCTTGGCGACCTTGCTGCTGCCACTCGTGCTGCTGTACGCGCTGAACTTCGTGCTGTCCACGCTGATCGGCCGGATGCTGTTTGCCCGCGGCGACGCGATCGCGCTGGTCTACGGCACGGTGATGCGCAACCTGTCCATCGCGCTGGCCATCGCCGTCGGCGTCTTCCGCGAGCAGGGCGCCGACGCCGCCCTGCTGATCGCGCTGGCCTACGTCGTCCAGGTGCAGGCCGCGGCCTGGTACGTGCGCTGGACCGATCGCCTCTTCGGCCCCGCGGCAGAGCCGGCCGCGCGCCTGGCCTGACGCGTCACTCACGACCCCACCACCATGAGCACAGCTGAACACCTCACCCCCTATGCCGCAATGGGCGGCGCCTTCGGTGTGCGCCGGCTGGTGCAGCGCTTCTATGTGCTGATGGACGAGTTGCCCGAGGCCTGCACGGTGCGCCGGCTGCACCCCGAGAGCCTCGCCGGCAGCGAAGACAGCCTGTTCAAGTTTCTGAGCGGCTGGCTCGGTGGCCCACCGCTGTACACGCTGGAGCGCGGTCACCCGCGGCTGCGCATGCGCCATGCCCCCTATGCCATCGCCGCCACCGAGCGCGACGAATGGATGCTGTGCATGCGCCAGGCCCTGGACGAACAGGTCGACGATCCGGTGCTGCGCCAGAAGGTCGAGCAGGCCTTCTCCGACATGGCCGACCATCTCGTCAACCGCGATGGCAGCGCCCGCGGCTGCCTGGCCGCATGAAGCGCTCGTACCTGCGCCGTGGCACGTCCTGCCGGCTTTCTGCGTTGTTGGCCGCGCTGCTGGCCACGGCGGCCAGTGCCGAGCCGGCCACGCCGGGTGAAGCCCTATCCCCCATCGCGACCGCCGACCTGCCCCGACTCGAGGGCCAGGTCACCCTGATCACGCTGCGCGACGGTGTGGTGCAGACCGTGCGCGACCTGAGCCGTGCCACCGACGTTCGCCAGGCGCTGGCGTTGCCGGAGCGCTGAGTTTCCCCTTGTCCTCAACCCACCCATCCCCAGGAGTCCACTCATGAAATCCACCCTCGCCCTTGCCCTGACCGTCCTTGCCGCCACGTCGGCGCAGGCCGAAGAACTGTTCGTCAACATCCACTCCGGCAACGCCATGGCCCAGGGTGCCGGGCTGGTCCTCGCCGGCCAGGCCCTGGAACAGAAAGCCGCGGTGCGCGTGCTGCTGTGCGCCGACGCCGGCGACATCGCGCTGGCCGGCAAGGAGATGCCCACGCTCAAGCCTCGCAACGTCACGCCGCAGCAGATGCTGCAAGGCGTGATCAAGGCCGGCGCCAAGGTCGAGGTGTGCGCCCTGTACCTGCCCAACACGGGCAAGCAGGCCAGCGACCTGATCACCGGCGTGACACCGGCCAAGCCGGCTGATGTGGCGGCCCACCTGCTCAAACCGGGCGTCAACACGCTGGCGTTCTGAAACCGGCCTGCCCCGTCCGAACCTCGATCCGCAGCCCCTGCGCATCGAAGCTCGGTCACGAGTCCAGACGCAGCGCGACCTGGCCCTGGCACGCTACGACATGCTGCTCGGCGCTCTGCGGCTGAAGCAGGCGTCGGGTCAGTTGACGGCCGACGACGTCGCGGCGGAGGGCCGCTTGCTGGCGCCCTGACGCTGCTCTGCCCGGCCGCCGTCCGGGGTCATGCGAGGTCGAAGCGATCCAGGTTCATCACCTTGGTCCAGGCCGCGACGAAGTCGCGGACGAACTTCTCCTGAGCGTCGGCGCCGCCGTAGACCTCCGCCAGCGCCCGCAGCTGGGAGTTCGAACCGAACACGAGATCGACGCGCGTGCCGGTCCACTTCAACTCGCCGGTCTGGCGGTCGCGCCCCTCGAACACGTCCTGGGCGTCGGAGACGGCCTTCCACTGCGTGGCCATATCGAGCAGGTTCACGAAGAAGTCGTTGCTCAGCGCCTCCGGTCGCTTCGTCAGGACGCCGTGGCGGGCCTGGCCGACGTTGGCGTTCAGCACGCGCAGGCCGCCGATGAGCACGGTCATCTCGGGCGCTGTCAGCGTCAGCAGTTGCGCCTTGTCCAGGAGCATTGCCTCGGCCGGGGCGGCGTGTTGGCCCCGGAGATAGTTGCGGAAACCGTCGGCGACCGGTTCGAGCACGGCGAAGGAAGCCACGTCGGTCTGCGCCTGCGAGGCGTCCGTGCGTCCTGGTGCGAAGGGCACCGTCACGCTATGCCCCGCGTTCTGCGCCGCCTGCTCGACACCGGCGCAACCGGCCAGCACGACCAGGTCGGCGAGCGAGACCTTTTTGCCCCTGGACGGCGCGCCGTTGAACGCGCTGCGAATGCCTTCGAGCGTCTCGAGCACCGTCGCCAACTGCTTGGGCTGATTGACCTCCCAATCCTTCTGCGGGGCGAGCCGGATGCGCGCGCCGTTTGCACCGCCGCGCTTGTCGGAGCCGCGGAAGGTGGACGCCGAAGCCCAGGCGGTGAACACCAGCTGCGAGACGGACAGTCCCGAGGCCAGGATCTTGCCTTTGAGCGCGGCGATGTCCTGCGCGTCGATCAGCTCGTGATCGACCGCGGGGACGGGGTCTTGCCAGAGCAGCGCTTCGGCGGGCACTTCAGGGCCGAGATAGCGTGCACGCGGCCCCATGTCGCGGTGGGTCAGCTTGAACCAGGCGCGGGCGAAGGCGTCCGCGAACTGCGCCGGGTTCTTGTGAAAGCGCCGCGCGATCGGCTCGTAGACAGGGTCCATGCGCATCGCCATGTCCGCATCGGTCATGATGATCGGCACTCGCTTGGAGGCATCGTGTGCGGCCGGAGCCATGTTGCCGTCGGTCGCCTGCTTCGGCGTCCACTGCCAGGCACCCGCAGGGCTCTTGGTCAGCTCCCACTCGTTGCCGAACAGCATGTCCAGGTAGCTGTTGTCCCACCGGGTCGGGGTCGGCGTCCAGGAACCTTCCAGCCCGCTGCCGATCTGGTCGCCGCCCTTGCCGCTGCCATGGCTGCTGCTCCAGCCGAGGCCCTGCGCCTCGATGCCTGCCGCCTCGGGGGCGGCCCCGACCTTCGCTGCATCGCCGGCCCCGTGGCACTTGCCGAAGGTGTGCCCGCCGCAGGTGAGCGCCGCCGTTTCCTCGTCGTTCATCGCCATACGCGCGAAGGTTTCGCGCACGTCGCGGGCGGAGGCCAGCGGATCGGGTTTGCCGCCCGGGCCCTCGGGGTTCACGTAGATCAGACCCATCTGCACCGCGGCGAGGGGATTCTCGAGCTCCCGGACGCCTGAGTGACGCTTGTCGGCGAGCCACTCGGTCTCGGAGCCCCAGTACATCTCTTCGGGTTCGTAGACGTCCCTGCGCCCGCCGCCGAAGCCGAAGGTCTTGAAGCCCATCGATTCCAGCGCGACGTTGCCGGTGAGGATCATCAGGTCGGCCCAGGAAATCTTGCGGCCGTACTTCTGCTTGATCGGCCAGAGCAGGCGGCGTGCCTTGTCGAGGTTGACGTTGTCGGGCCAGCTGTTGAGCGGCGCGAAGCGCTGCTGTCCGGCGCCGGCGCCGCCGCGACCATCGCTGACGCGGTAGGTGCCGGCGCCATGCCAGGCCATGCGGATGAACAGCGGCCCGTAGTGGCCGTAGTCGGCCGGCCACCAGTCCTGCGAATCGGTCATCAACTCCCGGAGGTCCTGCTTCACCGCCGCCAGGTCGAGGCTCTTGAATGCCTCGGCGTAGTCGAAGCCGCTGTCCATGGGATCGGACAGTGACGAGTTCCGGTGCAGATCGTTCACGTTCAGTTGGTTGGGCCACCAGTCACGGTTCGACCTCGCGCCGCTGGCAGTGTGGTTGAACGGGCATTTCGTTTCGGTTGACATGGCTTCTCTACCTTGGTTGACTGCGTTGTACGGCTCGATCCGGGCGGGGAGTGCGAGCGCCGATGCCAGCGCACACGACCGCCTGCGATGTTCGCGAGTTCCCAGGGCGAGCACGTTGACAGCTGTCAAGTCCGCACACGGGGAAGCGCTGCAGAGGGACGTGTTGCGTGTTCGTGCTGGCATCATGGGTGCGCGAGCGTGAAGTTCACAGCCCGCACCCATGATGAAGGACCCGTCCATGAAGATCCTCGTTGCTGTCGATGGCTCGGAAGCCTCGCTGGACGCCGCGCGCCACGCGCTGCAACTCGCGCGCGACGGTTTGCGCGCCGATATCGTGCTGGCGACCGTGCAGGAGCCGACCTACCTCTACGAGATGGTGCTGGCCCCGGACGCCGATGTGCTGGAGCGCATGAGCGGCACCGTCGGCGCGCGTGCGCTCGCCGGAGCGGAGGCGCTGTTCAAGGCGGCGGGCGTGCCATACACGCGCGAGATCGGCTCGGGCGAGGTCGCGGCGACCGTGGTCGGGATGGCCGAACGCCTGGGCTGCTCGGCCATCGTGATGGGCGCGCGCGGGCTCGGTGCCGTTCGCGGCGTCCTGCTCGGCTCGGTGTCGCAGGGCGTGCTGCAAAGAGCCCGCGTGCCGGTGACGATCGTCAAGGACGATGTGGCGTCGTGAGGCTTGCAGCCAATGTGGTGCAGGTCGCGGTGCTCCTGTCACCCTCGGGCGGGGGGTGGGGACGTTCTTCCTTTGACGGGGCAGGGTGCCTGCGCAAGATGCCCTTTTCAGAAGGCCGCGCATGCTGAACCTGTCGCAATGGGGCGTGCTCGCCGGCGGCATCGGCCTGTTCCTGCTCGGCATGTGGCTGATGACAGACGGACTGCGCATGGCTGCCGGCAGCGCGATGCGCGGCATCCTGGCGCGCTCCACGGCCACGCGCTGGCGCGCCCTGGCCAGTGGCTTCGGCTTGACGGCGTTGGTGCAGTCGTCCAGCGCCGTCACGGTGGCCACCGTCGGCTTCGTCAACGCCGGTCTGCTGGCGCTGGGCCCAGCGCTGTGGGTGCTGTTCGGATCAAACGTGGGCACCACGATGACCGGCTGGCTCGTGGCCCTGCTGGGCCTGCAGATCAAGATCGACGCTTTTGCCTTGCCGATGATCGCCGTCGGCATGCTGCTGCGGCTGACCGGCCCGGGCACGCGGCGCGAGGGCTGGGGCCTGGCGCTGGCCGGCTTCGGCGTGCTGTTCCTCGGCATCGCGGTGCTGCGCGACGGCTTTTCGGACATCGCCGCGCAGTTCCAGTTGCCGCATATCGACGGCGTGCTGGGCGTGCTGGCCCATGTCGCGCTGGGAGCGTTGCTCACGGTGCTGGTGCAGTCCTCCAGCGCCGCCACTGCGCTGGTGCTGACCGCGGCGCAGGGTGGCATGCTGGACATGAGCGCTGCCGCTGCCGTGGTCATCGGCTCGAACATCGGCACCAGCGTCACGGCGGTGATCGCGGCGCTCGGTGCGACGTCCAACGCGCGCCGCGCCGCCGCGGCGCACGTGCTCTTCAACCTGCTGACTGCGGGGGCCGCGCTGGCGACTTTGCCGTGGCTGCTGGCACTGACCGGGTTTGTCGGCGACGCGCTGGGTGCCGGCGGCAACATCGCCGCTTCGCTGGCGCTGTTCCACACCCTGTTCAACGTGATGGGCGTGTTGTTGATGTGGCCGCTGGCCGGCCGGCTGGGGGCTTTCCTCGGGCGGCGCTTCCGCACCACGGGGGAGGACCAGGCGCGCCCGCGTTACCTCGATGCCAGCACCGCGAATGTGCCAGCTCTGGGCGTGGAGGCGCTGTCGCGCGAGGTCGGGCGCTTCGGCGCCATCGCGCTGCGCGCGGCGCGCGAACTGGCGCTGCCGGAGCAGCCGGGGCAGGCCGAGGCCCTGGCCCGCGCCCAGCGAACGCTGGCCGCGCTCGATGCGGCGATCGACGAGTTCGTCGTCCAGCTCAACCGCGAGGGCATGGCCCCGGAGTCGGCACGGCGCCTGGGCGTCGTGCTGCGGCGCGCGGGCTATTACACGAGCGTGGTCGAACAGCTCGCCGCGTTGGTCACACCGGCCTTGGAGCCCGCCGAGCGAACCGGCGCGGTGCTCGAACAGGTG
>LNFM01004764.1_pt1 | contig 24526 bp, 21 predicted proteins | sample 596031 | NCBI WGS metagenome assembly LNFM01 (sample SAMN04254537, study PRJNA301005) | activated carbon metagenome | isolation source: dual media filters at the Ann Arbor, Michigan drinking water treatment plant | place: USA: Ann Arbor | reverse complement strand
CTGTGAAATTTCTTCGTTCCTTTATCATCTTCACTTCCCTCGTTTAGGTGAATATTGCACCTAATGAGGTGTCCGTGTAAATTAGACCACTACACCAGGCCGGGAATCCGAACGCCCCAATAGATTTTGTGGCAGGGATGTTGGTCGGGGCGAGAGGATTTGAACCTCCGACCACCTGGACCCCATCCAGGTGCGCTACCAGGCTGCGCTACGCCCCGATTTCAAACACTCCCCGAACAATCCGAGGGGATGATGCGTGGGGGGCTATGATACTGCATTGCACGGCTGATCACAAATAAAAAGCGCGATGGAAGATTTACGAAAAGGTCAAAACGGACAACAGGGAGCCTGACAATTACACTATCAAGCCCTGAGAACGCGCAGCAGATCTTCGAGTTCACGGCGCATTTGCTGCACCATTTGCTGGCTGTGATTTACGTCGTTTTTTACATCTTCGCCGGACAACCGCTGGCGCGCACCGCCGATGGTAAAGCCATGTTCATACAACAGATTACGGATCTGGCGCACCATGATGACATCCTGGCGCTGATAATAGCGCCGGTTGCCGCGCCGCTTGAGGGGCTTGAGCTGCGGGAACTCCTGTTCCCAATAACGCAATACATGCGGTTTTACAGCACACAGTTCGCTGACTTCCCCAATGCTGAAATAGCACTTGCCAGGGATGGCCGGCAATGCGCCGTCATCACCAGCGCTCACATTGCCTTCAATGTTACTGCTGGCTTCCGGCATAAGCTTCTACCCGCGCCTTGAGTTTCTGCCCAGGATGAAATGTGACAACACGGCGCGGGGAAATAGGAATTTCCTCACCGGTCTTGGGATTGCGTCCAGGACGCTGCTTTTTATTGCGCAGGTTAAAATTGCCAAAACCGGAAAGCTTCACCTGGGAACCGCCGGACAGCGCGGCACGCACTTCATCAAAAAACAATTCGACGAGTTCTTTGGCCTCACGCTTGTTCAAGCCCAGTTCTTCAAACAATTTTTCGGCCATTTCTGCTTTTGTCAACGCCATAGTTCAGTCTCTCAATTTAGCCCCAAAGTCTACCCTAAGCTGATTCACAACCTGTTCCATAAGAGTATCAATATCCCCGTCCGTAAGGGTGCGCGAAGAATCTTGCCACGTCAAGCCCAAAGCAAGACTTTTTCTTCCAGAATCAACACCCTTACCCCGATAAACATCAAATAACTGCACCACTTGCAATAATCCGCCCGTTGCGCCGGTAATGCAGGCGCTTACCGCCTGCGCCGACGTGGCTTCATCGACAATCAGCGCAATGTCGCGGCGAACTGCTGGATATTTGGACAGCTCGCGGAAGCGCGGCAAGGGCGCCTGACCTATTCCGGTCGCCCCGTCACCCACCAACAGCTCAAACAGAAACACGCGCCCGGTCAATCCCAACTCATTTTCCAGCGCGGGATGAATAGCGCCCACCCAACCCACGGACTCGCCGCTGTCGACGCGCGCAATGCAGGCAGACTGGCCGGGATGAAGCGCGGGATGTGGCGCAGATGTGAACATAAAGCCTGTCACGGCCGCCGTCAACCCCAAAATAGCCTCCACATCGGCCTTGATGTCATAAAAGTCGACAGGGCGCGCAGCTTCGCCCCACTGTTCCGGGGAGAAGGAACCGCAAATTATCCCGGAAATAATTTTTTCTTCCCTGGTTTCATTATCGTGGGGTACAAACCTCGTACCCATCTCGAACAGCCGGATGCGCGCCTGCTGGCGATTTTGATTATGGATCAACGCCTGCATCAAGCCCGGCCACAGGCTGGTGCGCATTACCGCCATTTCGGCAGAAATGGGGTTGGCCAGCGCCAGTGGCGTAATGGCCGGGTCAAAACGGCGCTGCATGGCCGGATCAACAAAGCTATAGGTAATCGCTTCCTGATAGCCGCGATCTATCAACAACTGGCGCAACTTGCTAATGCTGATCACGGCCTCCGGCTGCGCGGCAATCGCCAACGCGCCGTGCGGATGGTGGCTGGGCAAGTTTGTGTAACCTACCACACGCGCCACTTCTTCAATCAAATCCGCTTCCAGCGCAATGTCAAAACGGAAACTGGGCGGCGTCACCTGCCAGCCTTCCGCTCCGTCATCCATTACCTGCATCCCCAGGCGCGTCAGACTATCGGTGATTTGCTCGGGCGCGATGTCCGCGCCCAATAAACGCTTGATGCGCGCGGCACGTAACGTCACCGGCGGACGCGTGGGCAGATGCGCCTGCGACAGCGCCTCCGTTACTGGCCCAGCCTGACCGCCGACAATCTCCAGCAACAACGCTGTCGCACGCTCCATGGCGCGGCGTGGCAACTGCGGGTCAACACCGCGCTCAAAGCGATGCGACGAATCAGTATGCAGCCCATAACGGCGCGCCTGGCCGCTCACGGCGCTTTGCGAAAAGAACGCGCTCTCCAGAAATAAAATCTCCGTATCATCGCCAATCGCACTATCTTTACCGCCCATGATGCCGGCCATCGCCTGCGGCTGGGTCGCTTCCGGCATCCTGCCTCCCGCGACACTTGCACATCCGTGTGCGGCGCGCGCATCGCAGATCAACAGTGTCCCCGCCTGCAAGGTCATGCGCTGTCCATCGAGCAGGTTAATCTGTTCGCCAGCCTCAGCATGACGCACCTGAATGCCACCGCTGAGTTTAGCCAGGTCAAACGCGTGCATCGGCTGACCCAGCTCCAGCAACACATAATTAGTCACATCCACCACCGCGCTGATGCTGCGCACACCGCTGCGACGCAGGCGTTCGCGCATCCACAGCGGCGTGTCCGCGCGTGGGTTAATGCCCTTGATGACGCGTCCCACATAACGCGGGCAAGCGGCAGGGGCCGCCACAGTAATGGGGAAGGTATCGGTGATGGTCGCCAGCACATCCGGAATGGATGGCGCCATCACTGTCAGCCGGTTCAGCGCCGCCACCTCGCGCGCAATACCAGCCACGCTCAGGCAATCACCGCGATTTGGCGTCAAACCTAACTCAAAAGTAACATCATTCAAATTCAGATAATCACGTATATCAGTGCCAATCGGTGCATCGGCGGGCAGCACCATCAAGCCTTCCGAGATCTCAGCCAATCCCAATTCTTTGGCAGAACACAACATCCCCAAGGATTCCACGCCACGCAACTTGGCGCGCTTGATTTCCATTCCCCCCGGCAACGTGGCACCGACCAAAGCAGCAGGCACACGCAACCCGGCACGCACGTTCGCCGCGCCACACACAATGCCCAACAGCGGCAACCCAGCACCAACATTCACCTGGCAAACGCGCAGGCGCTCGGCATCCGGGTGCGGCGCCACGGCCAGCACTTCGCCCACCACCACGCCCTGAAACGCAGGCGCGACTGGCATCACCGCATCCACTTCCAGCCCCGCCATCGTCACCTGATGCGATAACTCTGCGCTGGTGATAGCCGGGTTCACCCATTCACGCAACCACTGTTCACTGAATTTCATGATGCTTTACCATATTTAAGCGGGGGAAAGTACATAACTCTACTTAAGCAAACTGCTTAAGAAACCGCAAATCATTCTCAAAGAACAATCGCAAATCATTAACGCCATAACGCAACATGGTAAGGCGCTCAACACCCATGCCAAAAGCAAAGCCAGTGTAACGCTCGTTGTCAATGCCGACATTCGCAAACACCTGCGGATGGATCATGCCGCAACCCAGCACCTCCAGCCAACCGGTGTGTTTGCACACGCGGCAACCCTTGCCGCCGCACATCACGCACTGAATATCCACCTCGGCCGACGGCTCGGTGAATGGAAAGTACGACGGACGGAAACGCACTTTAAGATCGCGTTCAAAAAAGGCGCGCAGAAAATCATCCAGCATACCTTTCAGATCCGCAAAGCTGACATTCTCATCAATCATGAAACCTTCCACCTGATGAAACATCGGTGTGTGCGTCAAATCCGAATCACAACGATACACACGCCCCGGCGCGATCACGCGCAGCGGTGGCTGGCGATCTTTCATTACGCGAATCTGCACCGGCGAGGTATGGGTGCGCAGCACGGTATTGCTGTTAAAGTAAAAAGTGTCGTGCATGGCACGCGCCGGATGATGGGCGGGAATATTCAAGGCTTCGAAATTGTAGTAATCGCTTTCCACCTCCGGGCCTTCCGCAACCTCAAAACCCACCTGCGCAAACAGCCGCTCGATGCGCTCCAGGGTGCGGGTGATCGGGTGCAACCCGCCTGTCACCTGGCCTCGACCCGGCAAGGTCACGTCCAGTGATTCCGCCGCCAGCTTGGATAACAGTGCCGCGCCTTCCAGCGCCCCACGCCGCGCCTCCAGCGCCGCCTGGGTGCTTTCCTTGGCCGCATTCACCGCCTGCCCCGCCTTGGGCCGCTCGGCAGGCGAGAGATTGCCCAGCGTTTTCAGGTATTCTGTAAGTAAACCTTTTTTACCCAGATAGCGCACACGCACCTGGTCAAGATCCGGCAAACTCTGCGCCTGCGCAATTTCGGTTTCGGCCTGTTGTATGAGTTCGATTAATTGCACTTATACATCCCCGTTTGCACTTACTACATCCCCATTCTCAGGATACAAAAACAAAACAGGGGAAAGGCAGTTGGCCTTTCCCCTGTTTTTACAACATGTACCCTGTCATCAAAAACAACAAAGTACCAGGTTAGCTTATCAAGCTGCCAGACCGACCTTGGCTTTTTCCGCAATCACGGCAAACGCCGGTTTGTCGAAAACGGCAATGTCAGCCAGCACTTTGCGATCGATTTCAATCGAGGCTTTCATCAAACCATTGATCAGGCGGCTGTAAGACAAACCACATTCACGCGCAGCGGCGTTGATGCGGGTGATCCACAATGCACGGAACTGACGCTTTTTCTGGCGACGGTCACGGTAAGCATATTGGCCGGCTTTGATAACGCTTTGGGTCGCAACGCGAAACACATTGTTTCGCGCACCACGGTGGCCCTTGGCTTGATCTATAACTTTTTTATGTCTGGCGCGCGCAGTGACGCCACGTTTTACTCTTGGCATAGCTTAGCTCCTCGTTCCTTAACTGTACGGCAGCAGGCGGGCGAGGCCTGCTACATCAGATTTATCTACCATGCTACCGGGGCGCAATTGACGCTTGCGCTTGGTGCTTTTCTTGGTGAGAATGTGGTTACGGAACGACTGCTTGTGCTTAAAGCCGCCCGATGCCGTGCGTTTAAAACGCTTGGCGGCACCGCTGTTTGTTTTCAACTTGGGCATTTCAAAAACTCCGCATTTAGTAAATTACACAAGCGGACAGCTCGACCCTGCAACAACAAGGCAAGTATTGTCCGCGACTATTTTTTGGGGGACAGCACCATCACTAACTGACGGCCTTCCATTTTCGGGTGTTGTTCCACAACACCGTAATCCACCAGATCGGTCTCAAGGCGTTGTACCACCTTCATTCCCAACTCCTGGTGCATCAACTCACGGCCACGGAACCGTATGGTTACCTTGGCCTTGTCCCCTTCTGTCAGGAAACGTATCAGGTTGCGTAGTTTTACCTGATAATCCCCTTCGTCCGTCCCTGGGCGAAACTTGATCTCCTTAACCTGGATTTGCTTCTGTTTCTTCTTGGCAGCATGCCGCTTTTTGCTTTCTTCGAAAATATACTTGCCGTAGTCCATAACCCGGCATACTGGCGGGACGGCATTCGGAACGATTTCGACCAGATCCAGCTCGGCATCCAGAGCCGCTTGCTGCGCCACTCGAATCGGCACTACCCCAAGCATTTCTCCCTCGGCACCGATCAGGCGAACCTGGGGCACCCGTATATCTTCGTTGAGGCGAACTTCTTTTTCAGCGGCGATACTCTAATCCTCCAAAACAGTAAGACCGTGGCTTGCGATAGCGGCATTTAAATGACCCAAAAAAGCTTCCAATGGCATGGAACCCAGGTCTTTGCCGCTACGCTCGCGCACGGCCAGCGTACGATCAGTCATTTCCCGATCTCCTATCACGAGGAGATACGGCACACGTTGCAACGTGTGCTCACGAATTTTAAAGCCTATCTTCTCATTTCTCAAGTCCGATTTCACCCTAAACCCTAGTTTTTTTAAGGATTCGGTAATTTCCTGGGCATAATCGGCCTGTTTGTCGGTAATATTCAGTACCACCGCCTGTATCGGCGCCAGCCAGGCCGGGAACAGGCCGGCGTGGTGTTCGGTGAGAATTCCGATAAATCGCTCCAGCGAACCCAAAATAGCACGGTGCAACATCACCGGCACCTGGCGTGCGCTGTCTTCGCCGATGTACGAGGCATCAAGGCGCTCGGGCAGGGCAAAATCGAGCTGGATGGTGCCGCACTGCCAGACCCGGCCAATGGAGTCTTTCAGGGAAAATTCGATTTTCGGGCCGTAAAACGCGCCCTCGCCCGGCTGCAAATCCCATTGCAGGCCTTTGCTGTTGAGCGCCTGTTCCAGGGCGTGCTCGGCCTTGTCCCACAACTCATCGGCACCGACACGTTTTTCGGGGCGGGTGGAGAGCTTGACCAGCACTTCAGTGAAACCAAAATCGGCATAAACGGCATGCACCAGGTCGATAAATGCCGACACTTCGCCCTGAATCTGCGCGTGGGCGCAGAAAATATGGGCGTCATCCTGGGTGAAGGCGCGCACCCGCATAATGCCGTGCAGCGACCCGGATGGCTCGTTGCGGTGGCAGGAACCAAACTCAGCGAGCCGCAGTGGCAGCTCGCGGTAACTCTTAAGCCCTTGGTTAAATACCTGAACATGACCCGGGCAGTTCATGGGCTTAACGGCGAAGTCACGCGCTTCTGAGGCGGTGGTAAACATGTTCTCGCGGTAATTTTCCCAGTGCCCGGACTTTTCCCAGAGGCTGCGATCCAGCACTTGCGGGGTACGGATCTCCTGGTAGCCGTTGTCGCGGAACACGCGGCGCATGTATTGCTCCACCACCTGCCAGATCGCCCAGCCGTTGGGGTGCCAGAACACCATACCCGGCGCGTCTTCTTGGGTGTGAAATAAATCCTGGTGCTTGCCAATCTTGCGGTGGTCCCGCTTTTCAGCTTCTTCGAGGCGGTGCAGATAGGCGTCCAGCGCCTTTTTGTCCGTCCACGCGGTGCCGTAGATGCGTTGCAGCATTTCGTTTTTGGAGTCACCACGCCAGTAGGCACCAGCCACTTTCATCAGCTTGAAGGCTTTGATCTTGCCGGTGGAGGGCACATGCGGGCCACGGCACAGGTCGGTAAACCCGCCCTGGCTGTACAGCGACAAGTCTTCGTGGACAGGGATAGCTTCGATAATTTTGGCTTTGTATTCTTCACCCAGCACGCGAAAGAAATCTACGGCGGCATCGCGCGGCATCACAGAGCGCGTTACAGGCAAATCCTCGGCGGCCAGCGCCTGCATTTTGGCTTCGATGGCCTGCAAGTCTTCCGGGGTAAAGGGGCGCTTATAGGCAAAGTCGTAATAAAAACCGTCTTCGATCACCGGGCCGATGGTCACCTGGGCGTCGGGAAACAGCTCTTTAACAGCGTGCGCCAGCAGATGGGCACAGGAATGGCGAATAACCTCAAGCCCCTCGGGGGATTTTTCGGTGACGATGGCCAGTTGCGCATCACGGTCAATGACAAACGAGGTGTCTACCAGCACGCCATCCACCCGCCCCGCCAGCGCGGCCTTGGCCAAACCGGCGCCGACATTAGCCGCCACGTCACGCACGGTAACGGGGTGTTCAAAGCTGCGCTGACTGCCGTCTGGGAGGGTTAGGATAGGCATGGGATTATGTTTTAGGGTGAATCTGGTAGGCGCGATTGGACTCGAACCAACGACCCCCACCATGTCAAGGTGGTGCTCTAACCAGCTGAGCTACGCGCCTGCAATTAAATCAGGAGCGGCAAAATACCATAACTGGCGGCGGGAAACAAGTTTTGCCGGGAATTTCATCAGGGAAAACGCCAACAAGCGTAAGTGATCGGCGTGCTTATAAGCGGACACTCTCGGCGCTGTGCTGTCAGGCTTCGCTGCCACGCGCATCTGCGGCAGCAGAAAAATATCATGGTACAAAATGCCCCTGCCATGCCTGGCAATTTTCCAGCATGGAATTTGTATTTTTTTGTAAAAATCCCAGTATTTACAATTTTTTACAACATCTGCCGCTTAAAACTCTTAAGATACCAGGCATGTTTCGCGTCCGGCCGACAAAAGCAAAACAGAACAAGAGTCACCGATGATCAACTTGCATGATCCATCGGAGTCACCCATAAGGCTTTGCGAACAAATTTTATGCTATTGCCGATAAACATGTAACCGGGAAATTCTTCAAAACAAAGCATTGATTCAAAATACTGGGGCGTGATGTATTTCTGCGGCACGCACGACCGGGGTATTGCGGCTGGAACGACATCACACATTATGAAGCTTGCTAAACCCATTGTTAAACATTAGCTGTTGTGGTGGGTTCTTGAATCAACCGTTTTTTAAATTTTCTATTTCAAAGGGCAAGACATGAGGGACGGAATACGTGGCGCCGCATTCGCTCTGACGCTACTGGCCGTTGCGCATGCGCCGACAGTGGCCGCACAAAACGCATTTATCATTTTTCCCGAAGCGAGCCTCACTCATCAGTCGGTCAAACATTCAGGCAGCTATGAGGACGGTCGCGGCGTTGTTGGCGTGAGCCTCTTTTATGCCTATGACAGTGACAAGGTACGCTTTCTGGGTGAGGCCATTTTGCATACGGATGAACAGGAGATAGAGCGGCTTCAGGCGGGATGGCGGGTGCAGCCACAAACCACTCTCTGGTTAGGGCGCTATCATAACCCGCTGATCCATTGGAATACCCTGTTTCACCACGGCACCTATCTCCAGCAATCAATAAGCCGCCCGAGCATCACTGCGTTTGAAGATGACGGTGGAGTGATGCAAACCCACCTGACAGGAGGACTCCTGGAGGGAGCGGCGCCCATCGGGGCAGGCGAACTTGGTTATGCCCTGGCGTTAGGCGTAGGCTCGGATCTGGACATCAACAACACGCTGGAACCCCGCCTCTTATTTGCCCCTCACGGCAAGCGTACCCTGAATACAAGCGCACGCATCTCCTATCGCGCCGATGCGTTTAACGACAATAAAGAAGCAGGATTGCTCTTTAACCGTAGTGATATTTTTTCTGAAAAACTTCCCGCGCAAGATATTCAACAAGCTATCACCGGCGGTTACCTGCATTGGGAATGGAAACAACTGCGGTTACTTTCTGCGGCGTATTGGGTACACAGCGTCATCAGCCTTGGTGCGCAGGATACCAGCGCTACTTTCGGTAACGGCTATGCGCAACTGGAATATGGAGGCGAGCAAAACTGGGGAGTTTTTGCCAGGACCGAGGGCACCTGGGGCGGCAATAGCGATGCCTATTTATCGATATTTCCGGATTTCGTTCGTCACCGCAACCTGGTGGGTGTACGTTACGATTTCATGCGTCGGCAAGCACTCAAGCTCGAGATCTCCAATTCCCAGGTTCAGGACGGTTCTCAACGCGCGGTCACGCTGCAATGGAGCGGAGGGTTCCCGTTCCCATGAAATTCGCGCAATGGTTAATCGGGTTGTGCTGCACCGCCTGGCTGACCTGCGCCATGGGAGATAACCTTGCATGTGGCGAACGGCGCATCGTGTTGGTGAGCGGCAGCCAATCATCCGTCCAGCAACTTTCTTCCACCGAGGTGCGCAAATTGTTCATGGGTTTTCCTGTGAACCAGCGCGGCCAATACATTGTCCCGGTACTCAATCTCAGCGATACTTTGTTGTATGAAGTGTTTCTGCAGAAGGTCGTCTTCATGTCGGCGCCCAGTTACGAGCGCAGGGTCATGTCGCGGACATTCCGCCAGGGTGACGCCCGGCCACTCAAAATGACCACCCAAAGGACATTGAGCGAGACTTTACACACCAATCCCGTTGCGGTGAGCTTCATGTGGAAAGAAGATGCACACGGCAAACCGGATCTGAAAATAGTGCAGGAACCATGTCGCAATCTCGAGGAATAACCCACATCTTTCATGGCTTGGCCAGCCGGGTGGTGATCACCGTCCTGATAGCCCATGCGATTTTGATTCCGCTGCTGTTTGTGGGCGTGCTCTATATTGTCACCCAAGGCTACAAAACCCAGTTTATCGACCAGGCACGTTCTAACGCTTACCTGATTTCCATCCTCGCAGGAAAAGATCTTCGGCCAGAAGCCCTGCAAACCCTGGCTGACGAGACCCTGTTGAACGATGACGTAGTGTTTATGGATGTGATCGACAACAGCAATAAAATTGTGACCGCCTCCACCGCAGTGAACAGCGAATTCCGCGAGGATTTCTTCTTTGGCCAGCATGGCGATTCGACTTATTTCGTTTTACTCCCCATCCACAGCAACGCGGGAGATGACAACATGCTCAGGATCGGTTTCGACGAAACTCCGACACTGGAGCAAATCAATCTCGCCTATTGGCGGGTCTTTTATCTCGCGGCGGGATACATGTCTTTCGTCATGTTTCTGGTGTTTTTTGGCGCACGGGCGCTCAAAATGATGAAGAAAGAACTCGCCCTCCAGACGGGCGCGCTGGAACATCAAGCCACGCACGATACCCTGAGCGGCTTGCCCAATCGCGTCTTGTTCAACGACCGCCTGCACCAAGCTATCCTGGCCGCGCGTCGCGAGGGAACACCGATCGCCCTGTTCGTGATGGACTTAGACCGGTTCAAGGAAGTCAACGATACTTTGGGACATCAAGCAGGCGACGCCATTTTGTGCCAGGTTGCAACCCGCTTGCAGGGCACCATCAGGGAAGTCGACACTGTCGCGCGGCTGGGAGGCGACGAATTTGCCATTGTGCTACCCATAGCAACCATAAACGACGCCGCCATGATCGCCAAAAAAATCCTCGACTCCCTCCGCGAACCTTTCAGGCTGGGCGACAGGACTCTGGACATAGGCGCCAGCGTGGGCATCTCCCTTTTTCCCGACCACGGAGATGATGTTATGAGCCTGCTGCGGCGTGCGGATGTGGCTATGTATGTCGCCAAGCAAAATGGCGGTGGCTTTGTTTTCTATGATTCCAGTCTGGATCAGAACGCGCTGGATCAGCTCAACCTGACCACGGAACTGCGGCAAGGTATCGAGAAAAACGAGTTCGAAATATATTACCAACCCAAGGTTAACCTGAGCCATGGCAAAATTTACGGCGTTGAAGCACTGGTACGCTGGCAACACCCGCGCTGGGGGCTGATCCTGCCGGATAAATTCATCCACATCACTGAACGGACGGGCATTATCCATGCCCTGACGCTGCATGTCCTGGACTCTGCGACACGCCAGTGCAAGCGCTGGCACGACGAGGGTTTGCGGCTCGACATCGCTGTAAACCTCTCACCCGTGAGCCTCATGGATAGTCAGTTTGCGGAAAAAGTGCATGGCATACTGCAAAGCACCGCGCTGGATCCTTCGTTTCTGATCCTGGAGATCACGGAAGGCGCGCTCATGCCGGATGAAAAGCAGTCCCACGAAACACTCACGCGCCTGGCCGCGCTGGGCGTGGGCATTTCAGTGGACGACTTTGGCACGGGCCACTCAGGGCTGGCGCGCCTGAAAAAATTCCCGGTTTCAGAGCTGAAAATCGACAAGTCATTTGTCATGGACATGTTGACCGACAGCGATAGCGCCGCGATTGTACGCACCACCATCGACCTGGCGCAAAGCCTGGGACTCAAAGTAGTGGCCGAGGGCGTGGAAACACTACAGCATCTCGACAAACTACGTGACTTGGGGTGCGACCTGGCACAGGGATATTACATCAGCCGCCCGGTACCGCCTTCCGCAATCAGGTCTCTTTGCCATGAGAACCGTAAACCCACTCTGGCAAACATCGGCTCCACGCAAGCTGCTTCCTGCTGAATAGAATTTATCCTCCTGACCTTCCACTATTGGCCGTGATGCAGCAGCCCATGAATGCGGCTGGGATTTCCGACAGCGGGGGTCAGCATTTTCTTGCACGCCCATTGTCACCCCAAAGAAGTTCCCATGACAGCAGTTAATCCACAGTCGCACCAGCCCCCCGCAGTGTACGCCACCGTACAGACGTGCTTTCTATAGTCCCTTTAAGGTGTAAACCTACGCAAGTTATGCGACTACAGAAAAGGCATTACCAGCCATCACTAATTCACCCTGACAGACCCATAGCCGTTGGGCTATTCGCAAGGAGAACGATCATGAGCAAAGAAAAAACAAAAAATAATTCGAAAAAAACCAAACCGGTAGAAAATACGACACCTCATGGGGATGCGCAGAGGGGCACTGGCGGCGAGTTGCATCAGTCTGCAGAGGGCACGCAACATCCTGCCCTTACTACCAATCAGGGCGTTGCGCTTTCCGATAATCAAAATTCGCTACGCGCCAATCCGCGCGGGCCGACATTGCTGGAAGATTTTATCCTTCGCGAAAAAATTACCCATTTCGATCATGAGCGCATTCCCGAGCGTATCGTGCATGCACGAGGGACAGGGGTTCATGGCTTTTTCGAGCTAACCGCTTCTTTGAAGCAATACACCACTGCCCGGATACTCACTGAAGCCGGAGAGAGGACGCCGGTATTTACGCGCATATCGACCGTCGCGGGTGGCGCAGGGTCTGTAGATACACCGCGCGATGTACGCGGTTTTGCCGTCAAATTTTACACTAAAGAAGGTAACTGGGATTTGGTGGGGAATAATGTGCCAGTGTTCTTCATTCAGGATGCAATCAAGTTTCCTGATCTGATTCATGCCGTAAAAATGGAACCGGATCGCGGCTTTCCGCAATCCGCGTCGGCACATGACACGTTCTGGGATTTTATTTCACTGACACCCGAATCCATGCATATGGTGATGTGGATCATGTCTGACCGCACCCTGCCCCGCTCGTTGCGCATGATTGAAGGCTTTGGCGTGCACAGTTTCCGTCTCATTAACAAAGCTGGCGAATCGACCTTCGTTAAATTCCACTGGCGTCCCAAGCTCGGATTACAGTCCACCATTTGGGATGAGACCGTCAAGATTGCGGGTGCTGATCCAGACTTTCATCGTCGTGAGATGTTTGAGGCTATTCAAGCCGGTAATTTTCCTGAGTGGGAATTCGCGGTTCAATTATTCACGCAGGAAGAAGCAGACGCATTTCCCTTCGACCATCTCGATGCCACCAAGCTGATTCCCGAAGAGTTGGTACCTTTGCGGGTGATTGGTCGCATGGTGCTGGATCGCTGGCCCAACAATTTCTTCGCCGAAACCGAACAGGTCGCTTACTGTCCTTCTCATGTCGTGCCCGGCATTGATTTTTCGAATGACCCCTTATTACAGGGTCGATTATTTTCCTATCTCGACACACAACTGTCGCGTTTGGGTTCGGCTAATTTTCACCAGATTCCGATCAACGCCCCGAAATGTCCCTTTGCCAATCATCAACGTGATGGACATATGCAAATGGCGCAACCCGCGGGCCGCGTTGCGTATGAGCCTAACTCTTTATCTGAAAATTCACCCCGCGAAACACCCATCAAAGGCTTTCGCAGCGCCACCGTGCCTGAAACAGGAGAGAAAGGCCGCATCCGTGCTGAGAGCTTCGCTGATCACTATAGTCAGGCGCGGCAATTTTATCTAAGCCAAACGGCCTATGAGCAGGCGCATATCGCCTCGGCTCTGGTGTTTGAACTGTCCAAAGTCGAACATATGCACATACGTGAGGCGATGGTCGGTCACTTTCGCCATATTGAAGAAGACCTCGCCAAGCGTGTCGCTGTTGGTCTGGGACTGGAAAAAATGCCGAATGCGCCTACTACGGCGGCGCCCATATTGGAAATGCAGCCTTCACCAGCCTTACAAATTATAGGAAAAATGAAAAGTACGTTGATGGGTCGTTGCGTGGGCATCTTGATCGCAGATGGTTCAGACGGTGCTGTTATTAAGAAAATCAAAAAAGCCGCGATCGATGCGGGCGCTTCGGTCAAGATTGTTGCACCTAAAGTAGGGGGCGCCAAACTTGCCGATGGTTCCATGCTGGCAGCAGACGGTCAACTCGCCGGAACACCTTCTGTTTTATTTGACGCAGTGGCTGTGATTCTCTCAGACGACGGTGCAAAAGCCCTATCAATGGAAGGCGCCGCTATTGATTTCGTGCGTGATGCTTTTGGTCATCTTAAAGCTATCGCATTGGACAAAGGTGGCCAGGCACTCTTGCAGGCAGCGAATATCGCACCAGATGCAGGCGTGGTAGATGTCAATAACAAGGATGCGTTTCTTGCAGCAGCAAAAACACGTCAATGGGAGCGGGAAAAATCGGTTCGCATGCTGGCATAGTTGCCCGTGTAACTCAAAGGCTGTTGGGAATCCACCATGAACAATCAACGCATAGCAATTGTTACGGGCGCCGGCCAAGGTATCGGAAAAGCGATTGCCAGCCAGCTTTTACATGATGGTTATGCAGTAATAATTGCTGAAAAGGATCGGCAGGCTGGCCGGGAAGCAAAAAAAGAACTTTTAAGTTTAGGGAGTGTTGATTTTATACCTACCGACATCCGCTCAGAAAAATCTGTAAGAAACTTGTTTTCAAAAATCATTACGAGTTATGGGGGCCTTGATGTTCTTATCAACAACGCGGCGGTCTTCAACTTCAAGCCTTTAAATATTCTCTCATTAAAGGAATGGAATGAAGTCATTGAAACCAATCTGACCGGATATTTTTTATGTTCAAAGTACGCATCACCCCACCTGAAAAAAAGAAAAGGGTCTATTGTTAACATTGCCTCTACGCGGGCAATTCAATCCGAACCTGATAAAGAAGCTTACGCAGCTTCCAAGGGTGGCGTGATCGCATTAACACACGCCTTAGCGGTTAGTCTGGGGCCTGAGGTGCGCGTCAACTGCATCAGCCCTGACTGGATTGATGTAACTGCCTGGAAAAAATCATCCGTCAAAAATCGCGAAAAGATAAAAGCCCAGGACCATAAACAATTTCCGGCAGGACGGGTCGGGCAACCTACCGATGTTGCTTCACTCGTCTCATTCCTGATTAATCCCAACAATTCATTTATCACCGGTGGGAATTTTGTTTTAGATGGTGGATTAATGAGAAAAATGGAATATATTTAGCACCGTAAAGGCATCATCCGCAGAGTAGAATATGTCATGTAGACGTAATTATTGGATGCGCTTAAAAAGTAAATAACTTTGCCCCTTAATTACGAAAGCTTAGTATCAAAGCCTTGACGTACATCTGTCCCTATGTGATGACGTGGTACAAGCCCGCATCAACCGCTGAAAAATAGGGCGAAAATCCCAAAGGCCATTGCGGCGATTCCCAAGACGGGGATCATCCAGTCGCCACGGCTCAGGCCAGGCTCAAGAGTGGCTTGATCCGGCTGATCGGGGTTGTAATATACGGGCACTTTGGCGCCGATAGGGTATTTCCTGACATAGCTGGTGGCGAGTTCTGGCGATGGGTTGGTGCCACCCGGCAACTCCAAGACGCACTGATAAGTATGCGCGCCTACCGTATAGCTGAATAGAATGTGCGGTAGCAGGTCGTTGGCTTCCGACGTAGGCGCGGATTGTTCAATGGCGCCTTCAACCACAGGCCAGCGCCGCGTTTTTCGCGCCTTGGCAATAATGAACCAGCCCCACAGGGCAGCAATAAAGCCGGCGATGATGAAGAGGCCAAGAATAATCGCATACGGGTTGAACATTGGGTCTCCATTTTCAAACAAGCATAGGGCGGGTCGCGCCCACCATTTTCAATATTAAGGGTTCTGACCCCTTAAACTGGAGCCTGTGGTACGCGTCAACTGCATCAGCCCTGACTGGATTGATGTAACTGCCTGGAAAAAATCATCCGTCAAAAATCGTGAAAAGATAAAAGCCCAGGACCATAAACAATTTCCGGCAGGACGGGTCGGGCAACCTACCGATGTTGCTTCACTCGTCTCGTTCCTGATTAATCCCAACAATTCATTTATCACCGGTGGGAATTTTGTTTTAGATGGTGGATTAATGAGAAAAATGGAATATATTTAGTTTGGGACATTGTATCTACGCTACTGCCGTGTGAATGTGCAGAAAACGGGTTCATTCGTCTTCGCTTCTAGCATCAATACTTACTACTTCCCCATGAGATGATACAACGGATAGTGTGATTGGCCTACAGCACACGCTACAATCTTCAACATACTCCTGGCGCCGAATCGAGCAGTCCACAACCACCTCGATTTGTTCCCCACAGTATGGACACTGAATGAAAGCAGTTTGGAGGCCCTGCATAAACTCCCCTAAAAGTTATAAAACTCCGGTTCGACGGCAGCGCACCGCGCCGTCTGCCGCAACCGGTTGTTGAACAACTCTCTGGCTTACTGCCCGAGACCGATCTGCCTCATGAACTCCTGGTTGTCCCAGAACAGGTACTCCTCGACCATGACGCCTTCATCATTCCAGCGGCCGAAGGTTGACATGCGAATTTTGTAGGCCTTGCCCGTCGGTGGGATGCTCGTACCGTCAGGCATCAGCATAGGCTGGGTGAACGTGCCCTCCATTATGCCGATGACAGCCGTCCACTCCCCCTGCGCGACTTTCACCGGATGTTCTTTAATCCGCGTGTCGGGCGCCCAGACGAACATCGCCTTCAGGTCCTTGATGTGCTTCTCAATGCCTTTGGTCGAGTGCCCGTCCGGCCAGTGCACGGCAATGTCGTGCGAGTGGCTGCGGTGGAGCTCGGCCCACTTCTGGCCGGTGAACACGTTGTAGTCGAGATCATCGAAGTTGGCGAGATTCGCCGCCATGCGCTTTTGCTCTTGCTCGTATTGATTCAATGCGCCATTGACCGCGCACCCAGACACGCCCAGGCTGAACGCCACGAGCGCGACATTGGCCCAAAAGCTTTTCTGTATCGATTTCATTGTAGACCTCCTACTTTTTGGTGAAAAACAGTTGGAACCTCTGGTCGCCCAACGTTAAATTGAGGGGCTGCGCGCTTTTGCGCAGTCCCTCTCGAATGTAAGGTTAGGCCTCGCTGCGCAACTACTCATTGCAGGAGGCTCGGATTGCTTTGCCAGACCGACCAAGTGAGCGCAGATGCGAAACAGACCCAGGCAAGATATGGAAGCATAAGTAGACTGGCCAGGCGGTTTGCTCGCCAGAAGGTGACGATGGTAGCAACGATAAGGCCTAGAAGTACCAGGATTTCGCCGAAAGCTCCGGCTCCATTGCGCCAAGCGAAGAAGAGCCAGGACCAAAGTGCGTTGGCACAGAGTTGAGCGACAAACAGCGAGAGCGCCACAGCAACGGGTCTTTTGCCTCGCTCGCGCCAGACCAGCCAGGCTGCAACACCCATCAAGGTGTAGAGAATCGACCAAACCGGCCCAAAGGCAGAACCCGGCGGTGCCCATGAAGGCCGATTGAGTTGCGAGTAGAAGGTGGCCGCTTCAATGGACGCGATTGCGCCAATACCTGCAGCGACGAACACCACTGCGAGCCAGCCGACAAGGCCGAGCACTTGAGCAAGAGTCGATTGGTGCGTCACTTCGGTTTCTCCCGTGAGGGCTAACGTTTGAGTTAAGGGGCACGCCAACGATGAAGCCGGAACAACGCCTCACCCTTGATGACACTCATGCTCTTAAAATGCCTCGACAAGGCGTGTCCTTCTTGAACGATATGTTAGCAATGTGCTTTCAATTCATCTTCCAATGAATTCGCAATTACGTTGAGTTTTTTTAGTTCTATAGGTTTTTGGATACGCTGCAGCTTTAGAGTTGTATCCGAAAGCCTATTTTGAACTTCGGGCGTAAGCGACTTATGTAGATCAATTTGAAATTCCTTTTCATCTAATTGAATGGTAATAACATTTTGACATTTTTCATCTAACAAGACCGCACGTATAGGGCAAGCTTTAGCTAATTCAACAAAGCGGTTATCAAAAGAAGCGAAGAAAGGTATAAAAAAATCGCCACCGTCACCTTTTGAAGCTAATGTCTCTTGATACCTCAAAGCAAAAATATCCCATGACATGCCTTTAATTTTGTGAATAGTCTTTTTATCTATTTGCCTTACTGAGTCAAAAAATCGCAACTCACTACCATACTTCAGTAGTTTCCAAGCAAAATACAATTCTGTTTTTGCAAACTTTCCAAGGTATTCTAAACAGAACAGAATAAGTTCCGCCATTTTTTTTTGTTCAGTAGACTGATTGTTATGACGAAGAATAACTGCTTTTAACAACACAACGTACAGAAGCATACGCCTTTCCTGAAACTTTATAGTTTCAGGGCTTGAGTGAAAATCATGAAGAGTCTCGATAGCTCTACGCCCGGCAGAAAGACGATCCTCATTGAAATGAGGGTTGTTTACATCAAATATCTCCTTGTTATAAACCAAATGATCGAATCGCTTCAAAGCTCGAATTGTATTAAAAGGCCTGTGGTTCTCTTCTTTTAGTGAATCATAATAATTTTCGATGATAAAAAATGAGTAATCGAAGTTAAAGCCGCTATCTTCGCCCTCTTTGATAAATCTTACTAATTTATCAAAATCATCTACAGAACCATCAAGACTTTTACCGTCTTCCCAAACTCTAAATCGCTCTGCTGCATTTGAGTCTAGGCTCAAGGAATAATCAAGTGGAATTTTAATCTTTCCTTCTTTCCATGTTCGATCATAGAGTTCATCGGAAAAAAACAGAAGTCCTGTCCCATAGAAATATTTCTTTAATACTGGACAGTCCTCTTCTATAGATTTTAAAGAGGTTTTGGCAAAATCACCTTCCATGTTATTTGTAGAATAAATGATTTTGAAACCCCTAAAAACATCACGTTTACCTTCAATCAAATCAAAAAAACTAAGTGCAGGGTCATGAAATACAATTTCATTCATTGCGAATTGTAAACGCTCAAAACGTTGCTGCCTTGATTCCACTTGTTCTCCTAAAAGTATATTGTGTTGCTAACATTAATTAGACACCCAAATAGGCGCCTTTACTTTGCAGCAGTCTGGTGTAAAGTCATCGCTCTGTCAACTCTAATCCAATGGCTCACATGAGGAATATTTTGTTTATGCAGCCGTGTCATTTCAGGCTTTACCTCATGCTTCAGCAGGTAGCCAGGATGAAGCATGAACAGAATCCGGGGGACAACTACCACTCGCTTTATGTATTAGCAACTTTGCCCTGCTGCATACCCTGAAGCCCACGCCCACTGAAAATTGTAGCCGCCGAGGTGTCCCGTGACATCCATCACTTCGCCTATGAAAAACAGGCCCGGCACATCATTCGATTGCATTGTTTTTGATGACAAGGCATGTGTATCTACCCCGCCGCAGGTTACTTCTGCTTTTGCATAGCCCAGCGTTCCAGTGGGCGTAATCTGCCAGTCATGCAGTTTATAGGCTAACAGCGCCAGGTCTTTTTCGGAGTGACGATTGAGAGGCTGGTTCTCTGCAAAATAATGTCCTGATATTATTTTTTCGGATACTTGCTTAAGCCATACTTCAATAAACCGTTTAGGCAGATACTGCGCCAAAAAATTATTGAGCAACATAGCGCTACCATGCTGCCCTGTGAATACATCGTGCATGTCGTGATCCGGCAGCAGATTGATGCGCAATGGTTGCCCATGCTCCCAATAAGATGAGACTTGCAGGATGGCGGGGCCGCTTAATCCACGGTGGGTAATCAGCAAATTTTCACGAAACGCCTGCTTGCCATAACTTACTACGGCATCCACAGAGATACCCGACAATACCGCATAATCTGCCCATTCTTCGGGATGGAAACTGAGCGGCACCAGACCTGGCTTAAGTTTGGTGACGGGAATGCCGAACTGTTGCGCTATTTTGTAACCGAAGGGGGTGGCGCCTATTTTAGGGATGGATAGGCCACCCGTGGCAATCACCAGGGATTGCGCGTGGAACATGCCACGACTGGTGTGTATCTCGAAATTTTTATCCCGAGAAATTTCTTCAACACTGCATGGCATCAGAAATTTCACCCCAGCCGCCTCGCACTCTCGCTTGAGCAGCGCGATGATCGCTTCTGAACGATCATCGCAAAATAACTGGCCGAGTTTTTTTTCATGATAGGCGATGCCATGTTCATTCAGCCAGGCGATAAAATGCTGTGGCGTATAGCGTGCCAACGCCGAGCGGCAAAAATGCGGATTGGTCGAGATAAAATTGTCTGGCTGGGTATTCAGGTTGGTGAAGTTGCACCGCCCTCCTCCCGAGATGCGGATTTTTTCGGCCAACTTTGCCGAGTGGTCTATCAGGCAAACCGAGCGGCCGCGCCGCGCCGCATGGATAGCGCACATCATGCCTGCGGCTCCGGCACCAATAATCAAAACGTCCGAGCTGTTATTCATCGTAATATTTCGACCGCGGCCTAGCTAAGCAAGCGTAGCCCGCATTTCATTTCATTCCATCCGAGCTAGGTTTACTTTTTTCTCGGGTCATCCGCCAGGTTAACATAGTTGATGGCCCACGGTCCAACGCCATGAACCTGTACGATGGTTTCTTCTTTGGTCCACGCAAAATGGGTGGTCTTGGGCTGCATAATTGCGATACTACCCGCCGATAAGGGTTTGGTTTTCGACGCGTCAAGCTTGTCTCCGGTTCCCATGTTGAAGGTGCCTGAAATCACCGTGACATGCTCAATGCCCGGATGCCAGTGGGCGGGGAGTTTATAGTCGGCAGGGAACTTCAGGCGGAAGGTAATTGGCACCGCCTCGTTCAGCGGACCTTCGATCACGGCGACTTTTGCCCCCGACGGTACCGACGGAACATCCGCCCATTTAAGTTCATCTGGGGTGACCATCATGTGATGCGCCGACTCGGCCCAACTTGCGGACACTCCAAAGCAGGCAACGGCGACAGCTACGGATAGGGCAGTAAGTGAATTTTTCATTGTGCGTTTCCCTTAATGGTGATGGAGCTCCCTAGAAATGATAGCCCGAGCATCGGCTCCGATATGCTCGCCTAACCAAAAACACGCTACGAGTCCCACGGCTGAAACTTAAGAATCAGCACTCTCACCCCACTTTCAAATCCGGTATCCCCAGCCCGTATTTGCGCAGTTGCTGTATTTCATCACGCATGCGGCCCGCTTCTTCAAATTCGAGATCGCGGGCGTGCTTATACATCTGTTGTTCGAGTTTTTTGATTTTTTGCAGGAGTTTTTCCGGCGACAGGGCGGCATATTCGACAGCGTCTTCTGCGACTTTAAGATGTTTTTTGTGGGCGACGCCACCCGCGCCGACCCCTCCACCGTGGGCACCGTCCATGATGTCTATCACGCTCTTTTGCACACCGCGCGGGATGATGCCGTGGGTTTCGTTGTGAGTAACTTGTTTGGCGCGGCGACGGTCAGTTTCATCAATGGCGCGCTGCATGGAGCCAGTGATCTTGCCAGCATAAAGAATCGCTTTGCCATGCAGGTTACGCGCAGCACGGCCGATGGTCTGGATCAGTGAACGCTCGGAGCGCAGGAAGCCTTCCTTGTCGGCGTCGAGGATCGCGACCAGCGATACTTCAGGAATATCCAACCCTTCACGCAGCAGGTTGATGCCGACCAGCACGTCAAATTTCCCCAGGCGCAAATCACGGATAATTTCAACGCGCTCAACAGTGTCGATATCCGAATGCAGATAACGTACCCGCACGCCGTGGTCGCCAAGGTAGTCGGTGAGGTCCTCCGCCATGCGTTTGGTAAGCGTGGTGACCAGCACGCGCTCGCCGATTTGCGCGCGCTTTTTGGCTTCAGACATCAGGTCATCTACCTGGGTATCCACCGGGCGAATTTCAATCTCGGGATCGACCAAGCCGGTGGGTCGCACCACTTGCTCTACCACGGCGCCGGAACGCCCCAACTCATAGGGGCCGGGTGTGGCAGAAACATAAATTGTCTGCGGCGCTATGCCGTCAAATTCGTCAAAGCGCAATGGCCGGTTGTCGAGCGCCGAGGGCAAGCGAAAGCCGTAATTCACCAGGGTTTCCTTGCGCGAGCGATCGCCTTTATACATCGCGCCCAATTGCGGAATGGTGACATGGCTTTCGTCGATCACCAGCAGCGCATTACCCGGCAGGTAATCAAACAATGTTGGCGGCGCTCCCCCGGCGTTGCGGCCCGACAGATAGCGTGAATAATTTTCAATACCCGAGCAATAACCCAGCTCCATAATCATTTCAATGTCAAAGCGCGTGCGCTGCTCAAGGCGTTGCGCTTCCACCAGTTTATTCGCGGCATATAAATGTTCGAGGCGTTCACGCAATTCATCCTTGATCTGCTCAATGGCATCCAGCAGCGTTTGGCGCGGCGTAACATAATGGCTCTTGGGAAACACAGTGACACGCGGCACGCGCCGCAACACTTCGCCGGTGAGAGGATCAAACCACGCCAGCGTTTCGATCTCATCATCAAACAGCTCCACGCGCAGTGCTTCACGGTCAGACTCCGCCGGGAAAATGTCGATCACCTCGCCGCGCACACGGTAGGTGGCACGGCGCAGTTCAACATCGTTACGCGTGTATTGCAGTTCGGCGAGACGGTGCAGGATGTCGCGCTGATTCACCGTGTCGCCACGCACCAGATGCAACACCATGCTCAGATAGGCTTGCGGATCGCCCAAGCCATAAATGGCCGAAACGGTAGCGACAATAATCGCGTCAGAACGCTCCAGCAACGCCTTGGTGGCGGATAGGCGCATTTGCTCGATGTGTTCGTTGATGGAAGAATCTTTCTCGATATACGTATCCGAAGACGGCACGTAGGCTTCGGGCTGGTAATAATCATAATACGAGACGAAGTATTCCACCGCGTTATGCGGGAAAAAGTCGCGCATTTCGCCGTATAATTGCGCGGCCAGGGTCTTGTTGGGCGCCAGGATAATGGTCGGCCGCTGCACCGCCTGGATGACATTAGCGATGGTAAAGGTCTTGCCCGACCCCGTCACCCCCAGCAGAGTCTGGTGCGCCAACCCAGATTCCAGGCCTTCTGTCAAGGCGTGGATGGCTTGCGGTTGGTCACCCGCCGGCTCAAAAGGCGTGCCAAGCTGAAATCTTTTGCTCTGTTTGCTCATGGGGGATTCTGGTAGGATCATTAATCAAGTATTATAGCAGGCTGCTGAAAAACTTTTGAGATGATAGGCTTGAACATACCACTTTCTGACCGTGTGCAACGCATTAAACCGTCCCCGACGCTGGCCGTTACCGCCAGAGCCGCCCAACTCAAACGGGAAGGGCGTGACATTATAGGCCTGGGCGCAGGTGAACCCGATTTTGACACCCCGGCGCACATCAAGCAGGCGGCGATTGCTGCCATTAATAATGGTTTCACAAAATACACAGCGGTGGACGGCATTCCCGGCCTGAAACAGGCCATCATCGCCAAGTTCGCCCGTGATAACGCTTTAACTTATACCGCGAATCAGGTGCTGGTTTCATGCGGCGGTAAACAGAGTTTTTATAATCTGGCGCAGGCGCTGCTCAATAGTGGCGATGAGGTGATCATCCCCGCACCGTATTGGGTGTCGTACCCCGACATGGTGCTGCTTGCCGACGCCCAGCCCGTGATCATTTATGCAGGCATTGAACAAGGCTTCAAGATTACTCCAGCACAATTACGCGCCGCCATTACACCACGCACCCGCCTACTGGTGCTGAACAGCCCCTCCAACCCCACTGGCGTTACTTACACGCACACAGAACTGGCCGCGCTGGGCGCCGTGTTGCGTGACTATCCGCAGATTTTGGTCGCCAATGACGACATGTATGAACACATTGTGTGGGGCGATGCGCCGTTCTGCAACATTCTCAACGCCTGTCCTGATCTGTATGAGCGCACCATCATGCTCAACGGCGTTTCCAAAGCCTATGCCATGACTGGCTGGCGCATCGGCTATGCCGCCGGATCCGCGCCGCTCATTGCAGCCATGACCAACATCCAGTCACAAAGCACTTCAAACCCCGCCTCCATTTCACAAATCGCCGCCCAGGCCGCATTGGAAGGCGATCAAACCTGCATTCAAACCATGCTTAAAGCGTTCAAAGAACGCCATGATTATGTAGTGGCCGAATTGAACACGATCCGCGGCGTCAAATGCCTGCCTTCACAAGGCGCGTTTTATGCGTTTCCGTGCATGCAGGGGGTGATTGATGCGATGAGCGGCATCCACAATGATGTGGAGCTGGCTGAGTGCCTGCTTAACGAAACCGGCGTGGCGTTAGTACCCGGTTCAGCGTTTGGCGCGGAAGGCTATATGCGCCTATCATTTGCCACCAGCATGGACAACTTGCGCGAAGCGTTGCGCAGGATCAAGGGGTTTATTAACAAGACTTGTTAGTTGTGCTGGGTCATTTCGCCCCTCGCGAAAGCGGGGAGAGAAATGACAGCCTTTAAATTATTGATCCGGCATCATTTATCCGTGAGTCATGCAGCATATTTTACTCGCGCATCCTGAAAATATTTTTTGACACGCTCAGGGGATCTCTCCA
>LNFM01004762.1_pt1 | contig 24530 bp, 25 predicted proteins | sample 596031 | NCBI WGS metagenome assembly LNFM01 (sample SAMN04254537, study PRJNA301005) | activated carbon metagenome | isolation source: dual media filters at the Ann Arbor, Michigan drinking water treatment plant | place: USA: Ann Arbor | reverse complement strand
CTATATCGGTTCGGTGATCGCCAACGACACCAACGGCCGTTTCTTCGAGCCCGCGCCTGGGCGGCAGTGGGGCCTGGGTCTGACGGCGATCTACGCTTTTTGAAGCGAGCGCAGGACTTCCGTCTGGAAGTCAGGGCCCTCGGCGGCGGCCATGAAGGCATCGATGCCGCCGTCGAAGCGCACCGTGCCCTGGTGCAGCAGCAGCAGGCGGTCGGCGGTTTTCACTTCTTCGATCAGGTGGGTGGCCCAGAGCACGGCCAGCCCCTGCTCGCGGCACAGGCCGCGCACCGTGTCGAGCAGCTGTTGGCGCGAAGACGGGTCCAGCCCGACGGTGGCCTCGTCCATCAGCAGCACTTGCGGCGCGTGCAGCAGCGCGCGCACCAGCTCCACCTTGCGCCGCGTCCCGCCCGAGAGCTTGCGCACCGCTGTGGTGGCTTCGTCCTGCAGGCCGATGGCGCCGAGCTGCCGAGCGATGCGCTCACGCGCCACGGCGCGCGGCAGGCCGTGCAGGTCGGTGTGGAACAGCAGGTTGGCCATGACCGTGAGGTCCAGGTCCAGCGCGCTTTGTTGAAACACCACGCCCAGGCCTGACAGCGCGCGCGCCGGGTGCGTGCGCATGTCGTGCCCCAGCACGGTGATCTTGCCCTGGTCGGGCGTGAACAGGCCGGTGAGCAGTTGCAGCAACGTGGATTTGCCGGCGCCGTTGGGGCCCAGCAGGGCCAGCATCTCGCCGGCGTGCAGCGCAACGCTCACGCCCTTGAGCGCGGGTTTGCCGTTGTAGGCCTTGTGAAGGTCGCTGGCCCGCAGCACGCAAGGGGAATCGGTGGCGTCGGATGGGGTGGCGGTCATGGGGCGGGTTTGGCCAGCAGGTTCATGCGCGTGAGCAGCCTGCGTTCGCGCTCGACCGTGTCGAGCACGGCCTGACGGTAGTCGCGCGTGTTCAGGTACTCCAGCGCCTGATCGTACTTGGCCAGCGCGCCGGTGTGGCGTTCGCTCAGCATGGCCTTGTGGAAGGCGTCGTGCAGCTTCTGGATGACGGCTGTGGGTGCGCCCGCCGGCGCGGCCAGGCCCCAGGGCGAGGTGTACACCGCCTGCGGGTAGCCCAGCTCGCGCATCGTGGGGACGTCGGGCCAGCGCGGACTTCGGTTGGCGTTGAAGGTCGCCAGCAGCCTCATCTGCCCCCGGTCCACCCAGGGGGTGAAGCCGGTCGAGTTCACGCCCGCCATGATCTGCCCGCTGGCCACCGCCAGCATCTGGTCGGCCGTGCCTTTGTAAGGCACGTGAACGTAACGCACGCCGTGCTGCAGCAGGATCTCTTCCATCGCCAGGTGGGCCGTGGTGCCGATGCCGGTGGAGCCGAGGATCAGTTCGCCGGGGTGCCGGGTGGCCCACTCGATCAGCTCGGTCGCGCTCCTGAAAGGGCTGGCCGCCGGCACCAGCAGGCCAAAGCTCACGCCCGAGACCTGCACGATGGGCGCGAGGTCGGTCACCGGGTTCCAGGGCACGTGGTTCATGAGCGCGTGGCGGTACACGGTGATCGGCACCTGGCCGATGGTGTGGCCGTCGGGCTCGGCGGCTTTGAGCGCGGGCGCCACCATCGTGCCGGCCGCTCCGGGGCGGTTGATCACCACCACCGGCTGGCCCAGCAGCGCAGCGGCTTCTTCGGCCAGGATGCGGATGGTCTGGTCGGTCTGGCCGCCGGCGGGCCAGGGCACGATGAGCTGGACGGGACGGCTGGGCCACGCCGGCGGGTTCTGCGCACCTGCCCTTGAGATCGGCAGTCCGCCCGCCAGGGTCAACGCGCCGGCGCGGACGAGCCAGCGTCGGCGCGACAGGCCGGTGGCCAGGTGCCGACCCTCTGCAAGGGTTTCCCCTGTGTCAATGTTGAACACGGTGTTCGGCCGGGTGTGTCTCATCGGTGCGCCTGGGTGTCTCCGGGGCCGCTGGTGGGCGGTGAATGGGCTGCTTTCAGCGGCAGTGAGCCTGTGCGATGCCAGACTTGTGCCAGCATGGACCGCTGGCACCGTTTTTGCAAAACGAACGGAGCATGCCCTGCATGCCCAGCGCCCGTTCAGGCCGTTCAAACAACGATTTCAGGAGACATTCCCGTGGCAATCCGTTCTGCTTCTTCGCTTCGCCCCTTGTTGGCCGCACTCTGCGCCGCCGGTGCCGCCGTGGCCGTGCCGGCCTGGGCACAGAGCAAGGTCTATGTGTCGAGCGAGAAGGACAACAAGATCTACGTGTTCAACGCCGCGGGCGAGCGCCAGGGCGCCATTGACGTCTGCAAGCGCCCGCGCGACATGTCGTTCAACGCCGACGGCTCGCAGATTTACGTGATCTGTGGCGACAGCAACGCCATGGGCGTGGTCGACGTGGCCGGTGGCAAGCTCGCCGGCACCGTGCCGCTGGGCGAGAGCCCCGAGATGTTCGACCTGAGTCCTGATGGCAAAACGGCCTTCGTGTCGATCGAAGATGACAGCGTGCTGGGCGCCTACGACATCGCCAGCAAGAAACCGTTGTTCGAGGTCAAGACCGGCGGCGAGCCCGAGGGCGTGCTGGTCACGCCCGATGGCAAGACGGCGTACGTCACCTCCGAAGTGGCCAACGTGGTCCACGTGATCGACCTGGCCACCAAGAAGGTTGCGAAGAACATCAAGGTTGGCAAGCGTCCGCGCCGTTTCGTGATGTCGCCGGACGGCGCCGAGCTGTGGGTGACCAACGAGCTGGACGCCACCGTGAGTGTGGTGGACACCAAGACCCACACCGAAAAGCAGAAGATCAAGTTCGAGGTCAAAGGCATGCGGCCGACCGACATCACGCCGGTGGGCATGGCCATCAGTCCGGACGGCAAGAGCATGTGGGTGGGCCTGGGCCGGGCCAACCACGTGGCCGAGGTGGACGTGGCCACCAAGGCCGTGAAGAACCAGGTGCTGGTGGGCAAGCGGGCCTGGGGCCTGGGCTTCACCCCCGATGGCAAGACACTGTACGTGGCCAACGGCCTGTCGGACGACATGACGCTGGTGGACACCGCGTCGGCCAAGGCACTGAAAACCGTTCCTGCGGGTCGCGTGCCACACACCATCCTTGTGGCGAAATGACCCCCCCCCGTTGCTTGTTCGCTGCGCGTAACCGCATCCCCCCCCAGGGGGGCGCTCCCTGCGGCCCGGCGGAGCCGGTTCCGCGGGAGCCCTGGGTTAGTCTGTGGCGTTTGGATCGGCAAAGCCGGTTCCGCGGCATTCTGGGCTGGGGCGTCCTGCGCGCCTGCGGGTTGGCTTTGATGGGACTGGCGGCGTTTTCTGCGCTTCCCACCTATGCCGCCACCAAGGTCACCATCGCGGTGGTGTCGCTGGACGGCGATCCGCGCCATGCGGCGCGACGCATGGAGCGGGCCTTCCCCGGTCACCCGACCGGGCGGGCCATCGACGGGGTCAACCTGGCGGCGGAGGATTCGGCGTTTGAGCTGGATGCGGCGGGCATCGCTTTGGACGTGAAGGACGTGCTGTTGCCCAACGCAGCGGGTCTGGCGAAGGTCCTGGCCGAGCTGAAGGCCGCCAAGGTGCAGCATGTGGTGGCCGATCTGCCCGCGCTCGAATTGCGCGCCCTGGTCCAGGCCGCGCCCGCTGCGCTGGGTGGGGCCATTGTCTACAACGCGTCGGCCGACGACGACGCGCTGCGCGGCGCGCAGTGCGCGGCCCACCTGCTGCACACCTACCCGAGCCGTGCCATGCTGAGCGACGCGCTGGCCCAGTACCTGGCGGCGCGCAACTGGCGCAAGGCCCTGGTGCTGCGCGGCCCGTCAGCGGCCGACACGCTGCAGTTCGACGCTTTCAACCGCTCGGCCAAACGCTTCGGCATCAAGGCCTCCTCCACCAAGCCCTTCAAGCTCACCGGCGACCCGCGCGAGCGCGACCTGGGCAATGTGCGCCTGCTCACCAGCAGCGACCGCGAACACGAAGTGGTGGCGGTGCTGGATGCCGACGGTGAGTTCGCCCGCACCGTGCCCTACGTCACCCAGCTGCCGCGCCCGGTGGTGGGTGCCGCCGGCCTGGTGGCCACGCCCTGGCACCGGCTGTGGGAGCGCAACGGAGGTCCGCAACTCAGTCGCCGTTTTGCCAAGCTGGCCGACCGCCCCATGCAGGGCCACGACTGGGCCGCCTGGCTGGCCGGGCGCGCGGTCGCCGCGGTGCTGGTCGAAAGCCCCCGGGCCACAGTGGCGCAGCAGCTCAAGGCCCTGCGCGGCGGGCCGGTGGGCGTGGACGGTTTCAAGGGTCCGCGCCTGTCGTTCCGTGCCTGGGACGGGCAGCTGCGCCAGCCGATCTTTCTCAGCCACATGGACGGCGTGATCGGTGTGGCCCCGCTCGAAGGGGTGTTGCATCCCAAGGAAGTCATGGACACACTGGGGGTGGATGAAGCGGAAACCGCATGCAAGCAACGGCCCTGAACCACCCCCACACCCCCGCTCTCGTGCCCCACCTGCTGCGCGCCCTGCGCGCGGTGGTGGGCCGGGAGATCGGGCGCTTTTTGCGCCAGCCCTCGCGCCTGGGCTCGGCCCTGGTGCGGCCCCTGCTGTGGTTCGTGGTGTTCTCGGCCGGGTTCCACAACGTGTTCGGCGTGGCGATTGCACCGCCCTACGAGACCTACGTGGAATACAAGGAATATATGGTGCCCGGCCTGCTGGGCATGGTGGCGCTGTTCAACGGCATGCAGAGTTCGCTCTCGATGGTTTACGACCGCGAGATGGGCGTGATGCGACTGCTGCTCACGGCGCCGCTGCCGCGCGGCTGGCTGCTGGCCTTCAAGCTGTTGGCGGGCACCGCCTTGTCGGTGCTGCAGATGGTGGTGTTTCTGCTGATCGCCTGGGCCTTCGGGGTGGAGGTGCCGCTGGTCCACCTGTCAGCCGCCTTGCTGGCCATGGTGTGCGGTGCGGTGATGCTGGCGTCGGTGGGCCTGGTGCTGTCGGTGTACGTGAAGCAGCTGGAGAACTTTGCCGGCACCATGAACTTCGTGATCTTCCCGATGTTTTTCATCAGCCCCGCGCTGTACCCGCTGTGGAAGCTGGAAGAGGCGGGCGCCTGGTGGCTGCTGAAGCTGGCGCAGGCCAACCCGTTCACGCACGCGGTGGAAGCCATCCGCTTTGCCATGTACGGCCAGTTCAACGGCACGGCCTGGGCTGTGGTGCTGGGCTGCACCCTGGTATTTTTCGGCCTGGCACTTCGCGGCTACGACCCGCAAAGCGGCTGGATTCGCAAGAAGCCAGGCGGCTGACCACCACAGGAGACACGAGATGCCTTGTTCATCAACCCGCCGTCAATGGCTGCAGACTGCGGCTGCGGTGGCGGCCTTTCCGGCGCTGGCGCAAAACGACCTGACCGGCGGCGACCCGCTGGGTTCCATGCAGTACCCCAGCCTGCGCGAGCAGACCATCGGCAAGGCACAGGCGAAGTTTTCCGACGCGGTGATCGTCAAAGGCCCGACCTTTGCCGACGACGCGATGAACGTGCCGCTGATGGTGGACGCACGAGGCCTCGACAAAGTGGGTGGCGGTGTGGCGCGCATCAAGGTGTCGGTGGACCGCAACCCGGTGCGCCAGGTGCTCGACTTTGAACCCATGCGCGCGCTGCCCATGCTGGCCTTTCGCATCCGGCTGGAGCAGGCGTCTCCGGTGCGCGCCTTTGTGCAGACCAAGGACGGTCAGTGGCATGTGGGCAGCACCTGGGTGCAGGCGGCGGGCGGCGGCTGCACGGTGCCCGGCGTCACGCGCGCCGACGGTTCCTGGAGCAAGACCCTGGGACAGGTGCAGGCGCGTTTCTTCAACAACCTGCTGGAAGGCAGCCGCCGCCTGCGCCTGCGCGTGATGCACCCCATGGACACCGGGCTGGTGGCCGGCATTCCGGCCTTCTACATCGAAGACCTTCAACTGGTCGACAGCGTCGGCCAACCCTGGTGGCGCATCGCCTTGCACGAGCCAGTGTCCGAAAACCCGCTCATCACCTTTGAGCTGCCCACGCAGTCCCCCAAAGCCTTTCGCCTGGTCGGGCGCGACAACAACGGCAACCGCATCGATGCCGAGGTGTCGGCATGAAGTCGCTGGCCGGCATCGCCCTGCTGCTGGCCGGCGCCGCGCTGGCACAGACCCTGACAGTCCCGCCGCCCACCAGCCGGCCCGACCTGGCGCGGTTCGACTACGACCTGCAGCCGCGGCAGATCGCGCCCGGCACCTGGGTGATCGAAGGCGAGGTGGCCGACTTCACGCGCGCCAACGGCTGCAACATCATCAACACGGGCTTCATCGTCACCGGCGACGGTGTGGTGGTGGTCAACACCGGCCCTTCGCGCTTGTACGGCGAGCAGCAACGCAAGGCCATCGAACGCATCACGCGCGAGCCGGTGCGGCGCGTGGTCGAACTCAACCTGCACCCCGACTATTTTTTCGGCAACCAGGCCTGGGCCGACCGGCCCACACAGGCGCTGACCGGGAGCATCGCCGGCATGCAGGCCGAAGGCCAGATCTACGCCGACAACCTGTACCGCCTGTGCGGCGACTGGATGAAGGGGACCGAGTCGACCCCTGCGCGCGAAGCCATCGACCCCAAGACGCTGCCGATGACGCTGCAGCTCGGTGGCCACCGGCTGGAGCTGCGCCGGCTGCAAGGCCACACCGATGACGATCTGGTGCTGATCGACCACACGACGGGCGTGCTGTTCGCCGGCGGGCTGGTGTTTGCCGAGCGGGTGCCCACCACACCGCACGCCCACTTTGCGCGCTGGATCGCCAGCCTCGACACGATGGCGCAATGGCACGCGGCAGGCCACTTCCGCACCGTGGTGCCCAGCCACGGCCCGGTGCACGCCGGTCTCGCCGGCCTGGCGCAAACCCGCGACTGGCTGCAGTGGCTCACCGCGCAGATGCAGGGCAGCGCGGAGCAGGGCCTGGACCTGGGCGAGGTGCTGCGACTGCCTGTGCCCGAGCGGTTTGCCCGCTGGGCTGCCCAGCCGGCCGAACTGCACCGCAGCCTCACGCAGTGGTACCCGAGCTACGAGCAGCAAGTGCTCCGCGGAGCGCCCGCCCAGCGCTGAGCCGCTCCCACGTGTTGCAACCCGGGTTGCGACATTTCTGAACACTGTCACAACTGTGACGCGAGGGGCCGGCTGCTCGGGACACTTCCTGGCTGCCAACCACGCCATAAACGGGCCGTGCAGGCGCTACAGGACCCCATGGTGGTCCGTGAAAACCCTAGGTTTGTCACTGGCACAGAAGTTGCCATTTACCACGGCGTGTCTGTCACAGGCTGGAGGGAAACCACAGCGAGCAGCCCGACGGCACGACAGCAAAGCCACAGATCAACCTCACTCACGCACGAGCAGGAGACACACAGTGAAACGCACCCTTTTGAGCCTTTTGGTCATGGCCGCAACGGCCCACGTCGGCGCCCAGGGCGTCACCGATGCGATGATCGCCAACGACGCCGCCACGCCCGACAACGTGCTGAGCTGGGGCCTTGGCACCCAGGGTCAGCGCCACTCGTCGCTCACCGGCATCAACGCCCGGAACATCAATCGACTGGTCCCGGCGTGGTCCATGTCTTTTGGTGGTGAAAAACAGCGTGGCCAGCAAAGCCAGCCGCTGGTGCACAACGGCAAGATGTTCGTCACGGCGTCCTACTCGCGCATCTACGCGGTGGACAGCAAGACCGGCAAGAAGCTATGGAAGTACGAGCACCGCCTGCCCGAAGGCATCATGCCCTGCTGCGACGTGATCAACCGCGGTGCTGCGCTGTACGACAACCTGGTCATCTTCGGCACGCTGGACGCCCAGCTCGTGGCCCTGGACCAGAACACCGGCAAGGTGGTCTGGCGCGAAAAGATCGACGACTACGCCGCCGGCTACAGCTATACCGCCGCGCCGCTGATCGCCGAAGGATTGCTCATGACCGGCGTGTCCGGTGGTGAATTCGGTGTGGTGGGCCGCGTCGAGGCGCGCGACCCCAAAACCGGCAAACTGGTCTGGAACCGCCCCGTGGTCGAAGGCCACATGGGCTACAAAGACGGTAAGGAAAACGGCATCACCGGCACCACCAACGCCACCTGGCCCGGCGAGACCTGGAAGACCGGCGGCGCCGCCACCTGGCTCGGCGGCAGCTACGACCCCAAGACCGGCCTGGCCTACTTCGGCACCGGCAACCCTGGCCCCTGGAACAGCCACGTGCGCAAGGGCGACAACCTGTACTCCACCTCCACGGTGGCGATCGATCCGAAGACCGGCAAGATCGTGTGGCACTACCAGAACACCCCCAACGACGGCTGGGACTACGACGGTGTGAACGAGTTCGTCACCTTCGACATGGACGGCAAGCGCGTCGGTGCCAAGGCGGACCGCAACGGCTTCTTCTATGTGAACGACGCCGCCACCGGCAAGCTCATCAACGCGTTTCCCTTCGTCAAGAAGGTCACCTGGGCCACCGGCATTGACCTGAAGACCGGGCGTCCGAACTTCGACCCGGCCAATCGCCCAGGCGACCCGACAGGCCCCGGCGGTGACGGCACCAAGGGCAAGTCGGTCTTCTCCGCCCCGGGCTTCCTGGGCGGCAAGAACCAGATGCCCATGGCCTACAGCCCCAAGACCGGCCTGTTCTACGTGCCCACCAACGAATGGGGCATGGAGATCTGGAACGAGCCGATCACCTACAAGAAGGGCGCTGCCTTCCTGGGCGCGGGTTTCACCATCAAGCCGCTGTTTGACGACCACATCGGTTCGCTGCGCGCCATCAACCCCAAGACCGGCAAAGTCGAATGGGAAGTCAAGAACGAGGCCCCGCTGTGGGGTGGCGTGCTGACGGCTGGCGATCTGGTGTTCTGGGGCACGCCCGAGGGTTACCTCAAGGCCGCCGATGCCAAGACCGGCAAGGTGGTCTGGCAGTTCCAGACCGGCTCCGGCGTGGTGGCACCTCCCATCACCTGGACCGAAGGCGGCGAGCAGTACGTGAGCGTGGTCTCCGGCTGGGGCGGCGCTGTTCCCCTGTGGGGCGGTGAAGTGGCCAAGAAGGTCAACTTCCTCGAGCAGGGTGGTTCGGTCTGGACCTTCAAGCTCTTGAAGTGATGTTTCAGCGGCGGCAGGGGACGGCCTGAAAGGGCTGGGGGCCCTGCCCTCCACGGGGCGGTGTCGGCCACTGCGCACGGCAGTGAGCACGGTTGACGCCGCCCCCTTTTTATGCTCCGGGGACCGACCCCGCGAGATTTTCAACCACCCGCTTCTCTCATGGACACCGCCATGCGCGCTTTTCTCTTCACCGCCTTCTCCCTCGTTCTGGGCGCCACCTCGGCCCATGCACTCGACGCAGCCGCTGCGATGGCCCTGGCCAAGGCCAACGGCTGTTACTCGTGCCACGCCAACAACGAAAAAGTGGTCGGACCAGCCTACGCGACCATCGCCGAAAAGTACAAGGACGACAAGGATGCCGTCGCCAGCATGGTGCAGTCCATCCAGAACGGCAGCAAGGGCAAGTGGGGCCGCATTCCCATGCCCGCTCACCCGAGCATGAGCGCAGCCGACATCAAGACGCTGGCGCAATGGGTGATGACCATCAAGTGAGGTTTCGCGCGCCGAGGCGCTCCCTGCACGCTGTCTGGCCGGTGCTGTTGGCGGGCGTTGCATGCTCGGCACCTTTGGCAGCGCAGGCGTTCGAATTCGAAGGCGACAGAGCCCTGATCGCCGTCACGCGGGACCAGGTCCGTACCCGCATCGGCACCGTGTCTTTTGCCCCGCAAACGTCCGGCGCCGCCCGCTTCGGCGTGCGCATCGATCCGCAGATCATGCGCGACCACTTTCTTTCCATGCGCGAATTCAAGTGCCTGCCGGCTGCCCAGGAAATCAGCTGCTTCGTGCCTTACCCCTACCCGCATCCGGGCACCGTGAGCGCCGGCAACTTCGCCTGGCTGGAGCACAACCTGCTGTTCTTCTTCAAGCAGCCGGCCGACTTCGGCGCCAAGCTGTGGAACGGCATCATCTTCAAGTTCAGCCTGACACCGACCGGGCTGCTCGGCACCCCGCAGGCGGTCGATCTGAACCGCATCGGCGTGCCACCGGACAACCCCGCCGAGCCGCCGTACGGCGCCTTGGACCGAGACGATTTCACCCCCGGTGCGCGCTGGGTGCAAGAACTCCGGATCGAGTGATCGCTCGTTTCACCCGTGCCACAGGTACCGCCCATGCCCCACCTTTCGTTGGCTGCGATCCCGGCCTGGGTTCTGGCGGCCCTGCTGGCCGGCGCCACTTCCGGCGTGCTGGCCCAGGACAGCGACCGCAGCGACTGGCTGCGCAACCCGGCCATGGGCAACTACAAGGCCTACGCCGAGTTCAAGATGGCCAACTACGCCTTCGCCCGCGAAGTGTGGGAAACCCTGGCCGAGGTGGGCAACGGGGACGCGCTGTTCAACCTGGCCATCCTGGCCGAAGACGGTCTGGGCGAGCCGCGCAACATGCCCAAGGCAGAAGCGCTGTACACCAGCGCGGCACAGGCCGGCAACTTCAAGGCCCAGTACCGCCTGGGCATGCTGTACAGCGCCGGGGTCCAGCTCCCGCGCGATGTCGAAAAAGCCCGCGTCTTTCTCACGCTCGCCGCGCAAGGGGGCGACAAGGATGCCCTGAACACGTTGGCCACGCTGGGCCAGCCGCCGGAGCAGCTGGACCCTTACCAGCGTGCCGAATGGCTCGGTGCCAGCGGCCAGCACGCTGCGGCGGCCGAGCTGTATCTTCCCCTCGCGCAGGCGGGAGACCGCCGCGCACAGACCCGGCTGGCGTGGATGTACGAGGCTGGCCGAGGGGTGGAGCGCAGCCTGCCCGAAGCCGCCCGGCGCTTCGAGCTGGCCGCGCTGGCGGGCGAGGCAGAAGCCCAGTACGCGCTGGCCGTGATGCACCGAACCGGCCGGGGCCGGGAGCGTGATCTTGCGCAAAGCCTGGTCTGGCTGCGGCGGGCCGCTGCGCAGGGCTACCCGGCGGCGGTGGCGGCGCTGGTGTCGACCGAAGGGGGTCGGAGACAGGACCGCTGAAGGAACACTGCCTGCAGCGGGCTGCTAGCGTTCCCACTCCGCCCGAAGCACGCCGCCGGTCAAGAACCCCTTCGGCACCTTTTCTTCACGCTGCAACTTCACCAGCCCCATGCCCTTGCAGTACCACTCGCGGCTGATCAGAGGCACATCGGTGAAGCCGTTGACCGGGTCGGTGTAGAGGTTCAGCCGGGCTTCACCCACCACGCGCAGGCAGGGCTGGAGTTCGCTGCCGTCGGCCAGCTGGACCTTGTCGTCCACCGCCTCGATGCGCCAGGTCATCAGTGCCTTATGGGTGTATTTCAGGTCCCGCGGGTGTTCGTTCTTGCGCTGGATCAGGTAGGGCACGGTGGGGGTGATCCACTCGGTGCCGACCTGATACGGTGCCTTGAGCACCCACACCGGCTCGGCGTCGGCCGTGGGCTCGTTGTCAATGTCGGTGCGGGTCGCGACGCGGCGCACACCTTTCTCGTCCACCTTGAGGTAAAAGCTCACGCCCGCCGAATGGTGACGCACGGAAAGGCGTTGATCTCGAAAAGTCTCGGGTTCGGTCACTCGCACCGTCCAGGTCTCGGCTTCGCGCGGTTCGTCCAGCGCGTAGCTCACGGCCAGTGTCTGTTCGGAACCTTCACGCAGAGGGAACCATTCGTTGCCCATGTCCTGACCTGTGCAGCCGGCGAGTAAGGCCAGTGCAAAACCCGCTGGAACAAGCCAGCAGACGCGAAGCGGCGCGCTGAGGCTCATCACTTCTCTGGCAACTGCGCACGGGGCAGGTCGCTGAGTTTGATCTGCACCGCATCGTTGCTGGCCGGCAGCAACCAGGCCAGGCTGCCCCGACCACGGCGGGGTTCGGTTTCGCCCATCTGGGTGTTGCCCTCGCGCGCCTTCTTGATGCCGTCGCCCAGGATGCGGTGCAGGTCTTTTTCGTAGGGCAGGGTGTAGGCGCGCGGCAACTCCAGCGGCTGGTTGTCCTTCATGGGGTTGAGCCAGAGGTGGATCGCGCCCTTGTGGCCGCGCCCGGGGCTGGGTTCGTCAAACACGGCGGAGAGCAGCACAAAGCGCCGGGGGAGTTCGTCCTCGGCGGGCCAGCCGGAGACGCCTTTGAAGGTCTGATGGCCGAAGGCATAGAAGCCGCTGACCAGCAGCACGAGCACCGCCTTGAGGCCCCAGTGCCAGCGCGTGGCCAGGCACAACACCAGCAGCAGGAAGGCCAGCAGCGCATACACCAGCACCAGCAACAGCAGTTGGGAAGAGACGGCAGGGATCATGGGTAGGGGTGCTTCATAACCCCGTTCTCTGGACGATGGTCTTGGGGTTGGTGTTGAGGTCGGTCACGACGCCGCTGTCGTCGAGCGTGAAGCGCACCAGCGTGCGTTCGTCGCCTTTGCGTGGAATCTGCTGTGTGCCGGTGTAGACGATCTCCGCCCGCGGGTTGATTTTCACCACGGCCACGCTCACGTCCACCGGCTGCTGGTCGCCGCTGTCGTAGTAATGGGCGTTGACCACGTATTCGCCGGGCACGATGCCGCGCAGCGTGACGATCTCCTGCCGGATCGGGCTGCTGAACTCGCGACCGTTGACCAGCACACTGCTGTTCTTGGCGCCGCGGTCGTCCCGGTCCAGGTGCAGCAGGCCGGCGTCGCGCTGTCGGAACCACAGCGTCTTGCCGCCGGGTTCCATGACCCAGGCGTCCACGTCGTTGGGGTTGTTGTCGGGCCACGAGACGGTGACCATGAACTCGGCCTTGGCCGGCACGTCGCCGGCCTTGCGCGCGTTGGGGTTGAAGGCCAGGATGGCGATGACGAAACAGAAGACGAAGGCGATCAACATGTTGAACAACATGTCGTAGAACGGATCGGTCTCCGTGTCACGGACCGGTCGGCCGATCGCCATCGCGTGCTCCATCGGTCTTGAGCGACAAGGCCAGTGCATCGGCCACCAGCGCGTCGGCAAAGCGGTCCAGCCGCATGAGTTGCAGGCCGAGCAGGATGTTGCCGGTCAGGCCAGTCACCGTGGTCAGCAGCGCGATGCCGAGGCCGCCGGTCAGGCTTTTGAGCAATTGGGCCGACTGGCTGGGATCGAAGCTCTCCATTTGCCCCAGTTGCAGCGCGAGGATGGAGAAACCGATCACTTTGCCCAGCAAGCCCAGCTTGAGCTGGATGCCGTTGAACCACCAGGCCATTTCGTGCGGGCCGTGCGCCCGCTCGCCCAACACCAGCAGATGCGATGCGCGGTCCGCTCCGGGCTGTGTACTGCCTTGCAGGAACTCGCCGCTCCAGCTCGCCGCGGTGTGTTGCGGGTTGTCGAGCGCGCGGCGCTGGTGGCCCAGCACCCAGGCACGGCGTCCGGCCCAGCCCGAGCAGCCGATGAACATCAACACGATGACCACCGTGAGCCGCGTCGGATCGGCCTCGATCAGACGGTGCCATGCCCCCGCCTGCCACAGCAGCAGAGCCGCAAACACCAGCAGGCCCATGTAGGCCAGCCAGAGCAGGAACAGGCCCTGATCGGTGCGCTCGATGGACAGCGGCGCGCGCTGGCTGCCCGGGAGGTGGCGCACCAGGAGGGCACCGAACATGCGGTGCGCGGCGTGTGCCTGGGTGGACCGGGGTGTGGCCATGTCAAGCCAGGGGATGCAACAAACGCGATTCGGCATCGCTGCGGAACACGATGGGGATGTGCCGGTTCCTGGAAGCGTTCTTGATCACCGCGACCACCTTTTCATGGTGGGCCGATTTGCTGCACACCGGGTCGGTCTCGGCCGGGTCGCCGGTGAGCAGGAAGGCCTGGCAGCGGCAGCCGCCGAAGTCCTTGTGGCGCTCGTCGCAGCTGCGGCAGGTGGGATTCATCCAGGCGTCGCCGCGGTAGGTGTTGAAGGCGGTGCTGCGCTGCCAGATGTCGGCAATCGATACGTCTTTCACGTTGGGCAGCTGCAGGCCGGGCAGGTCGCGCGCGTTGTGGCAGGGCATGGCCAGGCCGTCGGGGGCGATGGAGAGGAACACGGCGCCCCAGCCGTTCATGCAGGCCTTGGGGCGCTCCTCGAAATAGTCGGGGACAACGAAGAGCACGCGGCATTTCTGCGCCGGGTTCATCGCGTCCTGCTCGGCGCGGAAGGCATTGACCTCGGCCTCGGCAGCCGCCAGCTCCTCGCGTGTGGGCATGAGGTGGTCGCGGTTCACCCAGGCCCAGCCGTAGTACTGGGTGTTGGCCAGCTCCAGGTATTCGGCCTCCAGCGCGACCGCCATGTCGATGATCTTGCGCACGTGGGGCAGGTTGTGCCGGTGCAGCACGCAGTTCAACACCATCGGCCAGTCGTGCTGCTTGATCAGCCGGGCGACCCGCTGCTTGAGCTCGAAGGTCTTGGTGTGGCTGAGGAAGTCGTTCAGCTCCTTGGTCGAGTCCTGGAACGAGAGCTGCACATGGTCAAGACCGGCGTCTTTCAGCTTCTGCGCGCGGGCGGGCGTGAGCCCGACGCCCGAGGTGATGAGGTTGGTGTAGTAGCCCAGGCGGTGGGCTTCCTGCACCAGCTCTTCGAGGTCGTCGCGCAGCATCGGCTCGCCGCCCGAAAAGCCGAGCTGTGCCGCGCCGAGCTTTCGCGCCTGCGTCATCACGTCCACCCACTGTGCGGTGCTCAGTTCGCTCGTGACCTGCGCGTGGCGCGTCGGGTTGTAGCAGAACACGCAGTGCAGCGGACATTTGTAGGTCAGCTCGGCCAGCAGCCACAGCGGCGGGCCGGCGGGGATTGGGGCGGTGCTCAGGAGATCACTCGATCCAGCCACGGCGCTGACCTTCCTCAAGCAGGTTGCGGACTTCTGGCGCGATGCCCTGGGCGTTGAACGTGGCTTCGAGTTCGCTCACGATGGCGTCGACCGATCGTTCACCGTCGCAGCGCTTGAGGATCTCCGCCGCGCTCGGGTTGAGCTGCACCATACCTTCGGGATAGAGCAGCACCCAGCGCTGCTGCGCTTCCTCGTATTGCAGGCGGAAACGGCGCGAGAGTCTGGGCTGGTCGGGCAGGGCGGCGGCGCTCATTGGCAGGCTTTTTCAATCGCGTCGAGCATGGTCCAGAGGATGTCCAGCTTGAACTGAAGGATGTCCAGCGCGTGGTGCTGCTGCGTGCGGGTCTGGAAGTGCGCCAGTGTCACGCGCAGGCCGTGTTCCACGTCGCGGCTGGCCAGCGGGATGCGGCTGCGGAAGTAGGTCAGGCCGTTGGCTTCGATCCAGGGGTAGTGGGTGGGCCAGGTGGCCAGGCGGTCCTTGTGGATCTGCGGCGCGAACATCTCGGTGAGCGACGAGCACACGGCTTCCTGCCACGGCGCCTTGGCCGCGAAGTTCACGTAGGCGTCGCAGGCAAACCGGACGGCGGGCACCACCTGCTGCAGCGACCACAGCTCTTCGCGCGAAATGCCCACCGCCTCGCCCAGGCGCGTCCAGGCCTCGATGCCGCCCGCCGCCGAACCCTGGTGGTCTCCATGGCCATCGTGGTCGAGGATGCGCTCGACCCAGAGGCGCCGCTGCTCGCGATCGGGCATGTTGGCCAGGATGGCCGCGTCCTTGCGAGGGATGCAGATCTGGTAGTAGAAGCGGTTGGCCACCCAGCACCGGATCTCGTCGGGCGTGCAGCCGCCCGAGTTCATGCGCACGTTGAACGGGTGGTGGATGTGGTAGCTGCGACCCTTGTCGCGCAGCTGGGCTTCGAACTCGTCGGCACTCCAGGCCGGCAGGTGGTCGTCGGTGCGGAGGGACTTTGCGATCTCCATGGTCTTCAGAACCTGATGTCCATGCCATCGTGGGCGACTTCGATGCCGTGGGCCGTCAGTTCGGCGCGCTCGGGCGAGTCTTCGACCAGCATGGGGTTGGTGTTGTTGATGTGGATGAGGATCTTGCGCACGCCGGTGGGCAGTTTGGCGAGCTGCTCGACCATGCCGCCCGGGCCGCTTTGCGGCAGGTGGCCCATGTCGAGCGCAGCCTTGGTCGAGAGGCCCAGGCGTTGCATCTCGTTGTGCGTCCAGAAGGTGCCGTCGACCAGGACCACCGCACAGCCGCTCATGAGTTCGATGAGGGCAGGCGTCACTTCGGCCAGACCGGGCGCATAGAAAGCGCGGGCACCGGTGGCCGGGTTGGTGGCCAGCAGGCCGATGTTGTCGCCGGGGCGCGGGGCGCCGCGGAAGGGCGAATACGGGGGTGGCTTCGAGCTCAAGGCCACGGTCTGCAGCTGCAGGCCAGGCAGCGCAGGGATGTGCACCGCGCTGCCGTCAATGGGCAGTTCCTGGCGCGCCACGCCACAGTAGTGCGAGAGGATGCCGGTGATCGGGAAGCCGCTCGAAATGTCGGAGAACACTGCGGGTGTGGCCAGCAGCGGCAGCGGCGTCTTGCGCTCGCGCAGCATCAGCAGTCCGGTCACGTGGTCGATCTGCGCGTCCATCAGCAGCACGGCGGCGATGCCAGTGTCACGGATGGCGCGGGCGGGTTGCAGCGCAGGTGTGTGCTGGATCTGGGTGAGGATGTCGGGCGAGGCGTTGACCAGCAGCCAGTCGGTGCCGTCGGCGCTCAGGGCGATGGACGACTGCGTGCGCGGTGTGGCCCGCAGCGTGCCGCGGCGAACGCCGTCACAGTTCGGGCAGTTGCAGTTCCATTGCGGGAATCCGCCACCGGCCGATGAGCCCAGAACCCTGAGGTGCATGAAGGTGTTTCAATCGATCACGAAAAAGGCGCACGGGTGGGACACTCGTGCGCCTGCGGACATCTCAACGCCGATCAGCGGTTGGCGATGTACATGGTGATTTCAAAACCGAAGCGCAGATCGGTGAAAGCCGGGGTGGTCCATTGCATCATTCGTCTCCAGAAGGTGGGTTGGCATGAAAACTGACTGCCAGCTCGATTGCTCCACTGCACCACGAGCCGCACCCATGAACAGCAATATCGATGCCATTACCCGTCTTCCTAGGGATGTCCCTAGGACGCCGCCGTGGCCTGCGCCCCGGTGGCTGACGGTGGGGCGCGGACACCGCATGGCCTGGCGCAGCGCGGGTGCACCAGCCGGCGAAGCCTGGTTGCTGCTGCACGGTGGGCCAGGCAGCGGCGCTCAGCCTGGAATCCTGGCGCCCCTGGACCTTGGTCGCCAGCGCGCTGTGGTGCCCGACCAGCGCGGCAGCGGTGCCAGCCGCCCGCGGGGCGGCACGCGGGGAAACACCACCCAGGCACTGGTGGCCGATCTGGAAGCCTTGCGCGAGCACCTGGGCGTGGAACGCTGGTCGGTGCTGGGCGGTTCATGGGGCACCGTGCTGGCGCTGGCTTACGCACGGCAGCACCCACACCGCGTTCGGCGCTTGGTGCTGCGCGGTGCGTTTGCGCTCAGCCGACGCGAGATCGGGGGACTGCTGCTGCCCACCCGCCGCACGGCGCAGCGGCTCGGCGTCGAGCCTGGCTGGCCCGTACAGGCGGGCACACCGCTGCCCGTGGCACTGCGGCGGCTGACACAACTGCTTCAAAGTGGAACACCCGCTGTTGCATCGCTGCGCGTCGCACGGCGCTGGTCGCTGCTGGAGTCCGACCTGGCCGAGCGCGGTTTGCGGCGCAGCCTGCGCCACGCCGTGCTGCAGCGCCGCACCGGGCTGGCGGCCGAGATTCGACGTGAGTGGAACGCTTTGCGCCGCCGCCAGCGGCTGGCCCTGGCTCGGGCGCTCGCACCGCGCAGCAGCCGTGCCGACCGGCAAGCCCTGGCCAGGGTCCGGGTGCAGGCCCACTACCTGCGTCACCGCGGTTTTCTGCGGCCCGCCGATCTGGGCCGTGCGGTTCGAGCGCTGACGGCGCAGGGCGTGCCCATCGACTGGGTGCACGGCCGTTTTGACGCGATTTGTCCACCGGCCAACAGCGGTCGCTGGGCTGCGCTCGGTGGGCGGCTGACGCAGCCGCTCAGTGGCCACCTGGGGCATGAACCCGACCTGCTGGCCGCCTTGCGCGAGCGCGTGCGGGGAGCGCCCCCATGAACGCCCACCTCAAGGTGTGGGTGCTGCTGCTCAGTCTGCTGGCGGGCGCGGCTGCGGCGCAGGCGGCCACGCGCTGCGCCGATGTCCTGCCGTGGCAGCGCGTGGCCGCGGGCGTGTGGAGCTGGAGTCCGGCCGCTGAAGCCGAGATCTCGCACGTCAACGCCGGCCACGTGGTGCCCACCACCGTGGTGTTGCACGGAGGGGAAGCCCTGCTGATCGACCCCGGCCCCAGCCACGCGCACGGCCAGCGCGTGCGGCGCTCGCTGGCTTGCCGCTTTGGCGCCCAGGTGCGCTGGATCGTCAACACCCACGCCCACGCCGAGAACGTGCTGGGCAACTCGGCCTTTGCCGACCGGGTGGCCGCTGGCTCGGCCCAGATCCTGGCCAGTGCGGCCACGCGTGCCGGCATGGCACAGCGCTGCCCCGACTGCCTCGCCAGCCTGACCGACAAGGCAGGCGCCGATGCCATGGCGGGCACGCGCATCGTTCTGCCCACCCTTACTCTGGCCGAAGGGGATGTGTTGCGCGTAGGACCGTACCGACTCGAAGTGCAGCGCATCGAACAAGGCCACACCGATGGTGACCTGTTGCTGTGGGATGCAAAGCGGCGCCTGCTGTGGGCTGGTGGCCTGGTCTACGGCCAGCGCATCCCCGAGCTGGCGCAGGGCAGTGTCGATGGCTGGCTCGCCGCACTCGACCGGCTGGCCGCCTTGCAACCGCGGGTGGCGATGGGCAACACGGTGTCGCGCGCCGCGGCACAGACCGATCTGCCACCTGCACTGTCGGCCACGCAGCGCTACCTGAACGACCTGCGCAGCGCGGTGCTGCAAGCCATGGACCAGGGCCTTCAAGCCAGCGATGCAACCGGGGTGGACCTCCCCGCCTACAGCGCCTGGGCCGGCCATGCCGAACGCCAGGGCTTCAACGCGCAACGCGCCTGGCGCGAACTCGAACCACAGTGGATGGATCGGGAAGTGCCTGCGAAGTAGGCGCCAAGCAGGCGTCGTCTGAACGCAGGTAGAGCCAAGCCACCGCCGGCGCGAAATGTCTGAACCCAGAATGCGGTGGAACCGGCTCTGCCGGGCCACTCGCATCGCCCCCCCGGGGGTGACGCCGCAGGCGGCGCGGGGGGTCACAAGACATCCGGAGGAAGCAGGTCTTTTTTACGGTAGATCGTGTTGCGCGAGACACCGAGCGCCTTGGCCGCGGCCGACACATTGCCCTTGTGCAGGCGCAACATCTGCGCCATGGCCGTCAGTGCGACGTCCTGGAGGCGCTGACCATCGGGCTGGCTGGCCTCCTTCATCTCGGATGGCGTCACCGGCAGCGTCACCAACGGAGGCATTTCCTGAAAACCGGCCATGGGCAGCACGTGCGTGGGCGGCGTGAGCTGCAGCTCTTCCAGGAAGTCGTCTGGCAGGTGTGCCACTTCGATGTGGCCATTGCAACCGACCATTACCACGGCCGTGCGCAGCAGGTTGTGGAGCTGGCGGAAGTTGCCCGGCCAGTGGTAGCGCTTGAACAGGTCCAGCACCTCGGGCGAGAGGTGGATGTTCTGTCCGTTCTCGCACAGGGTCTTGAGGATTTTGCGGACCACGAGTTCGAAGTCGCTGCGCTCCCGCAGCGCGGGCAGGCGCACCACCAGGCCGTTGAGTCGGTAGTAAAGGTCTTCGCGGAAATCGCCTCGCGCGATCATGTCCTTCAGGTTCTTGTGCGTGGCACACACCACGGACACATCCACATCCACTTCCTTGCCCGCGCCCAGCGGGCTGACCTTGCGCTCCTGCAGCACGCGCAGCAGGCGCGCCTGCAGGTGCTTGGGCATGTCACCGATTTCGTCCAGGAACAGCGTGCCGCCGTTGGCCTGCAGGATCTTGCCAATGGAACCTTTTTTTCGCGCGCCGGTGAAGGCGCCTTCTTCGTAACCGAACAGTTCGGACTCGATCAGCGTCTCGGGAATGGAGGCGCAGTTGACCGAAACGAACGGCTGGCTCGCGCGTGGCGAGTCGCCGTGGATCGCCTGGGCCAGCAGGTCTTTGCCGGTGCCGGTTTCGCCCAGGATCATGACCGGAATGTCTTTGCCGGACACCATGCGCAGCTTGTGAATGACGGAGGCGACCTGCGGGTCGCCGGTGTCCAGGTACTGCAGGGTGGAGAGGTGGGGCTTGCGGAGGGGCGCGGCTTTGGGCTCTTCCCCAACCGGGGCGGACGACTGGGGCGCGATGGAACATGACGGCGCATCACCCCGGCCGGGCGACCAGGGGGCCGAGCTCTTGAGCTTGGCGCGGCACCAGACCGTGACGCCGTTGTGCAGCACCAGTTGTTTGGGCGCCGGCATGGCGCCGCTGAACAGTTCGAAAAGGGACGAGACGGGGATGCCGAAGAGCGAAGAAAACGTGTGTGCCTTGAGCGCCGAGAACGGCAGCCCGATCTGGAACTGCGCACTGCGGTTGGCCGAGATGAAACGGCCTTCGGGCGAGAACACCGCGATGCCTTCGACCAGGGTGCCCAGGAATTCCGAACGGGTGTGGAAGTGGATGCGGATGGCTTTGGGGAAGATGTCCGCGAACATGTGGTTCTCGATCATCTGCGCCGACATGCGCACCAGCGCCAGCGTGTGCTGGTGGTAGCTGCGCTGGTCGCCGGTCACGTCCAGCGCACCGATGACCTGGCCATAGGGGTCGAAGATGGGGGCCGCCGAGCAAGTGAGGAACTTGTTGGCGTTCATGAAGTGCTGGTTGCCGTGGACCGTGAGCGCTTCCTGCTCCGACAGGGCCGTGCCGATGGCGTTCGTGCCCTTGCTTTGCTCGGACCAGTCCATCCCGGGTGTGAGTGCCACACGCGAAGCTTTTTCCAGAAAGTCGGTGTCGCCCAGCGAGTGCAGCACCATGCCGCGCGAGGACGTCAGCAACACCATGCTGTGGGTGTTGGCGATCTGGTCGTACAGCGTCTCCATGACCGGCGCGGCGTGCTGGAACAGGAAGCGGTTGTCGTCCAGCGCGTTGCGCAGGTCGGCCTGCAGCGGACTGGAGAAGTCCGGTGCGTCGTTCTCACGCAGGCCAAAGGACGCCGAGCGCTGGTGCGACTGGCCAATCACATCGGCCGAAACTCCGGTGGTCGTCGTGGTCGAGCCCTGCTGTGACGCAGGGCTGTGGGAGTGCATCGCGGCGTTCATGTTGTCTCCAGGGTCCGGGGGAAGACCCGCCCAGTAATCCGGTGTCCACGACGCTTCGCGCATCGGTTTGGCCAAACTTCCGGGTCCGGTGTTGTTGTGTCTGTCTCTCATGCAATTGTCTTCATATCTGTGGCATGCATCAACATCGGGGCTCCTGGGGATGCAACAGCCTGTTCCGCGGCGGTGCAAAAAGTGGGTAGCAATATGCCGGCCATAGGGGAAGACCCTTGGTTCTGCGCCCGGCACAGCGCTGTCACGGTGGGTGGGACAGTGCGACGGGAGCATCTGATGCAATTTGGAGCAATGCGGGCTGGTACAGCGGTGCCGAGGCCACGCGGAGGGTGTTGAGGGTGGGTGGCAAGCTTTTTGCAAACCGGGTGCCGTGAAGCCTTCTTTACCTTCTGAACACGGAGACAAGCCCCATGAAATTCCCCCGATTCCGTCTGCCCAAGCGTGCCCTTCAGGGGGCTCTGGTGATCAGCGCCACCGCCTTCGTGACCGCTACCGTCCTGGCCCACGGCGACGTGGTGCCCCAGGCCGTGGACACCAGCACCCTGCCTCAGCTCGGTGCCAAGTGGCTCGACGCCAACCCCTACAACGAGAAGAGTCCGGCGCGCAGCGAAGCCTTGCGCATCGGCACTTCGGCCTACAACCAGAACTGCGCTCGCTGCCACGGTCTGGACGCCATCTCGGGTGGCATCTCCCCCGACCTGCGAAAGATCGACAGCGACTGCACCGGCATGGCTGATCAAGGCAAGAAGGCCGCCTGCTTCAAGGAGATGGACGACTACTTCCTGGCCACCACGCGCCGCGGACGGGTGCGGGATGGCCGCGTCTACATGCCTCCGTTTGAAGGCACACTGTCGCAGGAAGCCATTTGGGCCATCCGCACCTTCATCGAAACCCGCCGCGAGCCGTGATGACCCGCCGGTCGGACCTGGCTCAACACAACCACCCGAGAGAGACAAAACCCATGACCCAGACGACCCTCAGTCCAAAGCCCGCTTCCCCGGCCGCTTGGCGCCGACGAGACGCTTTGGCCATGCTGGGCGCTCTGGCCGCACCCTGGCCGGCGCTGGCCCAGACCGACCTGACCGACCTGGCGCGCATCCGAGCGGCGGGCACCCTCAAGGTGGCGGTCTACAAGGACAACGCACCGTTCTCCGACGGCCCGACGTCTGCCATGAAGGGACTGGACGTGTCGCTGGCCGAGGCGCTGGCGCGGCAGATGAACCTCAAGCTGTCTCTGCTGCCGTTTGACGCCGGCGAAAACATGGGTGACGACCTGCGCAACATGGTCTGGCGCGGCCACTACCTGGGCTACGGTCCGGCCGACGTGATGCTGCAGGTGCCTGCCGACCGCTTTCTGGCCCAGGCCAACCCGCAGGTGATGATCCTGGCTCCCTATGTGCGCCAGACCATCGTGCTGTTGCACGACACCCGCAAGCTCGAGTCCGCCGCAACCCCAGAGGACCTCAAGGGACTGACCCTGGCGGCTGAGCGCGGTGCGGGAGCGGCCAGCGTGCTCATGGGGTACGGCGGTGGCCTGCTGCGCAACCAGGTGTCGATTTTCAACTCAGGCGTGGATGCCGCTCAGGCGGCGGTGGACGGCAAGGCTGTGGCGGCGTTCGTCACCCGGGCGCAGGCCGAATCGGTGCTGTTCCGCAGCCCCGGCGCAGCCGGCCATCTCCGCATCAGCAAACTCAACTTCAACAACGGCATCGCCGACACCGGCTGGCCGGTGGGCATGGCGATCAAGATCGCCCACAAAGACCTGGGTCAGGCGCTGGAAGCCGCGATGAAAGCGCTGCGTGACAGCGGTGAGATGCTGGCGATGTTCAAGCAGCATGGGTTGACGCTGGCGGCGCCGTAGAGGCGTCCCACGGTGCCGCCTGTGGTGTTACCCTCCGGTAGAGATGCCTGTGGCCCGGCGACACCGGTTCCTCGGCATCCAAGGATTTGGCATCGCTCCGGTCACGGCTTCTTGCGGCTGAGTTTGCGGTAGACCGTGGCGCGGCTGATGCCCAGGGACAGGGCAGCCTGCAGGACGTTGCCGCGCGCATCGTCCACCGCCTGGCGGATCAGGGCGGTTTCCAGTTCCTTGAGCGGCATGGTGTCGCTGGGCGGTGTGCCGGTCATGTCGGCGCCGCGCCCGTCGTTCAGGCGAGCCAGCACCTGCACCCGCAGGCCCGACCACAACGGCAAATCGGCCGCTGGCCGCTGGGTGCGAGCGGCGTTGAAGACATGGTCGGGTGAGACGGCAAACACCTCGCTGCAATGTGGCCAGGGAGTTCCCGTCAGCCCCAGCATGTGGACGGCCGCGCGGTTGGCGCCGGTGACGTGTCCGTCTGCGCCGATGCAGAGCAGACCGTCGCCATCGGCCCCCAGGGTGTGACCTGGCCAGTTCAGGCGCAGCATCAGACGGTGCGATTGTCCCTGCAGCATGGCGTTTTCAATGCCGATCGCAGACCGGGTGACCAGATGCTTGAGGGCGGGGCGCTCGGGGACGTTGATGCCGGTCAGGTCCAGCATGCCGACGCAGCGGCCGTCGGGACCGAACAACGGGGCACCCGCGCAGCTGTACACGCTGGTGTCGTCAAAGAAGTGTTCCCCGCGGTGCAGCCACACCGGTTGCAGTTCGGCCAGGGTGGTGCCGATGGCAGTGGTGCCCACAGCCTGCTCCGACAGGTCCACCCCCACACGAGCGATCAGGTGTGCGTGGCGGTTGTGGTGATCGATCGGGCCGTTGACATCGATGACCACGCCCTGGGCATCGGTGAGGATGGCGAAGTAGCCGGTATCGGCCATGGCACGGGCCAGCGACCGGATCACCGGTGCGGCCGCGCGCAGCAGCGGCTGGTTGGCATCCAGCGCGCGGTGCACGGCCGGTGCCGACACGGGGTTGAAAACTGTTCGCTGCTGCGGGCGCAACCCTTGCGCCAGGCAGCGGCGCCAGGAGCGCTCGATCCAGGGCTCCAGTCGCGGACCGTCGATCAGTTCGCTGTCGCCAAGAACGACCTGCCGAGCCCGTTCGATGCTTTGCAGGCGGTCAGCGGAAGCAGTGTCGTGCGCACGGGGTTCGAAAGGCATGGTTCGTGTCTCGTCTTGTTCTGGGCGGCTGGGCCGGTTGGACGGACATCAGCAGCAAGCGTGCCAGTGTGTTGGTGTTGCATTTTGAGAATATGCGATGACGCGGCAACAGGATGCGGGATAACCCTAGGCTCAAAATTTCACAAGACTTCAACAATGTTTAGGCATCCTCGTTCATAAGCACGTTGCTGCGCGAGCAGCACCCAAAACCCACGGAGATCCTCATGCAGAAA
>LNFM01004761.1_pt1 | contig 24531 bp, 17 predicted proteins | sample 596031 | NCBI WGS metagenome assembly LNFM01 (sample SAMN04254537, study PRJNA301005) | activated carbon metagenome | isolation source: dual media filters at the Ann Arbor, Michigan drinking water treatment plant | place: USA: Ann Arbor | reverse complement strand
TCGCGGAACTCGGCCGATTTTGCCTGCATTCCCTGCGCCAGCGCCGCGGCCTCATCAAGGCCCTGCTGGGCTGCAAATTCGCGCACTTCCTGGCTGATTTTCATCGAGCAGAATTTCGGCCCGCACATCGAGCAGAAATGCGCGACCTTGCTGACTTCCTTGGGCAGGGTTTCGTCGTGAAATTCGCGCGCGGTATCCGGGTCCAGCGACAGGTTGAACTGGTCATGCCAGCGAAACTCGAAGCGGGCCTTGGACAATGCTTCGTCGCGCGCGCGGGAAGCCGGGTGCCCCTTGGCCACGTCGGCGGCGTGCGCCGCGATCTTGTAGGCAATGATGCCTTGCTTGACGTCGTTGCGGTCCGGCAAACCCAGGTGTTCCTTCGGCGTGACGTAACACAGCATCGCGGTGCCGAACCAGCCAATCATCGCCGCGCCGATGGCGCTGGAGATGTGGTCGTAGCCCGGTGCAATGTCGATGGTCAGCGGGCCCAGCGTATAAAAAGGCGCTTCGTGGCAATGTTTGAGCTGCTCGTCCATGTTGGCCTGGATCATGTGCATGGGCACATGGCCGGGGCCTTCGATCATGGTCTGCACGTCGTGTTTCCAGGCGATTTTTGTCAGCTCACCCAGGGTGCGCAGCTCGGCGAACTGCGCCTCGTCGTTGGCGTCGGCGCCGGAGCCGGGGCGCAGGCCGTCACCCAGCGAAAAGCTCACGTCGTAGGCTTTCATGATCTCGCAAATCTCTTCGAAGTGCGTGTACAGAAAGTTTTCCTTGTGGTGGGAAATGCACCACTTGGCCAGGATGGAGCCGCCGCGCGAGACGATGCCGGTGCGGCGTTTGGCCGTCATCGGGATAAAAGGCAGGCGCACGCCGGCATGGATGGTGAAGTAGTCCACGCCTTGTTCGGCCTGCTCGATCAGCGTGTCGCGGTAAATCTCCCAGCTCAGGTCTTCGGCGACGCCGCCGACCTTTTCCAGCGCCTGGTAAATCGGCACCGTACCGATGGGCACCGGCGAGTTGCGAATGATCCAGTCGCGTGTGGTGTGGATGTTTTTGCCGGTCGACAAATCCATCACGTTGTCGGCGCCCCAGCGAATCGCCCAGACCAGTTTTTCAACTTCCTCTTCAATGCTGGACGTGACCGCCGAGTTGCCGATGTTGGCGTTGATCTTGACCAGGAAGTTGCGCCCGATGATCATCGGCTCGACTTCGGGGTGGTTGATGTTGGCCGGAATGATGGCGCGGCCGCGCGCCACTTCGTCGCGCACAAACTCGGGGGTCACGAACTCGGGCAACTGCGCGCCCATGGGGTTGCCGCGCACGCGGCTGGCGCGTTCGGCGTCGCCAAGGTACTCGGCCATCCATTCGCGCTTGGTGTTTTCGCGCAGCGCGATGTATTCCATCTCGGGCGTGATGATGCCGCGGCGCGCGTAATGCATCTGGCTGACGTTGGCACCGGCCTTGGCGCGGCGCGGGACGCGCTGCAGGCCGGCGGCCTGGGCGCGCAGGGCCGCAATGCGCTGGACTTCCGGGTCCGCGGGGTCGGTGCGGTCTTCCCGACGCGTGCCGTCATCGACAGCCTGGGCCGCGCGGCCGGTGTAAATCTCGGTGTCGCCGCGCGCGGCGATCCACGGCGTGCGCAAGGCGTCCAGCCCGCGGCGCACGTCGATGTCGGCGGCCGGGTCGGTGTAGGGACCGGAGGTGTCGTACAAGGTGGCGGATTCGCCGTTGCTTAAACTGACTTCGCGCATGGGCACGCGCAGGTCGGGGTGGACCTGGCCGGGCACGTAAATCTTGCGTGAGGCGGGAAAAGGCTCGCGTGTCAGAGCCAGCAGCTGGGCGAATTTGTCGGGCGCATTCATCGGGGCATCCTTTAGATGTGTTGATACACAAAATGCTCCGAAGGTGTGGCCAAAACCAGCGCTGTGGTTTTGATCGTTGACTGAAAACCGGGGGACCGGTTGCAGTCAGCTCTTCTTACGTCGGTACTAACCGATTCAAGTTCACGGGTTTGGCTTGGCCATCTCAGCTACCCGACCACAATGATCGGGCAGCACCCCGGAGCAACTGCATTCTAGTACACCTGGTGTCGCCGATCAAAGCCCTTTTGCCGCGGTGCCGATAGCGTGCTAACCGGCGCGGCCTCCGCGAAGCCGCTATGCTTGCCGGCATCATTTCCGCGAGACAATGAAAAAATGAATGCCCTGTTTGACTTTTCTGCCGACAGCGTGTCGGCGCTGGCGCTGGTCGATGTGGTTCGCGCGCTGGACGAAGACATCGGGGCCGGCGACCTGACCGCCGGCCTGATCGATCCTGAGCGGCGCAGCCACGCCCGGGTGCTGGCGCGGGAAGCCGCGGTGATATGTGGCCTGCCCTGGGTGGAGGCGACGCTGCAGCGGCTGGACCCGCAGGCCGAGCTGGTCTGGCACGTGCGTGATGGCCAGCACTGCAGCGCCAACCAGGTCATCCTGGAGATCAGGGGCCGGTCGCGCGCGCTGCTCAGCGCCGAGCGGACGCTGCTTAATTTTTTGCAACTGCTCAGCGCCGTGGCCACACAAACCGCGGTGTATGTCCGGGCCGTGCAGGCCGTGCCCGATAACCGGGCCAAAATTGTTGACACGCGCAAAACCCTGCCCGGGCTGCGGCTGGCGCAAAAGTACGCGGTGCGTTGCGGCGGCGGCAGCAACCACCGCATCGGGCTTTACGACGCCGTGCTGATCAAGGAAAATCACATTGCGGCGGCCGGCGGCATCAACGCGGTTTTGCAGCGCACCGCCGAGGTGGCGAGCCGGGCGGCTTTTGTCGAGATCGAGGTGGAGACCCTGACCCAGTTGCAGGAAGCCCTGGAGGCCGGCGCCCGGATGATTCTGCTGGACAACATGGACCTGGTCCAGCTGCGCGAAGCGGTGCGCATCACGGCGGGCCGGGCGATTCTGGAAGTCTCGGGCGGCGTCGGCCTGGACACGGTGGCCGGGATTGCCGCCACCGGGGTGGACCGCATCTCGATCGGGGCCCTGACCAAAGACATCAAGGCGATTGATTTTTCCATGCGTTTTGCACAACTGTGATAGCCGCCATGAGTGACGTACAAACCCCTGTTCATCCGCTGGTCCGGATCGACTACGAACAACCGGCATGCCCGACCCGGCACGCCTGGGCTCGGGTGCCGGTGGAGCCGGCGCCCGACGAGCGTGCGGCGCTGAAAGACCAGATCCGCCGCCTGCTGAAAGAGCGCAACGCCGTCATGGTGTCGCATTACTACGTGCACCCCGACTTGCAGGACCTCGCCGAAGAAACCGGCGGGCTGGTCAGCGATTCGCTGGAGATGGCGCGTTTCGGCCGGGACCATGCGGCAACCACCCTGGTGGTGTCGGGCGTGCGTTTCATGGGGGAGACCGCGAAGATTCTCTCGCCTGAAAAACGCGTGCTGATGCCCGACCTCGATGCAACCTGCTCGCTGGACCTCGGCTGTCCCATCGATGAATTCAGCGCGTTTTGTGATGCCCACCCGGACCGCACCGTGGTGGTCTACGCCAACACCAGTGCCGCCGTGAAGGCGCGGGCCGACTGGCTGGTGACCTCCAGTTGCGCGCTGGACATTGTGCGGGCGCTGAAAGACCAGGGCCAGAAAATTCTGTGGGCGCCCGACAAACACCTGGGCGACTACATCCAGCGTGAAACCGGCGCCGACATGCTGATGTGGAACGGCAGCTGTATCGTGCACGATGAGTTCAAGGCCTTCGAGCTGGAGGCGCTCAAAAAAGAACATCCCGGTGCCAAGGTGCTGGTGCACCCCGAGTCGCCGGCCGACGTGATCGCCCTGGCCGATGCGGTGGGTTCGACCTCGGCCATCCTCAAGGCGGCGCGCGAGATCGATGCCCGCGAATTCATCGTCGCGACCGATGCCGGCATGATGCACAAGCTGCGCACGCTGAATCCCGGCAAGCTGTTTATCGAAGCGCCGACCGCCGGCGACAGTGCCACCTGCAAAAGCTGTGCGCACTGCCCCTGGATGGCGATGAACGGGCTGGCCGGTCTGGCGCAGGTGCTGCAAACCTTGAGCCCCGAGGTCCGGGTTGATCCGGTCCTGGGCCAGCGGGCGCGCCTGCCGATCGACCGGATGCTGGCATTTACCGCCGCGCTGCGCCTGGGCCAGCCGGTGGAAGGGCTGGTGCCGCACATCGGCGCGGCCTGATGCAGGCTGTCTCGGCGCGGATTGAATTTTCCGACCCCGACAACCCCGGCGGGCCGCGCTTGCGCTGTGCTTTTGGCGAACCCCGTCAGACGCTGGTGGCGCACGGACTGGAACAGGTGCGGCCGGTGCTCGATGCCGTTCAGGCCGCGGCAGAGCAGGGTCGCTGGTGCGTCGGCTACCTGCGCTACGAGGCAGCACCTGCCTTTGACATGGCACTGGACGTACACGCGGCGCAGGGCCCCCTGGCCTGGTTCGCCGTTTACGACGAGGTGCTGCCCTGGCCCCGCGATGACGCTTCCGGCACGGCGCAGGTGCAATGGCAGGAGACCTGTTCCCGCCTCGCCTTCGACACGGCGCTGGAGCGCATCCAGTGCGCCATCACCGAGGGTGAGCTGTACCAGGTGAACTTCACGGCGCCCCTGCACGGCGTGCTGCGCGGCGGGCCGGGGGGTGACGGGGCGCAGGCGCTGTTTGCCGCCTTGCAGCGCGCCCAGCCGGGAGCTTATGCGGCTTACCTCGACACCGGCGATGAGCAGGTGCTGTCCGTCTCCCCCGAACTGTTTTTTGACTGGCACGCGGGCCGCATCCTCACGCGGCCCATGAAAGGCACGGCCCCGCGCGGCATCACGCCCGCCGAAGATGCCGCGCAGGCCAACGCCTTGCGCACCTCGGCCAAGGAACGCGCCGAGAACGTGATGATCGTGGACCTGCTGCGCAACGACCTGTCGCGCATCGCCGAGCCGTTCAGTGTGTGTGTGCCGCGCCTGTTCCACACCGAGGCGCTGGCCACGGTGTGGCAAATGACCTCGGACGTGGAGGCACGCACACGCGCAGCCTGTTCGCTGGCCGATGTGTTTGCGGCGCTGTTCCCCTGCGGTTCAGTGACTGGGGCGCCCAAGGTGCGCGCCATGCAGATGATCCGCGCGCTGGAGCCGGAGGCGCGCGGCGTGTACTGCGGCGCCCTGGGTGTGGTGCGGCCGGGTGAGCACGGAATCAGGGCCACGTTCAACGTGCCCATCCGCACCGTCATGCTGCAGGGCGATGCGCTGCACTGCGGCATCGGCAGTGGCATCACGTCCGGTGCCAGCGCCGATGCCGAATGGCAGGAGTGGCGCCACAAGCGGGCCTTTGTGGAGCGCGCGAGCAGTCCTTTTGACCTGCTGGAAACCCTGGCGCTGGAAGGCGGCGTCCTGCGCGACGCGCCCGCACATCTGGCGCGCATGGCCGCTGGCGCGGCGCATTTTGGCTATGCATGGCAGCCGCAGACCGTGGACCAGTGCCTGCAAGAGTTGGCGCAGGCCCATCCGCAGGGGATGTGGCGTGTGCGCTTGCTGCTCGATGCCCGCGGCCGCGCGCGGGCCGAGGCGTATGCCTTGCCGGTATCGCCGCAGCGCGTGCGGCTACAGCTCGCGGACCGGGCCATCGACGAAGCGCACGGTGAGTTCGTGCGTTTCAAGACCACGCGCCGCGCCCATTACGATGCGTTCACACCGACACAGCCCGGCGTCTTTGATAGCTTGCTGTGGAATGCCGAAGGCGAGATCACCGAATGCACACGCGGCAATGTGGCGCTGCTGCTTGACGGCCGCTGGGTGACCCCGCCGCTGCGCTGCGGCCTGCTGGGCGGCATCGGCCGCGCCAAGGCACTGCGCGATGGCCGTGTGACTGAGGCGGTGGTACGCCTGGACGACCTGCCGCGCTTGCAGGCGCTGGCTTTTGTGAACAGCCTGCGCGGCTGGATGGCCGCGGACCTGGACCGCCGCGGCGTGTGAGGCCGGCGCGGCCTCAGGCCGTGGGCGGCACGAGGATGGTGGGCGCCGCCTCCAGCGCCATCTCCGGGTAGTCGCGGCTGAAGTGCAGGCCGCGGCTCTCATGCCGGGCTTGCGCCGAGCGCACGATGAGTTCAGCCACCTGCACCAGGTTGCGCAGCTCCAGCAAATCGCGCGTGACGTGAAAGTGCGCGTAGAACTCCTGAATTTCGCCCTGCAGCAGCGTGATGCGGTGCGCCGCGCGCTCCAGGCGTTTGTTGGTGCGCACTATGCCGACGTAGTCCCACATGAAGCGGCGCAGCTCGTCCCAGTTGTGCGAGATCACCACGGCCTCATCGGCATCGGTGACGCGGCTGTCGTCCCATGCGGGCAGGGCGGGCGGCGGGGCGAGCGGGCTTTGAAGGATGTCCTGCGCCGCGGCGCGCGCAAACACCATGCATTCGACCAGCGAGTTGCTGGCCAGCCGGTTGGCGCCATGCAGGCCCGTGCAGGCGGTCTCGCCAATCGCGTACAGGCCGGGCAGATTGGTGCGGCCGGACAGATCGGTCAGCACGCCGCCGCAGGTGTAGTGCGCGGCGGGCACCACGGGAATCGGCTGTTTCGAAATGTCGATGCCCAGTTCCAGGCAGCGGGCGTGGATGTTGGGGAAATGCGCCAGGATGAAGCTCAGCGGCTGGTGCGAAATGTCCAGGTGAACGCACTCGAGACCATGTTTTTTCATCTCGAAGTCAATCGCGCGCGCCACCACGTCGCGCGGCGCGAGTTCGGCACGTGCATCGTGCCGGGGCATGAAACGCGTGCCGTCGGGCAGGAGCAGGCGTCCGCCTTCGCCGCGCACCGCCTCGGAGATCAAAAAAGATTTGGCGTGCGGGTGGTACAGGCAGGTGGGATGGAACTGGATGAACTCCATGTTGGCCACACGGCAGCCCGCGCGCCAGGCGGCGGCCGTGCCGTCGCCGGTGGCGGTGTCGGGGTTGGTGGTGTACAGATAGACCTTGCCGGCGCCGCCCGTGGCCAAAATGGTCTGCGGTGCGCTGAAGGTGAGCACCTCGTCGGTGGCTTCGTCCAGGGCGTACAGGCCGAGGCAGCGATCCGGCCCGTCCGCTGCATGCGCCGATTTGCTCCCCAGCTTGCCGGCGGTGATCAGGTCCACCAGTGTGTGGTGCTCGAACAGCGTGATGTTGGGTGTGCGGTGCACCTGCTCGATCAGCGTGCGCTGCACGGCAGCGCCGGTGGCGTCGGTCACATGCACGATGCGCCGGGCGCTGTGGCCGCCCTCGCGCGTCAGGTGCAGCTGGCCGTTTTCCTGCGAGAACGGCACACCCAGTTCCTGCAGCCAGGTGATGGTTTGCGGGGCATTTTCCACGACAAAACGGGTGGCGGCCGGATCGGACAGGCCGGCGCCGGCCACCAGCGTGTCGTCCACATGCGCTTCAAAACTGTCACTTTCGGCCAGCACGGCCGCAATGCCGCCCTGGGCCCAGCCGCTGGAGCCATCGCTCATGGCGCGTTTGGTCAGCACGGCCACACGGTGGGTGGGAGCCAGCTGCAGCGCCGCCGTCAGGCCGGCCAGGCCGCTGCCAATGACCAGCACATCAAAGGCGTGTTGTGTCGGGAGGGATAAATGGGGCATGGGTCAGGGCCGTTTCAGGCAATGGGTGCAACTGCAAGGGAGTGCGAACCGGCCTAAGCCGGGGTGTAGGCCAGGCGCACGTAGATCGGGGCGTAGGCTTCGGCCTGGGTCACGTCGAGCAGGCCCTCTTTCGACAGCTCGAGCAGGGCGATGAAGGTGACCACCAGCACCGGCATGCCGCGGGCCGCATCGAACAGGTTTTCAAACTCGACAAATTTCTGGCCCTGCAGCTTGCGCAGCACGATGCTCATGTGTTCACGCACCGAGAGCTCTTCCCGGGAGATTACATGGTGCTGGACCAGCCTGGCGCGCTTGACGATGTCGCGCCAGGCCTCCTGCAGATCGACCACGTTGACATCCGGGAAGCGCGGCTGCAGCGCCTGCTCCACATACACCTGGGCACGCAGGAAGTCGCGGCCGAACTGCGGGATTTCGTTGAGCTTGTGCGCGGCCAGCTTGATCTGTTCGTACTCCAGCAGGCGCCGCACCAGCTCGGCGCGCGGGTCTTCCGGCTCCTGGCCTTCCGCGACTTTTTTCGGCGGCAGCAGCATGCGCGACTTGATCTCGATCAACATCGCGGCCATCAGCAGGTACTCGGCGGCCAGCTCCAGGTTGGTGGCGCGGATTTCATCGACATAAACCAGGTACTGGCGCGTCACCGCCGCCATCGGGATGTCGAGAATGTTGAAGTTCTGCTTGCGGATCAGGTAGAGCAGCAGGTCCAGCGGGCCCTCGAAGGCCTCCAGAAACACCTGCAGCGCATCCGGCGGAATGTACAAATCCTGCGGCATCGCAAACAGCGGCTCGCCGTAGAGCCGCGCCAGCGCCACCTGGTCGATCACGCCCGGCATGCCCGGCAGCACCAGCACGTCGGCGGGCTGGCCCGGCTCGGTCGGGGCGGGTGGCAGTTCGGTGATCGAAGACATGGGCGGATGGCCGTTCGCTCAGTAGCTATTAAAACGATAGCTGCTTGCGCTTGCCCAGAAAGGGCTGGAGGCCTTTTTCGTTGTTATTTTCAGGCCTATTTGCTGTTTGGGTGGCCGCTGGTGCCGTAGACATAAGGCTGCTGCGGCACGCTGGCATCCTGGTAGTCCGCCTGTTCCGTGAGGTCAAGCTTTTTGTCCCACCAGATGGCGCGGCCCTGGCGTTGCTCGGCCTCCAGCGTGGGTTTTTTCGCTTTGAGTTCGTCAATGAACTGGGTCACTTCCGAGGTGTAGTGCGGCCGGGCGAAGATGGACATGGGATTAAACTGCCTGAAACGTTGATTCGGCTGATTTTACCGGGACCACCATGCACCTGCCTTTTTTCATGTTCCCGGGGCGTTTGAGGCCGGCAACACGGCTTTGCGGAAGGCATCTTTTATTCATGGGACTGCTGTCAGTTGTGCTGGGCCTGGTGGGCTGCGATCGCCAGCGGATCGAGGCGCTGGAAGAAGGCGTGGCCACCGAAGCCGACGTGCGCGCACGCTTCGGCGAGCCGGAAAAGATCTGGAGCGCGGCCGACATGGCGGCCAACCCGTTTCCGGGAGCGGCCGCCCAGCCGGGCGCGCGCACCTTCGAGTACAACCGCCAGCCCCAGGGCCAGGTCAACTACATGATCACCATCGCCGCCGACGGAAAGATGAGCGCCCTGCGGCAGGTCCTGACGCCTCAGAACTTCGCGCTGGTGCTGCCCGGCATGCCCATGGAGCAGGTGCGCAAGATGCTCGGCAAGCCGATGAAAGTCACGCCGATGGCGCTCAAGCGCGAGACCCACTATGAGTGGCGCTACAGCGACGGGCCGAACACGCCGCGGATTTTTCGGGTCGAGTTCGACAGCGACCTCAGGGTGGTGCGCACCGGATCGGTCCCTGACGAAAGCCAGCCGGGCGTCAACGGCAATGTGACCTGAGGCGGAAAAAGAGATCAAATCGGCCACCAGCCCTCGACTGGTAATGATGTACCGCTATCGGATTGATAGCGATTCAGGCTTCCTCGATGTTGGCCAGAAAGCCGGAACGCTCCATCACGCGGCGCGGCTGGGCGTTCAGGCCGGAGATGACCAGGCGGCCCTCGCGCATCACGATGGCCTTGTGCAACTGCCCCAGCACATCGAGGCCCGAAGCATCAAGCGACTGCAGCGACTGCGCGTCGAGCCGGACCAACAGGCCGCGCGGCGCACTTTCGACCGCCGACAGGATGGGATCGATCTTGGCGACCGCGCCGAAAAACAGCGAGCCGTAAAGCTGGAAATGAATCGATTCGTCGGTGCGCGCCGTTTCCACCACCTGGAACAGGGTGCTCATGCGCCGCACAAACAGCACACAGGCCAGCAGCAGCCCGACCTGCAGCGCCACCGTCAGGTCGAACACCACCGTCAGGAAAAATGTGCCCAGCATCAGCAGCCGGTAGTGGGCGCTGTGCTGACGCATCTGCACAAACTCGTGCCACTCGCCCATGTTCCAGGCCACGTAGAGCAGGATGCCGGCCAGCACCGCCAGCGGCACATGCATGGCCAGCGGCGCAGCGGCCAGCACGATCAGCACCAGCATCAGCGCATGCACCAGCCCGGCGATGGGCGAGGTGGCGCCGGAGCGCACATTGGTCACGGTGCGCGCGATCGTGCCGGTGGCCGGCATGCCGCCGAAAAACGGCACCACAAAATTGGCCACGCCCTGGGCCATGAGTTCCTGGTTCGGGTCGTGTTTGGGCAGGCCCGAAAGCTGATCGGCCACCCGCGCGCAGAGCAGCGACTCGACCGCGCCCAGCATGGCGATGGTGATGGTGGGCGCCACCAGCAGGCGCACCGTGTCCCATGAAAAGTCCGGCAGCGCAAACGGCGGCAGCGCGCGCGGAATGCCGCCGAAGCGCGAGCCAATGGTCTCGACCGGCAGATTCAGGAAAAACGCAAATGCGGTCAGCGTCACCAGCGCCACGATAGGTCCCGGTACGCGCGAGGCGGCCCGGGTGGCGCGCACCAGCTGCACGCCTTCGACCGCCTGCACCACCTTGACCAGCCGCGCCGCCAGGCCCTTGCCCGCCGTGTCGCGCGGCGCGAACAGCTTGGGCCACAGGATCAGGCCCAGAAAACACACCAGGCCCAGGCCCATCGCATAAGCGTTGAAGGAGCCCATGTTCAGGCTGATGGCCTTGATCTGCGAGAAAAAATCGGCCGGCATTTTGGCGATCGACAGGCCCAGCAGTTCCTTGAGCTGGGACAGCGCGATCAGCACGGCAATGCCGTTGGTGAAACCGACCACGATGCTGACCGGCACATAACGCACCAGCGTGCCCATCCTGAGCAGGCCCAGCAGAAACAGCAGCACACCGGCGCAGGCGGTGGCGATCAGCAGGTTGGGCAGGCCGTAACGCTCGACAATGCCGTAGACAATCACGATGAAGGCGCCGGCCGGCCCGCCGATCTGCACGGCCGAGCCACCCAGCAAAGAGATCAAGCCGCCGGCGATGATGGCGGTCCAGATGCCGGCCTGCGGCGACAGGCCCGAGGCAATCGCAAAAGCCATGGCCAGCGGCAAGGCCACGATGCCGACGGTCAGGCCCGCGCCGAAATCCTTGCCGAAGCGCTCACGCGTGTAGCCTTTCAGGGCGGACAGCAGGCGGGGGCGGAAGGGGGCCAGGTAAGCGGGCAGATTCATCGGAGAATGCAGATTGTCTGCGCACTGCATCCTGCAAAAGCGGGATGGTCATGCGGCAAGCCCCTTGGTAAAGTGCGGTGTGGCCCTGGAGGTCACGCCCGGATTTCATGTTGTTGATGTCTATCTTAAGCCGCTGCCCCGCTTTTCATGCACCTTTTTCTCCATCGGCTGATCCTGGCTTTTCCTTGTCCTGAACTGCGCGGTGCTAGGGTCGGCCGCCGGCGTGCCGTGCCGTGGCTGCTGCTGGCAGCGGCGCTGCTGGTGCTGGCCGGGCCCATCCAGGCCTCACATGCCGACGCGCAGGCGAGGTGGCAATGGACAGGCCCGCATGGCAATGGCCTGGTCCTGATCGATGCCTCCGGCCAGCAGACTACCCGTGACATCTGGCAGCGTTTTGAACGCGGCGAGGGCTCGTTGGCCCAGGCCGAACGTATCATGCCGACCGGCGGCCCCGCCGCGATCTGGTACCAGCTCAGCTTGCCGGAAGTGGCGGTTCCGACCTCGCGGGTGCTGGCCGTGCCACACCCTGGCATGAACCGGGTCGAGCTGCACCGCCCAGGTGAGGGTGGCGACTGGCATGCCGAACATTCCGGTGACTCGATTGCGGTGGCCCGCTGGCCGCTGCGTTATCTGCATCCGGCCTTCGAGTTTGTGCAGCAACCGGGCGAGGTTCGTCCGACTTACCTGCGTGTGCAGCATAGCCATCCCATCAACGTGCGCTGGACGCTCTGGAACACGCGCGACTTCCAGGAGTCCAGCAAACACTGGCATCTGCTGTTGGGCGCCTACCTCGGACTGGTGGCACTGGTGATTGTGCTGTGCCTGGTGAATGCCTGGACCTGGCGCGATTCCATCCACTCCTGGTATGCGGCCTATGTCGCCGTGATCGCTGTCGGCCAGTTCTCGCTGACCGGTCTGGCGGGCGAGTATGTCTGGCCGCACAACCCCTGGTGGAACGATGTGGCCTCCAGCGTGTTGCCGCTGGTCGGGACGGCGCTGGGCCACCTGTTCATGCGCGAGCTGGTGGTCGAACGCGGCGCACGCTGGGTTTCCCACCTGATGCTGGCCATGGTGGCGGCCGGCGCCGCTCTGGCCCTGGGTCTGATTTTTTTCGGGCGCGATCCGTTTTTCGGAATCACCGGTCCGTATTACCTGGCCAGCTGCTGCGTGTATGTCGGCGTCGCACTCTGGTACGCCTGGCGCATTCCACGCGTGGGCCTGTGGGTACTGGCCGGCATGCTGGCGATGCTGTCGGGCGCGTTTCTACCGATTCTTCGCAACATGCAACTCATACCGATGTCCTTCTGGACGCAGTACGGTGCGCAGATCGGCGCGACTGTGCAGATACCGCTGCTGCTGATTGCGCTGCACCTGCGCAGCCGCGAGCGCCGTGACAACCAGTCGCGGGTGGGCGCGCTGTCGCGGGTTGACCCGCTGACCGGCGCGGCCAACCACCGCGTGATGCTGGACCGGCTCGAGCACCTGCTGCAGCACCAGCAGCGCGACCCCGAGGCCGGTGTGGTGCTGCGCGTGCGCATCGCCAATATCCAGGAAATTCGCGCCGACTATGGCCTGCAGGTCGCGCAGACCGCACTGGTGCACGCCGGCGCCTGCATCACCCAGGTGATCCGCGAAGGCGACACCGTGGCGCGCCACCGCGACGGGGATTTTGTGGTGATTCTCGAAGGGCATTTCAAGCGCGAGCAGGTCTCGGAAATCGGCCAGCGGCTGATTGCGCGCGGACTCGCACCCAGCGATATCCTGCCGCCCGGCACGGTGCTGCAACTCAAGGTGGCGGTGGCGGCCAGGCCCTTCCAGGCCCAGGGGGTGGCGCTGTTGCTGCAGACGCTGGAGACAGCGGTCAGCGAGCTTGCAGCGCGTCCGGGCAAGGCCCTGCGTTTCGTCGCCTAGCGAACCCGCATGCCCGGCAAAGCGCCGGCCACCGGCTCCAGCACATAAATGCCGGGGTGGGCCTTGTCGTCGGCATGGCTGGCGGCCAGCACCATGCCTTCGCTGACGCCGAACTTCATCTTGCGCGGCGCCAGGTTGGCCACCATCACCGTGTGTTTGCCGATCAGGTCTTCGGGCTTGTAAGCCGAGGCGATGCCGCTGAAAACGTTGCGGGTGGTGCCTTCGCCGACATCCAGCGTCAGGCGCAGCAGCTTGGTCGAGCCTTCGACAGCTTCGCAATTGACGATTTTGGCAATCCGCAGGTCGATCTTGCTGAAGTCGTCGATCGTGATGACCGGCGCGAGGGCTTCACCACCGGGCAATGCGCCATCTGCTACTGAATCAATAGCAGACTGTGCTTGTTCCACAGGGGCCGGCGGCTCAAAAAGGGCATCAAGCTGCTTGATGTCAACGCGTTGCAGCAGGTGCTGGTAGTCGCCGATCAGGTGCCCGCTGCCCAGTCGCGCGCCGGCAGCGCCGAAGGCCAGCGGCGCGGTTTTCAGGAAAACCTCGACCTGCGCAGCGAGCGCCGGCAGCACCGGCTTGAGGTAAATCGTGAGCAGGCGGAAAGCCTCGATACAGACGGTGCAGACATCCTGCAGGCGGGTTTCCATGCCTTCCTTTTTGGCGAGCTCCCAGGGCTTGTTCTGATCCACATAGGCGTTGACGCGGTCGGCCAGCAGCATGACTTCGCGCAGGGCTTTGGCAAATTCCCGGCTGTCGTAGAGCGCGGCAATGTTGTCCTTCTGGGCGGCCAGTACCGACAGCAATGCGTCGCCGTCGACCGATACCTCGCCGAGCTTGCCGCCAAACCGTTTGGCGATAAACCCCGCCGCGCGGCTGGCGATGTTGATGTACTTGCCGACCAGGTCGCTGTTGACCCGCGCCATGAAGTCATCGGCATTGAAGTCGATGTCCTCGTTTTTTGCATTGAGCTTGGCCGCCAGGTAATAACGCAGCCACTCCGGGTTCATGCCCAGGCTCAAATACTTGAGCGGGTCCAGGCCGGTGCCGCGGCTCTTGCTCATCTTCTCGCCGTTGTTGACGGTCAGAAAGCCGTGCACGAACACATTGTCAGGCGTCTTGCGGCCGCTGAAATGCAGCATGGCCGGCCAGAACAGGGTGTGGAAGGTGACGATGTCCTTGCCGATGAAGTGGTACTGCTCCAGGCCCGGCGACGCCATGTAGGCGTCGTAGTCCTCGCCGCGTTTGTCGAGCAGGTTTTTCAGCGAAGCCAGGTAGCCGACGGGTGCGTCCAGCCAGACATAAAAATACTTGCCTGGGGCGTCGGGGATCTCGATGCCGAAATAAGGCGCATCCCGCGAGATGTCCCAGTCGCCGAGTCCTTCGCTCTGCGTGCCGTCGGGGTTGGTGCGAACGCTGAACCACTCCTTGACCTTGTTGGCAACTTCGGGCTGCAGCTTGCCGTCCTGCGTCCAAGTTTCAAGAAAGTCCACGCAGCGCGGGTCTGACAGCTTGAAGAAAAAATGCTCGGAATTCCTCAGCACGGGCGTTGCGCCGGACAAGGCTGAATAGGGCTGGATCAAATCCGTGGGCGCATACACCGCCCCGCAGTTTTCGCAGTTGTCGCCGTACTGGTCCTTGGTCCCGCATTTGGGACAGGTGCCCTTGATGTAGCGGTCCGGCAGGAACATGTTTTTTTCGGCGTCAAAAAACTGTTCAATGGTTTTGGTCGAAATCAGGCCGGCCTTCTGGAGGTCGCGGTAGATCTGCCGGGCGAGTTCATGGTTCTCCGGCGCGTCGGTCGAATGCCAGTTGTCGAAGCTGATGTGAAAGCCGTCCAGGTAGGGCTTGCGTCCTGCGGCGATGTCGGCCACAAACTGCTGCGGGGTTTTGCCGGCCTTTTCGGCCGCAATCATGATGGGCGCGCCATGCGCATCGTCGGCGCCGACAAAGTTCACCGCGTGGCCCTGCATGCGCTGGAAGCGCACCCAGATGTCGGCCTGGATGTATTCCATGATGTGGCCGATGTGGAAATTGCCGTTGGCGTAGGGCAGGGCGGTGGTGACGAAAAGGCGGCGCTGGGGCATGGTGGTGCTTTGGTGAGCGGTTGGAGCTGGCTGGAGCAAACCGGTCATTTTAAGGCGGTCCGTCCGGGTGGCGTCCGCGGCGCCCAGGTGACCTCTCCGAAAGCGCAGCCCGGCCCGGGCTTGATGCAGGTCAATCTGAATGCCCGCTGGCGGGTTTGCGCGGCGCAGGCGCTGGCTATACTGAAACCGGCACCGCCTCCGGCGCTTTTCAGCGCGGAGACGGCAGTCTCCCCGGGCAATGCGCTGCTGTCCGGGACCGACCGGCCGGAGCCCCGCCCCGCTGGCCCCGCCGACCGGCCTGTTGCGGCGCCAGACAGGCTGGAGTGACTTCCCGCCAGACGAGGTGACCGATGGATCTGCCCGCCGCCAATCCGCTCACGCTGCCCGAGGGCGTGATTGCCCTGGTGCCGATGCGCAATGTGGTGCTGTTTCCGCATGCGTTGGTGCCGATCGCCGTCGGACGGGAAAAATCCATTGCAGCCATCGAACACGCGCACCGCACCGCCACCCCGGTGGGCGTCGTGCTGCAACGCGACGCCCGGGTCGATGATCCCGGCCGCGACGCCCTGTGCGACGTCGGCACGCTGGCCAAGGTCCTGCAACATGTGGCCACGGATGAAAAACTGCAACACGCGGTCTGCCAGGGGGTGGCGCGTTTCCGGATTCTGGCGCTCGTCGCGGGTTACCCTTTTCTGGCCGCACGCGTTGAGGCGATGGAGGAGCCGGCCACCGTCTCCACCCAGGCGGAGGCCCTGGGGATGCAGTTGCGCGAACGGGCGGTCGAGATCCTCTCGCTGTTGCCGGGCGCGCCGGCCGAACTGGCCCACACCCTGCAGACCGTGCGGGCTCCGTCGCACCTGGCCGACATCGTGGCCAGCCTGCTCGATACCGAGATCAGCGAAAAACAGATGCTGCTGGAAACGGTGGATTCCGAGGAACGGCTGCAGAAAGTGCTGCAGATCCTGGCGCGGCGCATCGAGGTGTTGCGGCTGTCCCAGGAGATCGGCGAGCGTACCAAGGAGCAGATGGACGACCGCCAGCGCAAATTCCTGCTGCGCGAGCAGCTCAAGACCATCCAGAAGGAGCTCGGCGAGGAAGGCGACGGTGAAGATGTCGCACGCATCGGCGAGCTGATCACCAAGGCCGGCATGCCCGCCGAGGTGGAGGCGCAGGCGCGCAAGGAACTGGGGCGGCTGCAGCGCATGCCGGAGGCCTCCGGCGAACATTCGATGCTGCGCACCTACCTGGAGTGGATGACCGAGCTGCCCTGGGCGGCACCGGAGCCCGCCCCGATTGACCTTGCCGAAGCGCGGCGCATCCTCGAGGCGGACCATTACGGGCTCGAGCGCATCAAGCAGCGCATTGTCGAGTTTCTGGCGGTGCAAAAGCTCAACCCGCAGGGGCGTGCACCGATCCTGTGTTTTGTCGGCCCTCCGGGGGTGGGCAAGACCTCGCTCGGGCAAAGCATTGCACGCGCGCTGGACCGCCCCTTTGTGCGGGTGTCGCTGGGGGGTGTGCATGACGAGGCCGAGATCCGGGGCCATCGCCGCACCTACATCGGCGCCATGCCGGGCATCATTGTGCAAAGCCTGCGCAAGGCAGGCGCGCGGCACTGCGTGATGATGCTCGATGAAATCGACAAGCTCTCGCCCAGCGCCCACGGCGACCCGTCGGCGGCGCTGCTGGAGGTGCTGGACCCGGAGCAGAACGCGACCTTCCGCGACAACTACCTCGGCGTGCCCTTCGACCTGAGCCGCGTGGTGTTCATCGCGACGGCCAATGTGATGGACCATGTGCCCGCGCCGGTGCGCGACCGCATGGAGGTGATTGACCTGCCGGGCTACACGCATGAAGAAAAACTGCAGATCGCGCAGCGCTACCTGGTGCGGCGCCAGCGCGAAGCCACCGGCCTGCGCGAGGGCCAGTGCGAGCTGAGCACCGCGGCCCTGCAGGCGCTGGTGGCCGACTACACCCATGAGGCCGGAGTGCGGCAGCTCGAGCGCGAGATCGGGCGTGTCATGCGCCATGCCGCGGTGCAGATTGCCGATGGTTCGAAAGCGCTGGTGCGCGTCGATGCGGCCGACCTGGACGCGTTGCTGGGCCCGGCGAAATTCGAACATGAAATTGCCCTGCGCAGCAGTTTGCCGGGTGTGGCGACCGGGCTGGCCTGGACGCCGGGAGGCGGCGACATCCTGTTCATTGAGGCCACCCGTGTTGCCGGCAGCGGCCGGCTGATCCTGACCGGCCAGCTCGGCGACGTGATGAAGGAAAGTGCCCAGGCGGCGCTGACCCTGGTGAAATCCCGCGCGCCGCTGCTGCGTATTGCGGCGGCCAGTTTTGATGCCGTCGATGTGCATGTGCATGTGCCGGCCGGCGCCATTCCCAAGGACGGGCCGAGCGCCGGGGTGGCGATGTTCATGGCGCTGGCGTCGCTGTTCACCGACCGGGCGGTTCGCCACGAGGTCGCGATGACCGGCGAAATCAGCCTGCGCGGGCTGGTGCTGCCGGTGGGTGGTATCAAGGAAAAGGTGCTGGCCGCGCAACGTGCCGGCGTGCGCACGGTGCTGCTGCCCAGACGCAACGAGAAGGACTTGCGCGATGTACCCGAGGCCACGCGGCAGGCCCTGGACTTCGTCTGGCTCGATGATGTGGACGATGCCATGGCGGCGGCTCTGGGTGACCTTGCGGCGCCGGGGGGCGACTTCGTGCTGGTGTGAGCCCCACGCCATGTCCGGGACGCCCCGGTGCTACCCGGCGGTACTGGGCGGCCTGCCGGAGCCGGTGTCGGCGCGGCTGGCTTGAAAAGGCGGTGTGCGGAACACCCGCACGCCGGATGAGCGGCGGCCTCTGCTCGCCTGCACCATGGGCGAGTCCATGGGGTGCTGCCGCTTGCCGCCGCCGTTGGCAGTCCTGCCCATTGACGGGCTTGATCAGCTTCACGGCTGGCTTGCCAGCAGGGGCCACACTGCCCAAAATGGGGCACCGACAGCCAGGTTCCGTGCGGGCTCGTGGCCCGCGCCGCTGTCACCATGGAAGGAGCATGCATGACACGCAAGACCCTGCCTCCGGCAGACGGCTGGCCCACCCCGAACCGGGACGACGAGGACGCCACCGACGGCTTGGCCGAAGCCGCCGAACCACCCCAGCAGGCGGGCCGTATCGTGGCCCGGCCGGACGGCTACCACTGGCTGGCTCGGGATGGCAAGCAGGAGTTCGGTCCGTTCGAGACTCTGGAACTGGCGCAGCAGGACATGGATGCCGCCGACGGTGGGGAGCGGGAGCCAGCGCTGAGCCTGCAGGAAGCCGAACGCGAGATCGGCATCGGCGAATGGCTGGACCCCGAGACCGGCGAGCCCGCCGAAGGACCGTCGCCGCCCTGCCCGGAAGGGGAATGACCGTGGCGTCGAGCCCGGGGCGGCAGATCGACGTCTGCAACGGCGATGCCGATGGCCTGTGCGCCGTGCTGCAATGGCGGCTGGAGAAGCCGGAAGGCGCGCTGCTGGTCACCGGGCTCAAGCGCGAGATCGCGCTGCTGGACCGGGTGCAAGCCGGGCCGGGCGACGAGGTGCTGGTGTGCGACCTGTCGCTGCAGCGCAACCGGGCGGCGTTGCTGCGCCTGCTTGCCGCGGGCGCGCGGGTGCGTTACTTCGATCACCACGCGCCGCCGGATGTGCCGGACCATCCGAACCTGGAAACCCATATTGACCTCGACAGCCAGACCTGTACCAGCCTGCTGATGGACCGCTACCTCGGCGGGGCTCAGCGGTCGTGGGCGCTGGTGGGGGCTTATGGCGACAACCTGACCGGCGTGGCCGACGCGCTGGCAGCGCAGACGGGCCTGAACACCGGAGACCGTGAGGGCTTGCGCATGCTCGGCGAGGCCATCAACTACAACGCCTATGGCGAGCAGGAAAGCGATGTTTTCATGGCGCCGGCGCGGCTGTATGAAACGCTGCGGCGTTATCCCGACCCGCGCGACCTGCTGCTGCACGAGACCATTGCGCAGCAGCTTGACGCCTTGCGCCGCGAGGACCTGCGCCGTGCGGCAGGCGTGCCGCCGCACTGGCAGAACAGGCAAGCCAGTGCGACTGTTTTGCCGGATGCCGGCTGGAGCCGGCGCGTGATCGGCTGCCTGGCCAATGAACTGGCGCGCGCCGAGCCGGGCAGGGCGCATGCGGTGCTCAAGGCGGTGGACGGCGCTGGCTACGTCGTCAGTGTGCGTGCGCCGCTGGGCGCCGCAGCCGGCGCACGGGAGTTGTGCCAGCGTTTTGGCGGCGCCGGCCGGGCCGGGGCGGCGGGTATTGATCATTTGCCGGCGCAGGAGCTGGACTGTTTTCTCGAGGCCTTTGGCGCGGCACGCTGGGGGACAGCTTCCCCAGCGGCCGCGGGCCAGCTCGCGGACAGTGCGTAGGAAAAACGCGATCAGCGTGCGTTTTCCGGCGCGCCCGCCGTTTCGCACTGCCGGCACAGGCACTGCTGGCGCGGTCGACCGCGGTCCCGGTCGGGTGCCGCAGCAGGTGCCGCATTGAATCCAGGTGTGCACGGTCTGAGGAACGGCGGGCAAGCTCGGGGTCTCAGCTGGCCACCGGCAGGCCGACTGTCTGCGCCAGGGCGATACGCTGGGTCGGCGACAGGCCCAGCGCCGCCGCCAGCCGGGCCCGGTCGATCAGGCCGCGAACCACGGTGGCCAGGCCGCCGGCGGCGCAAAACAGGTAGACGTTCTGGGCGATACACCCGGCGTCTGCCCCGGCAAGAAAGGGACGTTCATCGGCGCCGGCATCGTGCATGCGGCTGAAGTCCGCCACATAGACCAGATTCAGCGGGGCGCCAGCCACGAAGTCCTGGGTGCCGGTGGCACTGCGCAAGTCCTCGGCCTTGACCAGCAGCAACTGGTGCGCCGCGGCGTCGTAACGGTAAGCGCCCTCGGCCAAGACCGCGTAGACGTCGATCTCCTGCCAGTTGCGGGCCGACGGTGCGGTGCGGTGCGCGCTGTTCCGCCGGTTGATGCCGAAGCCGGCCCACAGCAGCGCCGACAAGGTGGCCAGCGGCAGGGGGTCTGGCCGGAAGGCCCGCGAGCTGCGGCGCTTTTCCAGGGCCTGAACCAGTGTGGCGGCGGGCGGCAGGGCCGGGGGCGGCAGGACCACCGCGTCGGTTTCCAGATTAAGGGGAATCGTGGGCATGAAATCCTCCAGCAGATCACGTGTCAAAACAGGGGTGGTGCACCTCGGGCCGCCAGCGGATCCCATCAGGGGCCCGCCTTTGCTGCCGCTTGAACACATTGCGCCAGTCATTTTTCCGCCCGCCTCCGGTGCGCGCCTTGAGGCAGATCAAGGCTGCGTCCCGGCGAAAGCCCTCACGCATGGCCGGTTGTCAGGACATCGCCGGCGCTCCGGCACCTGCCCGGGCATTGGCTTAGACTTCAGCACAACCCGCTGCCGCGCGGCAGCGCCCCGGTGGCCGGCTCGCCACCCCAGATTCAATCGGAGACTTCCCAGATGGCTGTAGAACAACAGGCAATTTTGAGCGCCCTGCAGGGCGTGCTTGACCCCAACACCGGCAAGGATTTTGTCAGCACCAAGGCGCTTAAAAACCTGCAAATCGCCGGCGGCGACGTGTCCTTCGACGTCGAACTCGGTTACCCGGCCAAAAGCCAGCTCGCCGGCATCCGCAAGTTGCTGATCGCGGCGGCCAAAGGCGTGGCGGGCGTCGGCAATGTGTCCGTCAACGTCAGCTTCAAAATCGCCAGTCACAGCGTGCAGCGCGGTGTGCAATTGCTGCCCAACGTGAAGAACATCGTGGCCGTGGCTTCCGGCAAGGGCGGCGTGGGCAAAAGCACCACCGCCGTCAACCTGGCGCTCGCGCTGGCTGCCGAGGGCGCCAGTGTCGGCCTGCTCGACGCCGACATTTATGGCCCCAGTCAGCCCATGATGATGGGCATCGAGGGCCGGCCCGAGAGTGTCGACGGCAAGAACATGGAACCCATGGAGAATTACGGCCTGCAGGTCATGTCCATCGGTTTCCTGGTGGCCCAGGACGAGGCCATGATCTGGCGCGGCCCGATGGCCACCCAGGCGCTCGAGCAGCTGCTGCGCCAGACCAACTGGAAAGACCTCGATTACCTGATCGTCGACATGCCGCCCGGCACCGGCGACATCCAGCTGACCCTGAGCCAGCGTGTGCCCATGACCGGCGCCGTCATCGTCACCACGCCGCAGGACATCGCCTTGCTCGACGCCAAAAAGGGCATCAAGATGTTCGAGAAGGTCGGCGTGCCCATCCTGGGCATCGTCGAGAACATGGCGGTGCACATCTGCAGCCAGTGCGGCCATGCCGAGCACATTTTCGGTGAAGGCGGCGGCAAGAAGATGGCCGCCGACTACAACATGGACTACCTGGGCGCCCTGCCGCTGGACATGCAGATCCGCCTGCAGGCCGACAGCGGCCGGCCCACCGTGGTGGCCGACCCGGACGGCGAGGTGGCCGGCATCTACAAGGCCGTGGCGCGCCAGGTGGCGATCACCATCGCCGCCAAGGCCAAGGACTTTTCCAGCAAGTTCCCCAGCATCAAGATATCGAAAGACACCTGAGTCCAGGCCCGTCCATGAGCACCTCCGGTTTTCTCCTGCAGTCACCTTCCGGGAACGGGGTGCAGCGGCCCTGCGTCGATGTCGCGGTGCTGATGCGCCGCGAGCGCATCAACAACGCCTGGCAGCCCTGGCGCTGGTCGCTGGCCGACATCGTTCCGCACGAGCCCGGCTTCGGTGCGCAGCCGCGCCTGCTGCTCAAGGACGAGAAGGAAGAACGCTGGCTGCACCCGGGTTTCAGGGTCGAGCTGTTCACCGACGATGCCGAGGGGTATTACCTCAATGCCACCACGCAGCAACCCTGTTTCTGGGTGATGTGGCGCATGGAGGAGGAAGCCGCGCTGGCTGATGAGCCGGTCGCCGTACCGCAGACCGTGACCCTGAGCTACCACGATGCTGGCCGCTGGCTCGACGCCCAGGAAACCGTCGAGCAGGTTCCCGCACCGGCGGACGTGGTGCAGTGGCTGCAGGCGTTTGTGGATGCGCACCATGTGCTCGAGGCCAAGCGTCGCCAGCGGCCGCAGAGCTTCCAGCCGCTGCAGGACCGATTCGGCAACCCGGCGCGGGTGAGCACCGGCAAGACGCGCGGAGGCTCCGGCCATGGCTGACGAAGAGCCACGCGGCTTCCTGGGTCGCTGGTCGCGCCGCAAGGCCGATGCGCTGCAGGGCAAGCCGCTGCCCGAGCCCGCGCCTCTGGTGCCCGTGCCGGCTGCCGCCGCGCCGCCGACCGTTCCGCCTGGGTCCGTGGCGCCTGCGCCCGCGGCAGACGCCCCCCCGTCTGAAAAAATCCTGTCGATTGAGGACGTGAAGCTGCTGAGCAAGGACTCGGACTTCAAGCCCTTCATGGCCGGCAACGTGACGTCGGCCGTGCGGAACGCGGCAATGAAGAAACTGTTTGCCGATCCGCACTTCAACATCATGGACGGCCTGGACATCTACATCGACGACTATTCGAAGCCCGACCCGATTCCGGAAGCCATGCTCAGGCAGATGAACGGTTCGAAGTTTCTCAATCTGTTCGCCGATGAAGAAAGTGCCGAAGCCGGCAAAAACCCCGCGGCGGCCGCACCGCGGGAAAATGCGAATGATCCTGCGGACCAAACCGTGGCACAGTCCTATGAAGATCCGGACATAAGCCGTCCGGAGTTGCCTCCCTCCGAACAATCGAGCCAACCCGAGCCTTCACCCGGCTCCGGCGCCAGCCAAGAAGACCATGCCGACACTGATTTGCGACTGCAACCAGACCATGCCGCTCCAGCCCCAGACGCTGGGCGCGGTACTCAATGAATCCCTGACCCTGCATTCGGCACTGTGCCGGCGTGAAGCCGGCGCCTTCCAGAAAGCCGCGCAGTCTGGCGATGACGTGGTGGTCGCCTGCACCCAGGAAAAGCGCCTGTTTGCCGAAGTGGCGCAACAGACCGAAGGCGTGACCTCGGTGATCAGGTTCGTCAACATCCGCGAGACCGGCGGCTGGAGCAAGGACGCTTCGAACGCGATGCCGAAGATTGCCGCCTTGCTCGCCGCCGCCCATTTGCCCGATGCCGAGCCTGTGGCAACGGTCACCTACAAGAGCACGGGCCGCCTGCTCATCGTCGGCGCCATCGATCAGGCCGAGCAGGTCGCGGCGCTGGTGGCCGACACCCTCGATGTGACGATTTTTGCGCAGGGAGTCTCCCGCCAGGCGTCGCCGGGCCTTCCGGCGCAGGAGCGCCGCTATCCCGTGATCGGCGGCAGCGGCCTGAAGCTCAAGGGCTGGCTCGGGGCTTTTGAGGCCAGCTGGGACAAGAGCAATGCCATCGATCTGGACCTGTGCACGCGTTGCAATGCCTGTGTGGCCGTGTGCCCGGAAGGCGCGATTGACCTGAGTTACCAGGTCGACAGCAGCAAGTGCACCGCCCACCGCGACTGCGTGTCGGTCTGCAAGGTGGCGGGCGCCATCGATTTCGGCCGGGAGCCGCAGGCCGTGTCAGAGGCCTTTGACCTGGTGCTGGACCTGGGGCGCGAACCGCTGATCACGCTGCACGCGCCGCCCCAAGGCTATTTCGCTCTCGATCTCTCTGGCGGAATGGCCACTCCCGGCTTGCTGCCGCTGGTGGTCAAGCTGCGTGACATGGTGGGTGAATTTGAAAAGCCGAAATTTTTTGCCTACAAACAAAAACTGTGCGCCCACAGCCGCAATGAAACCGTCGGCTGCAACGCCTGCGTCGATATTTGTTCTGCCGGCGCCGTCAGCAGCCAGAAGGACCGCCAGCAAATTGTCGTCAACCCCAATCTCTGCATCGGTTGCGGTGCCTGCACCACGGTCTGCCCCACCGGCGCGTTGACCTATGCCTATCCGCGCACCAGCGAGCAGGGGGTGCGCATCAAGACCCTGCTCGGCAGCTATGCCAAGGCGGGAGGGCAGCGGGCGACACTGCTGTTCCACAGCCAGGGCAGCGGCCAGCAGGCCGTCGAAGCACTGGGCCGCGCCGCACAACTCGACAAGGCTGTACACGGTGTGCCGGCCAGTGTCATCCCGCAGGCTCTCTGGCACACCGCCAGCCTGGGACTCGATGTCTGGCTCAGTGCCATCGCCTTCGGCGCATCCCAGGTCGCCGTGCTGGTGACCGACGAGGAGGCGCCGGCGTATCTGGCGGGCCTGGCTGAACAGATGACGGTGGCACAGGCGGTCATGAACGGCCTGGGTTATGCCGGCGTGCATTTTCATTTGATACA
>LNFM01004760.1_pt1 | contig 24531 bp, 21 predicted proteins | sample 596031 | NCBI WGS metagenome assembly LNFM01 (sample SAMN04254537, study PRJNA301005) | activated carbon metagenome | isolation source: dual media filters at the Ann Arbor, Michigan drinking water treatment plant | place: USA: Ann Arbor | reverse complement strand
GTTTGCCCAACGTCGGCAAATCCACCCTCTTCAATGCGCTCACCAAGGCCGGCATCGCGGCCGAGAACTACCCGTTCTGCACCATCGAGCCCAACGTCGGCATTGTCGAGCTGCCCGACCCGCGGCTGGACGCGCTGGCGGCCATCGTCAAGCCCGAGCGCATCGTGCCGGCGATCGTCGAGTTCGTCGACATCGCGGGGCTGGTGGCTGGCGCGTCGAAAGGCGAAGGCCTGGGCAACCAGTTCCTTGCGCACATTCGCGAGACCGATGCGCTGGTCAATGTGGTGCGCTGCTTCGACGACGACAACGTGATCCATGTGGCCGGCAAGGTCGATCCGATCTCTGATATCGAGGTCATCCAGACCGAGCTGTGCCTGGCCGACCTGGGCACGGTGGAGAAAGGCCTGCACCGCTACAACAAGGTGGCGCGCTCAGGCGACAAGGAGGCGCAGAAGCTGGTCGCCGTGCTCGAGAAATGCCAGGCCGCGTTGAATGAAGCGAAGCCGGTGCGCAGCATCGCCTTCAGCAAGGAAGACATGGTGCTGGTCAAGCCGCTGGGCCTGATCACGGCCAAGCCGGCGATGTTCGTCGGCAACGTCGATGAAGGGGGCTTCGACAACAACCCCTACCTCGACAAGCTGCGCGCCTATGCCGAAGGCCAGAAAGCGCCCGTGGTCGCGATCTGCGCGAAGACCGAGGCCGAACTGGCCGACATGGGCGACGAAGACCGGCTGATGTTCCTGTCCGAAATGGGCCAGACCGAGCCGGGCCTGAACCGACTGATCCGCGCCGCGTTCAGTCTGCTGGGCCTGCAGACCTACTTCACTGCGGGTGTGAAGGAAGTGCGAGCCTGGACCATCCACATCGGCGACACCGCACCGCAGGCGGCGGGCGTGATCCACACCGACTTCGAGCGCGGCTTCATCCGCGCACAGACCATCGCCTTCGACGACTACGTGGCCTTCAAGGGCGAGCACGGCGCCAAAGACGCCGGCAAGATGCGCGCCGAAGGCAAGGAGTACGTGGTCAAGGACGGGGACGTGCTGAACTTCCTGTTCAACGTGTAGGCCAAGCATCCACGGGCACCTGCCCGTGGCGGCGACGCGTTCATCCCACAACGCGCCGATTCGCTTGACAAACAAATACAAATAAGAAGAATTCGCAATCTGGTTGAGGATCGGGCGTGCGCGCCCCTCCATCGACCACCACCCCGCGCCAGCCAGCCGCCGCCAGCCAGTGCACGAACCCTCGCAGACGCCCCTCTGCGGGTCGTCGCAGGCGGCGCATGTCTTCGTGCGCTCGGCACCGCTGCTCGCTCCATGTCGGGCGGCCGCTTTCCTCTTCGACCTGCGGGTGGACCTGCGTCCCCGAAAGCCAAGAGGACACCATGCACCACCGCGCGACCCCCCGACTTCTCCCTCTGACCACCGCCGTCGCCGCCAGCCTGCTGGCACCGCTCGTGTCAGCGCAATCGACGCCGACGTCCGTGCTGCCCAGCGTCACGGTGATCGGCAACGCCGAGCGGTTGCCCTCGATTGCTGGCGCTGGCCAGGTCATCGAGGCCGCGGAGCTTGAAGGCGGCCGCGTCTTCACCGTCAACGAAGCGCTGCGCAAGGTGCCTGGCGTGCACGCACGAGATGAGGAAGGCTTCGGCCTGCGGCCCAACATCGGCATACGCGGCCTGAACCCCACCCGCTCGACCAAGGTCACGCTGCTGGAAGACGGCCTGCCGCTCGCTTATGCCCCCTACGGCGACAACGCCAGCTACTACCACCCACAGATCGACCGCTTCCGGCGCATCGAAGTCCTCAAGGGGGCAAGCTCGCTGCTGTTCGGCCCGCAAACCGTCGGGGGCGTCATCAATTACGTGTCGCCCGAGCCACCGGAGGCTTTCGGCGGCTTTGTGCAGCTCGCAGGCGGCAACCGGGACTACTTCAACGGCCATGCCAACGTCGGCGGTGCGGGCTGGCTGCTCGACTACGTGCGCAAGGAGGGTGACGGCGCGCGCGACAACATGGGGCATGAGATCGACGACCTGAACCTGAAGGCGGCCTTCGACCTCGCCCCAGGCCACGGACTGATCGTGCGCGCCAACCACTACCAGGAGGATTCGACCATCACCTACACCGGCTTGACTCAGGCCGAATTCGACCAGCTCGGTGCACGCTACAACCCGTTCAAGAACGACAAGTTCAATACCCACCGCACCGGCGTGTCGGCCACCCACGAGTGGGACTTCGCGCCGCGCTCATCGCTGGTGACCAGCGTGTACTACGCCAAGTTCGATCGCGACTGGTGGCGGCAGTCCAGCAACAGCACCGACGCCCAGTGCGGCGCCGGGTTCGTCAACGCTCGGCTCGCCGGCACCGTGGTGGATCCCAATAGCTGCAACTCGGTGCAAGGCCGACTGCGCACCTACTACAACTACGGCATCGAACCACGCCTGACCTATGCCCACTCACTGGGTGAACTGCAAGCCGGGTTCAAGCTGCACCACGAAGAGCAGGATCGCCAGCAAATCAACGGCACCAGCCCCACCGCGCGCAGTGGCACCACGGCCGAAGACAACCTGCGCAAGACCGACGCGCAATCGGTCTACCTGGCCAACCGCTTCGACATCGGCAACGTCACCGTGATGCCGATCGTGCGACACGAGCGCATCAAGTCTGACCGCACCAACCGCCTGACCGGCGCAACCGTCAGCAACCGCGTGTCGAAAACCATGCCCGGCCTGGGCATCACCTGGAACCCGACCCGCGACCTCACCGCCTTCGCCAGCGTGCACAAGGGGTTTGCACCGCCGCGCACAGAAGACTTGCTGAGCAACACCGGCACCGTGACCGAGGTCGATGCGGAAGAGTCGACCAACTTCGAGCTCGGCTTTCGCGCCAAGGTGGTGCCGGGCGTGAATGTCCAGGCGGCGTACTTCCGCAACCGCTTTCAGAACCTGATCGCAGTGGGCAGCATTGCGGGCGGCAGCACGCCGCTGTCACAGGGCAAGGCCTTGTTCGAGGGTGTGGAGCTGGGCGCGCAAGCGAAGGCGGACAACGGCCTGTTGGGCCGTCTGGCCTACACCTGGCTGCCGACGGCGCGGCAATCGACCGCATTCCGCAACGTGGCCAACCAGGCGCTGGTGGGCGTGGCCGGCAACCGCCAGCCGTACGCCCCGAAGAACACCCTCACGGCCGCGGCCGGGTGGACCCGTGGCGGGCTGCACTTTGAAGTCGAGGCCCAGTATGTTGGCAAGCAGTTCTCCGACTTCGCCAACACCGTGGCGCCCACGGCCGACGGCCAGCGCGGTGTCATCAACGACTACACCGTCCTCAATGCTTCGCTGAACTACCGGGTCAACACGGCGATCAGCGTGTTTCTGACCGGCAAGAATCTCAGCGACCGCACTTACATCGTGGATCGCACGCGCGGTATCCAGGTGGGTCAGCCCCTGCTCGTACAAGCCGGAATGAAGTACGCCTTTTGAGCCCTCGCCCCGCAAGGCGGCGTCCCTTCATGCAGTCGCCAGCAACAACGGACGCCATTCGCCCCGCTCGTAGCGCAGCAAACCCGCGTGATCGAAACGCCACAGGTGCAGCCAGCCGTTGTCCAGCAGCTGCTGCACCACCGTGTGCTTGCCGATCACAGCCTCGATGGCCGCCTGCGGCGCATCGATGACCACGGTCAGGCGCAGCGGCTCATGCACCCAGCGCTCGCCGTCGTGCAGCGACTGCTGCGACAGGCCGATGCGCAGGTCGCCCCCGTTGCCTTCGAACACGCCCAGGTTGCCGCCGACCACGTTGTGCAGCAGCTTGTTGCCGCTGCCGAGTCGCGCCGGGTCGCAGGTCGAGGCGTGGTACTGCCAGTTGATCCAATGCGTGACCAGCATCGGCGCGGTCATCAGCAGCTCCAGCACGCTGCTGTCGGCGTCCTGGCTGGCGTCGTAGTCGTGCAGGAAGCTGCGCCCCTCCAGCACCGCGCCGAGGCTGCGCTCGCGCGGTGCGATCACGAAGGCCGCGTTGCCCGCCAGGCCCCACTCGGGGCGCGTCTGCGCGCCGTCGTTGGCGCGCCGGCGCAGCCGATCGAGCAGCTCGCCGTGCGGCGTGCGGGGGTCGAGGCCCAGCCGCGGCGCCCGTTCGCGCCGCACCTGATCACTGGCCTGCGCGAAGACGGCTTGCAGGCGGTCCCACCGCTGAATTGCTGATCCAGGCAGCAGGTCGAGGTCGAAGCCTTCGATCTCGTCGGTGGTGGTGTTGTGCAGCGCGGCCACGAACCAGGTGGCCTCGGGGATGACCACGCCGCGAGCCTGAAGGCCCCGACGCACCGCCGGATCGTTGAGCAGTTGCGCCAGGCTGCGCGCGTTGACCTCGCCGGTCTGGCCGCAGCAGGCACCGCAGTCCAGCGCGGCGGCGTGCGCGTTGTTGGCGCTTTGACTGCCATGGCCGACCAGCAGCACCAACGGCGCGAACTGTGGAGCCAGGCCCATCGCGTGCAGCACGCGCGCGGCCAGTGCGACCTGGGCCTCGTGATCCAGCCCCACCACCTGCGGCCGGCAGACCGGGCGATAGCGCGCAGGCAGACCCGCCAGATCGTCTCGTGCGCGGTCTTGTGGCCTCGGCAGCAGCCAGCGCCCTAGTTGGCCCAGGTAGCCCAAGCCCACCGCCTCCACGAATGAAAACGCCGCGCCGGGCCAGCGGCTGGCCGCGCGCCACTGGTCGGTGAGTGCGAGGCGCGACTGCCGGGACCGGCTGGCGTCTTCCTGCAACACTGCGTCGGACGCCCTGTCGGCCACGCCCGGCGACACGATGCCATCGGCCACCTCCATCGTCGGCGCCAGCAAGCCAGGCAACTGCGGACGCCGGGCCAGGGTGGCCAGCGGCGTATAGGCCACCGGCAAGCCGAAGAAGCCGGCAAAGCCGAGGGTCTGCACGCCCGGCCAGACCGCTTCGATCGCACGGCGCAAGGGTTCGCTGCGCACATCGATGCAGAAGGCCGCCTGCACGTCAGCCGCTTCATGCGGCACGGCTGCGCCACCCACCGCCAGCAGTCTGTGCGCCAAGGTGCGCTGGTAGCCGATCTCGAGCGCCAGCTGCCAGACCTCGTCGATCTGCAACGCCTGTTCGGCCTCCTTCAGCACCGCAGGGGCCTCGTACCAAGCCTGCTGCAGCGCCGCGAACGCCTGGGTGGCGGCCGCGTCGTCCTTGCCGTCGAGCAACACCACACCCCAGGCCAGCCGAATGGCCAGCAGATCGCGCAGATGCGCGTCGTCACGCCCGTCCAAGCGGGCCTGCCATCCCAGATAGGCGCACCACGACGCCCAGCCATTGACGGTGAGCAGCACCGCTTCGAGGTAGTCCGCCCAGACCTCGGGCGGGAGTCCGAGACGCTTCATCACCCAACGCTCGGCGTCCTGCCGGGTGGCAGGCAGCGCAGCCAGCGCGCGGCCCAGTTGCGGGACGCCCATCAGCAGGCCGATGCTGTGATCGTGCGTCAAGGTGTCGCGCCAGAAGGCATACAGCCCTTGCGCACGCTCGGGCTGCCAATCGGCCTGGTGCGCGTCGAAATAGGCGGCGCAGGTCTGGCTCACCTGGTGGGTGATGGCCTGCCGCCACGACAGCCTGGAGTGGCGCTTCGGGTCGTTGTCGAGCACGTCGATCAACAAGGGCAGCTGCCGCAGCGCGGGCGGGCTCTGCAGGGCTTGCGTGCACGCCTCGGCTGTCAAGCCGGCGGCAGTGGCATCGGGTATCTGGCTCAGTGCGAGCTCGAGGTCCGGGCGGGTGATGCGCTCGGTGTCCCAGGCGTGCTGCTGGCGGTCACGCGGGGGAAAGACATGGATGCCACCCAGCACCGCCATGCGCGCGGCCACCCGACGCACCGGCATGCCGATGCGTGACCAGTGGGGATTGACCGCGATGGCCCGGTCGAGTGGCCAGGCCGGTGCAATGGTCTGGCAGGCCTGGTGGCAAGCCACGTCGATCTGCGCGTGCAAGGCCGCATCGGCGGCAGCCGACACCGGCGACGGGCTTGTGCCCGCCACGACTGGCTTCGGATCGTGAGTCAGGGTGTCGATCATCGATATCTCCGGGTGCTCAGGTGGTCAGGAGGCATCGGCAGCCAATTCGGCCGCAGGCCGGGGCCCTGCAGACTGGAACGGCGCGACGGTCCAGCGGGTGGGCCACAGTTGCAGCGTCAGGCGGGTGTAGGCCTCGTCCACGTAAAACCCTGCATAGCTCCAGCGGCGCCAGGTGCGCAGCGTCTGCGGCTGTCGCTGCAACATGACCAGACCGAGGTACAGCGCCGCCATGCCGAGCAAGGCGACCATGCCGAGCACGTGATCAGGTGCGTCTTGCAGACCGAGCGGCAGCGCATGGGCCAGGAGCGCAGCGCCCGTCAGCCCGGCCACCATCAACACGCCAGACAAAGCGGCCTGGCCCAGCGCGCGATGGGCGTCATGCTCAGCAGGCAGCCACAGCAGCGGGGCCCAGGCCAGCCCGAGCACGGCGCTCCACCACCAGGGCCAGGCGGATGGGCCCCACACGCCCTGGATCAGCAACACCGTGGCGATGGCCGCGATCGGCGCCAGGATCAGGCTGAGCGCCATCGGCGCTGCGGGCACATGCAGGGCCTGCAGGCGTGTCTGCCGCACGACCGTCGATGCCGACAGGAACGCATGCGCCTTGTAGAGCGAGTGCCCGATCAGATGCAGCGCAGCGAGGGTGTAAAGACCCAGTCCGCATTCGAGCAGCATGAAACCCATCTGGGCCACCGTCGACCAGGCCAGCCGAACCTTGATGCTGATGCGCGTCAGCATCACCATCCCCGCCAGCACCGCGGTGACCAGGCCGAACACCACCAGCAGGGTGCGCGCCCACATCGCCTGCTCCAGCAGGGGTGCGAAGCGGATCAGCACAAAGCCACCAAGGTTGACCACGCCAGCATGCAAGAGCGCAGACACCGGCGTGGGCGCTTCCATGACCTGGATCAGCCAGCCATGCACCGGCAGCAGCGCCGTGCGCAGCACCACCGCCAGCACCACGCCGATGGCGCAGAGCTGCAAGGCGGTGGAGAGGCCCTCGCGGGAAACATGTGCCCACAGATCCGACAACGATCCGCTGCCGACCTCGCTCCAGGCGAGGACTGCGGCGCTCAGCAGCAGGACATCGGCCACACGGTCAGCGATCTGCTTCTTGTGGGCGGCCAGTCGCGCAAAGGGCCGGTTTGGGTAGAAGCACAGCAGATGCTCGAGCGCGAGGCCCACCAGCAGCCAAGCCCCGATCAGCACCACCCAATGGTCTGCGAGCAGCAGCACATGCACCGCAGCCAGCACCGAAGCGAGCGCTGCCACGTAGCGCCGCTGATCAGCTTCACCCTGCAGGTAGCGGGCGGAGAACGCTGCGATGGCCAAGCCCAGCAACTGCACCAGCAGGGCGAGGACCAGCGTGAGCGTAGAGGCCTGCAAGATCCCTGCGAGGCGCCAAGAACCCGATCCCGACCACAGCGTGAAGCAGGTGGCCAGCAGTGCGCCAGCGCACAGGCCGATCAAGGCCTGCCACAGCGTTGCAATGGGTAGGCGGCGGAGCGGGGACAGCAGCGCCCCGACCAGCATCGATGCCGCAGGCAATGCCGCGGCGACCGAGAACAGAACTTCGTTGGCATCCATCGCAACAACCTCTCCAGACAATCTGACGAGGATGTTGCTTCTGGATGTTTATTCTGTAAATTACATAATCAAGAAGCTATCAATTTATAAAAACGAACAATGAAAAGATAGCCCCTCAAGTTCAGCTCTTGCCGTACTTCATCTTGGCGGCCGACATGCAGCTGGATTTGGCATCGCCTGCGAGGGCGTCGCACTTCTCTGCAGCCACCTTGTAAGCAGCGTCGCGCTTGTCATCGGAAGCTTCGGACTGCGCTTCGCCAACTTTCTTGTCGAGCTTCGCATCGGCCAGTGCCTTCGTCTCGGCAGCCTTGGCTTCCTGGACACAGACATCCTTGGCATTGCCGGCCAGGTCATCGCAACGTTCCTCGGCGATGTCGTAATCGACTTCAGCCTTGGTCTTCATGATGTTGTTCTGGTCTTCGGCCTTGCCGGTGTAGGCGTACTCCAGCTGGGCCAGGGCCAGTTTCTCCTTGCCTTTGGCCTGCTCGACACAGATGTCGTTCGCGTTGCCGGCCAGCGAGCCACACGCGGCCTTGTCGGCCTTGTACTCGGCGTTGATCCGGATCTTGTCCGCCTTGTAATCAGCCTGGGCCATCGAGGCGGCGTTCGCGAATGGCATCACGGCGAAAGCAGCGGCCAGCAAAGAGGTCTTGAGGGTGAATGAGGTGTTCATGGTGTTCCTTCTGTGAGTCACTGAGTGGGGATGGACAGACTGTGCCGCCGATGAAAGACGGCGCCTGCCGGCGCAAGGCGATTCGCGCGGTAGCTGATGTCCTACAACGCCGCCAGGTCGCGGCTTCGCGCTCAGGAATTCGGCCGGAAGAACCTGTCGTTGATGAAGGTGCGAATGGGCCGCTCGCCCAGCATCCGCCGCGGGTCGACCCATTGATCGAACTGCTCGGCCGTCACTGCGCCCAGCGCCAGTGCTGCCTCGCGCAGCGTGGTGCCATGTTCATGCGCACACTTGGCGATCTGCGCCGCTCGGTCGTAGCCGATGTGAGGCGCCAGAGCGGTCACGAGCATCAATGAGTCCTGCAGCAATTGCTCGACACGCACTGAATTGACACGCAGACCCGCGACGCAATGGCGGTCGAAGCTGTGCATCGCATCGGACAGCAAGCGCAGGCTGTCAAGCGTGTTCAGCGCGATCAGTGGCTTGTAGACATTCAGCTCGAACTGACCCTGGCTCGCCGCGATGCCGATGGCCACGTCGTGCCCCATCACCTGCGCGCACACCATCGTCAGCGCCTCGACCTGGGTCGGGTTGACCTTGCCCGGCATGATCGAGCTGCCCGGCTCGTTCTCCGGCAGGCGCAACTCACCCAGGCCGGCGCGCGGTCCGCTGCCCATCAGACGAACGTCGTTGCCGATCTTGGTCAAGGCGATGGCCAGCATCTTCAGCGCGCCATGGAAAGCCACCAGCACTTCATGACCGGCCATGGCGGCAAACAGGTTGTCGGCCTGCGACAGCGGCAGCTCGAACCGGCGCGCCAGCATCGCGGCCACACGTGTCCCGAATTCCGGATGGGTGTTCAGACCCGTGCCCACCGCCGTGCCGCCGATTGCCAGGGCGTGTACCGCCACCACGGCCTGCCGCAGCGAGGTCTGGCACAGCGCGAGCTGCGCCTCGTAGCCGCCGAACTCCTGGCCCAGCGTGACCGGTGTCGCGTCCTGCAGATGGGTACGGCCTATCTTCACCACCGTCTCGAATGCCAGGGCCTTGAAGGCGAGCGACGCCCGCAGCTCGGTCAGCGCCGGCAACAGCCGATCGCGCGCCTCCAGCACCACCGCGAGATGCATCGCGCTGGGGAACACATCGTTGGAAGACTGCCCCAGGTTCACATCGTCGTTGGGGTGGATGGCCACCGCCTTCGCGCCCGACAGATCGTCGCCCACCAGCGCGCGCGAGGCGAGGTGTGCGACCACCTCGTTGACGTTCATGTGGCTTTGGGTGCCCGAGCCGGTCTGCCAGACCGACAGCGGAAACTGCGCATCGAATTCACCTTCGGCGACCCGCCGCGCGGCATCGGCGATCGCCTGAGCACGCGGCGCACTCAACAGACCCAGGTCGCGGTTGACCTGTGCGCCCGCCCACTTGAACCAGGCGATCGCGTGGATCACTGCCAGCGGCATGCGCTGCTCACCGATCGCGAAGAATTGCAGGCTGCGTGCCGTCTGCGCGCCCCACAGCGCATGGGCGGGCACCTCGATCGGCCCGAAGCTGTCGGATTCGGTGCGGGTGGATGAAACAGGATCGTTCATGACGGTCGCGCCCCCTGTTGTGTCAGACGACGACACGCCGCCGCATGGCCCCGGGCGATGTCGCTGTCGCCAGTGTCGATCAGTGGGATCAGCGCCGCCAGTGGATTCAGCAACGCCAGCAACACGGACGCTGCCACTTGCCCGCCGAGCTTCGCCTTGTCCAGCGAGACTTCGGGATCTGCAAAGCTGCCACGCACATGCACCGGCGCACGCAGCGTGAGCGGGCTGAAGTCCTTCGGGCTGATCACCGCGCGCAGGTCCAGCGACTCGGCCGCCAGCGACAGCGATCCGTCGATCCACACCGCCGAGTCGGTGGTGTCGATCACCATCACCCGCGGCCGCAGGGAACCTGCCGCGACATCGAGGTCGGCCACCGCGCAGCCCAGCGGGAGGGCGTCGTCCTTCTGTACCAGCACACCCAGTGCCTGGGCGAAGTCGATACCGGCGGCCTCGACCACCAGGTGCGACATCGCGCCCCCGATGAGTTCGGTGCGCACCCGGCCATTCAGGCCGGCGAGGATCTCGGCAGTCGACCGTCCCTCACCCTTCAGTGTGGCCCTGCCATTCAATCGACCCGACACATAGGGCGGCGCGTCGCCGCCGCGCGCCTGGCGAATCCAGCGCTCGAGCCGCACATCGTTCCAGCGCAGATCGGCATCCCAGAGTGCCTGGCTGCCGCGGCCATCGAGGCCGAGGCGGCCGCTCAGGCGCCCCTCAGCGGTGCGGGCATCGAGCTTGCCAAGACTGAGTACGCCACCCGTGAGCTGCAGGTGCGCGCGCAACGGGCGCAGCGGCTCCAGCGCAGTGGTGTTCAGATCGACCTCGGCGATGTCGATCAGCACATTCGCATTCATCACCCGCAAGGCGGCCAGATCGAACGGCCGTGCCGGCAGCACCCTGCCCGGGCCCTTGACCACGGCCTGGGTGGCGGCCGGCACCGACGCCGAGGGGTCGGCTGTGGAGGTGATGGGCGTGGTGCCCACGGCCGGCCCCAGGTCGGCCAGCGACAAGCGGCTGCCCGTGAGCTGCCCGGCCAGCATCGGGACGGCCCCGTCGCTCAGATAGCTGAACGCACCGCTCAATTGGCTGGCGCCGACGGTGGCGTCATCGACCCGCACGCGCCAGGCACTGCCTGCGCGCACCACCACACCATTGCTGCGGAAGGCCGTGGTGCTGGGCAGCGTCACGCCGATGGGGTCGCCCACTGCCGCGAGCGACGGCCCGCGCAGATCGAACCGCCCCTGGAGGGCGGTGTCACTCGACAGTGCATCGATCCGACCGTCGAAGCGCAAACGTGCCCTGCCGATGGTGGCCTCCAGCACGAGCGGAAGGCGGCTCGGCAAACCGCCCGGGCCCAGGCCGTCATCGGGCGCAGCCAGCCCCGACAGGGTCGCTCTGGCTTTCAGCGGCGACGCACGCCAGCGCCCACTCGCCGTGGCCTGGAGCTGCCGGTCAGCCAGCGTCAACGTGCTTTCCACCTCGATGTCCTGGACGCCGTCGCGGTAACGCAGCACCCCCTCTTCGATCAGCAGGAGGCCAAAGCCGGGCACATGCAGCGGTGCTGCAGGCTGCGTGGCCAGTTCATCGGCCGCGAACTGCCACGACGCCCGCCCGTCTGGCAAGCGCTCAAGGTCAGTCACAAGTCGGCTGGCCCGCAGTTGTTCGATGCGCAGCGGCTGCCCACGCCAGGCGCGCCAGAGGTCGATGTAGCGCAGGCGCAGATCGAGATCGCGAGCGAGCAGCATGGTTGGCGCCTTGCTCCACGACGGTGCGGCGAGGGTGAGCTGCGGCGTTTCCAAGTGGATTCCGCCCATGAAGCGCACGCGAAACGCGTCTGACGCGGGCGCTTCGCCCCCTGATGCGATCAGGCTCACACGGCGCTCCAAGGACCCCGAAAGCGCACGCTCCAGCGGCCCGGCAAGGAAGGGCCAGCCGAGAATTTCGCCCGCACCGACCAGCACGATCAGCAGCAGCGCCACAGCTCCAAGCACAACGCGCCCACTGCTGCGCGGTGGTGGCGTCGGCAGAGACGGCGGTGGTATCGGCTCACGCGCAGGCCGACGGCCTTGGACTTCAAATGCCTTCGAAATGATCGTGCTCCCGCGTGCCGATCGACCTGTCGGCGATCACCGACCCCGCGATGGCGAGCCAACGCACCGTTTGCGCGTGGACGGTGACGCCATGCCCCGCCGTACGCTGTGGCGAGCGGATGTGCATCACGCGCTCCGGATGAAGCGGAGCAGATCGCTGGTCAGTCGGTCCTTGTGGGTGGCGAACAGGCCGTGTGGCGCGCCGTCGTACTCGACCAGGGTCGCGTTCGCGATGCCTGCGGCTGCAGCGCGGCCTGCGGCGTCGATCGGCACCGTCTTGTCCTCGGTACCGTGGATGATCAAGGTGGGCACCTTGAATGCGGCCAGGTCGCGCCGGAAGTCGGTCGAGGAAAACGATTGGGCGCAGTCGAGCGTGGCCTTGAGGCTGGCCTGCATGGCCAGGCTGCGTGTCCAGTCGAGCGTCTCGGCGCTGACCGGGTTGGAGATCAGGCCCACCCCATAGAAGTCCTTGGCGAACCCGGCGAAGAAGTGCGCGCGGTCTTCCTTGAGGCAGGCAGCCATGTCGTCGAACGTGCTCTGATCGATGCCGTGGGGGTTGTCCGGTGTCTTCAGCATGAAGGGCACCACCGAGGACACCAGCGCGACCTTCGACACGTGCCGTCCGCCATGACGCGACATGTAGCGCGCGACCTCGCCACCGCCCATCGAGAAGCCGACCAACACCGCGTCCTTGGCACCGGTCTGCTCGATCACAGAGGCCAGGTCATCGGCCAGCGTGTCGTAGTCGTAACCACTCCACGGCTGCGAAGAGCGGCCGAAACCACGGCGGTCGTAGGCGATGGTGCGGAACCCTGCATCGGCGATCGCCATCGCCTGGTCGTCCCAGGTGTCGGACGACAGCGGCCAGCCATGCAGGAAGATGACAGGACGGCCGGTACCCCAGTCCTTGACGAAGAGTTGGGTGTGGTCGCCAGTGGTCAGAACGTTCATGGTGGGTACTCCTTGGAGGATGAGCCTGATGGTGCAGCCCACCACCCGCACACTGCGTCGGACGAGTCGGCCACGGCCTGTAGGACAGCGACCGGCCCATCGCTTTCAGCGGCGCCCAGCGACCACCACGTCATCGAGCCCGGTGTCGGGCGACTCGTTGGTCTGGTTCTCGCCGGGATCGCCGGTCACCAACTCTTCGGTGATGAATCGTCCGTAGCGCTGCGCAGCGACGGCCTTCAGCGTGTGCGCCACCTCGATGACCTTGTCGACATGAGCCTGCTCGGGTGCATGCACCACCAGAAAGCTGCAGCCCTCCTGGGCCAGCTCGCGGTGAGCCTTGATCAGGTTGAGGTCTTGTCCGATGGCGGCCAGGGGGCTGGCACGCTCCACCTGAGCATCCACTTGATCGATCATTTCCGCCGGTGTGTAGCGCACGATGTCCGAGGCCGCAAAGCCCTGCTCCTGCAGCGCCGCTTCAGCCCGCTCCAGATCGTTGGCCGTCCGGAAGGTGATGACCACGTGTCCGACGGGCTTGAAGACGCCGAAAGACTCGGGAATGTTTTGCTTGTCCATGCGCTGCTCCTGTGCACGACAGCCGATGGGGCCGCCTCTGTGTGGTGTGAACGTATTCTTTTCGCACCGGTTGAGACGACCAATCGGACGAGCCCGCGCTCGCGTGTCAGCCAATGCCGACGAAGCGGATGCTGGACCTCGCGTGAGGCCATTCAGTCTGCATGGCTGGGGAATGACATGGTGCACGTCACCAAGTTCAGGGGACCCTTGTGGGCGCGGTGACAATGTTCACTCCGGGGCCAGCGCGCCCTGACGCTGGGGCTGTCATGGCCTCGTTCCGCCTACCGTGCAACACACTGCAGAAGTGACCACCCCGCCTGTCTCTGGCTGGACGGGTCGCAGCATGGTGGGGCTGTTGGTGATGGCGCTGGCCTACGCGGTCGTTGCAAGGCTGGCCTTGCTGATGGCGGTTCCGCCGAGCTACGCGTCGCCGATGTTCCCTGCCGCCGGCATGGCGCTGGTCTTCGTGCTGGTCTATGGGAATCGTGCCGCGCTGGCCGTCGTCGCTGGCGCGTTGATCGTCAATGTGCTGATGAATCCGCTGCGCGGCGCGGGCATCGCCGAAGCAGCCATCGCGCTGGGCGCTGGCCTGCAGGCCCTGGCCGCAGCGGCACTGGTGCGGCGTCAGGTGGCGCAACCGTTGACGCTCTCGGCGCCGCTCGACATTGCGCGCTTCTATGTGTTCGCTGCGGCGGTTGGTTGCCTGGTCAATGCCAGCGTGGCCACCGCAGCGCTCGGTCTCTCAGGGGTCGTTCCGCTCCATGAGTTGCCCATGACCTGGCTGACCTGGTGGATGGGTGACGCCCTGGGCACGCTGATCGGCGCACCGCTGCTGCTGACGCTGATCGGCCGCCCGCGCGAAGCCTGGGCGCCTCGTCGGCGCACCGTCGGCGCCACACTCGCCATCGTGACCACCTTGCTCGTGGCGACGACGATGCAGGTCGCCCGCTGGGACGACGAACGGGTGCACATCAGCTTTGCGCGAGATGCCGAAGCCGCATCGACCGCACTGGCTTCACAACTGAACACGCCGCTGCACGCACTGGAAGCCATGCGCGGCCTGTTCGTGGGCTCCGCCGAGGTCAGTGCCGCTGAACTGAGCATGGCCGCCGACCACTGGCTCAGTCCGTCGAACAACCTGCAGGCCATAGGCCATCTGGAAAGAGTGCAGCTGGCGAACGTGCCAGCGTTCGAGGCCCGCGTGCGCGCGCAAGGCTGGGTGGATTACCGGGTGATGGATCGCACCGCATCGAACGAGCGCGTACCGACCCGATCCAAAGAGGTGTTTGCCGCGCGACTGGTCGAACCGATGGCGCGCAATCGGCTGCTGCTCGGCGTGAACGCGCTGTCGATACCCGCATCGCAGGCCGCGATCGAAGCAGCCGTGCGCAGCGACCAGCCCGTGGCCACGGCGGCCTTTCAGTTGTCGCAGGACCCGGTGGACACGCCCCGGCGGGGTGTGGTGGTCTATCGGGCGCTGTACGACGGCCATCCCCGCACCGAGGCCGAGCGTGTTGCCACAGCCCGCGGTGTGGTCTTCGTCACCGTCCGGGTCGAGGATCTGTTGCGCGAGGTGCTGGCGCATGCGCCTGCGCACCTGAGTTTCTGCGTCACCGACACCGACACGTCGGCTCCGGTGCGCCAGCTGGCGGTGTCCGCGCTGTGTGCTGAAGAATCAACCCGGCTGACGCACCGACGGATGCTCGATTTCGCCGGGCGCCAGTGGGAGTTGCAAGTGAGTTCGAGCCTGGCCAGCGCCGACACCAGCGCCGGGGAACGGCATTACGCGTGGCTGTTCTCCAGCGTCGGCCTGCTGACCACCGCCGTGCTGGGCGCACTGCTCCTGACGGTGACGGGTCGCGCGCGGCTGATCGAGCTCGCGGTGCGGGAGCGCACGGAGGCGCTGGAACAGCAGGTGCGGGAGCGCATCGAGGCGGTGCGGGCGCGCGAGGCCGCCGAAGCGTCGAACCGCGCCAAGAGTGATTTCCTCTCGCGCATGAGCCACGAGCTGCGCACGCCGCTGAACGCGATGCTGGGCTTTGCGCAGCTGCTGGAGCTGGAAAGTCGTGATCCCCTGGGTCCGACACAGCGCGGCTGGGTCGGGCAGATCCGTCAGGCCGGCTGGCACCTGCTGGAGATGATCAACGATGTGCTGGACCTGTCTCGCATCGAATCCGGCAACCTGCGCATGGCGCTGGAAACGCTGAACATGCCGGAGTTGCTGGCTGGCACGCGCCCGCTGGTGCAGCAAGCCGCGGATCAGCGCGGCATCACCATCGAGGAGCATCTCAGCGCCGACGCCAGCCACGCCCGCGGCGACGCGACGCGCGTCAAGCAGATCCTGACCAACCTGCTGTCCAACGCCGTCAAGTACAACGTTGACGGCGGACACATCCGGGTGTCCAGTCAGGTGCGCGGCGACCGGGTGGAGCTGATGGTGGCCGACACCGGGTTGGGCATGAGCACCCAGCAGATGACCTCGCTGTTCCAGCCCTTCAACCGGCTGGGCCAGGAGCTCAGCGCCACCGAAGGCACCGGCATCGGTCTGGTCATCAGCCAGCGGCTGGCCGAACTGATGGGCGGCGACCTGAGCGCCGCCAGCGACGTGGGACGGGGCTCGCTGTTCATCCTGTCCCTGCCGCTGGCCAGCCCGGAGGAGGCAGCGGCGCAGACGCCAGCGTCTGCCAGCGGGATCAGCGACTACCACCACCGTCGGGTGCACTACATCGAAGACAACGAGACCAATGTCGAGGTGATGCGTGGCATGCTGGCGCAGCGACCGCAGGTGGGTTTACGGGTCTCGGCCAACGGGCTGGACGGTCTCGCAGCGATCCGCACCCATCGACCCGATGTGCTGCTGCTGGACATGCACCTGCCCGACATCAGCGGCCTCGAGCTGCTGCGCCACCTGAAGCTCGACCCGGGAACCCGGGGCATCCCGGTGATCGTGGTGTCGGCCGATGCGCTGCCCACCCAAATCGACGAAGCCCTGCAGGCCGGCGCACACCGCTACCTGACCAAGCCGGTGAACGTCGGCGAGCTGCTGGAAGCCCTCGACGAACTGCTCGCCGTGATGGAAACCCGCTTCGACGATCTGGGTCTCACCGCAGATTCTTAGCACTCACCGAAGAGGAGTGCTAATATTCTGGAACCAATCCTGAATCGAGGTGGTCCATGAGTACCATGAACACATCACATTCTTCTGCTTCGGCCCTGGCGCTGCGTGATCCGTGGGCGATGATCCCGTCGCTCGGCAGCCTCGACGCCTACATTGCCGCCGCCAACCGCGTGCCGATGCTCAGCCTCGAAGAAGAGCAGTCGCTTGCGCGCAAGCTGCGCGATCAGGGTGATCTGCAAGCCGCCGGGCAGTTGGTGCTGTCGCACATGCGGCTGGTGGTATCGATTGCCCGTCAGTACATGGGCTACGGCCTGCCCCACGGCGACCTGATCCAGGAAGGCAACGTCGGGCTGATGAAGGCCGTCAAGCGCTTCGACCCTGATCAGGGTGTGCGGCTGGTGAGTTACGCGATGCACTGGATCAAGGCCGAGATCCACGAGTACATCCTGAAGAACTGGCGCATGGTCAAGGTGGCGACCACCAAAGCGCAGCGCAAGCTGTTCTTCAACCTGCGCTCGATGAAGCAAAGCCTGAAGGAAGACGCGATCGACGGCGAAACCCACCGCAGCACCCTGACGCAGGGTGAGGTCGACACGATGGCACGCACCTTGAACGTCAAGCGCGAAGACGTGCTCGAAATGGAAACCCGGCTGTCCGGTGGCGATGTGCCACTGGAGCCGCTCACCGATGACGGCGAAGAAAGCTACGCGCCGATCGCCTACCTGGCCGACGAGACGCACGAGCCCGGCCATGTGCTGGACGCGCAGCGCCGTGACTGGCTTTCGAGTGACGGCATCTCGCTGGCGCTGGACACGCTGGACGCACGCAGCCGCCGCATCGTCGAGGAGCGCTGGCTGAAGGTCAACGACGACAATTCCGGCGGCATGACGTTGCACGACCTGGCCGGCGAGTACGGTGTCAGTGCGGAGCGCATTCGCCAGATCGAGGTGGCCGCGATGAAGAAGATGCGCAAGGCGCTGAGCACGGCCCACTGAGCGATTCGTTGCTCGCCTGAATGAAAACGGCCCCTCACGGGGCCGTTTTTCTTGGCGCCAGCAGAAGGCGCGGCGCGCTCAGCCTGCTGCCAGCAGCGCTTTCAGGTCGGCCGCCAGGGCCTCTGGACCACCACCGTAGCGGATGAACAAGCGCACCTTGCCCTGCGCGTCGAACACATACGAGCCTGCGGTGTGATCGACGTTGTAGCTGCCCTCGGTCTTGCCTGGCACCTTGGCGTAGAACACCTTGAACTCCTTGGCAGTGGCAGCGATTTCCTCCGGGCTGCCGCGCAAGGCGACGAAACTGGGATCGAACCCGCCCATGTAGGATTTCAGCACTTCCATGGTGTCGCGCTCGGGGTCGACGGTGACAAACACGCCTTGCACTCGGTCGCCATCCTTGCCCAGCGACGCCTTGACCTGCGCCAGCTCGGCCATGGTGGTAGGGCACACATCGGGACATTGCGTGAAGCCGAAGAAGACCACGGTGACCTTGCCCTTGAAGTCGGCCAGCGTGCGCAACTGGCCGTTCTGGTCAGTCAGCGACAAGCTGCGGGCGTACTCGGCACCGGTGATGTCGATGCCCTTGAACGAGGTGGCGTTTCCACCGCCCGACGATGGTGCGTCGCAGCCCGCCTGGAGCACTGACGCGACAACGGTGCCGCCCGTGAGCCACAACAGGCGACGGCGCGACAGGTCGGAACGGCGGTTCATCGGTGTTTGGCTCACAGCAGCGGGCTCAGGTAGTGGTCGACGAGCAGCGCCGCGAACAGCAGCATCAGGTGCCAGATCGAAAAACGGAAGGTCTTGCGCGCCAGCGCGTCCGAGTAGTTGCGCCACAGCTTCCAGGCGTAGCCGATGAAGATGCCGCCCAGCGCGATGGCCGACACCAGGTAGATCACACCACTCATGCCCGAGATGAAGGGCAGCAGGGTCGCGGCGAACAGCACCAGCGTGTAAAGGAAAACATGCAGCTGGGTGAAGGCCGCGCCGTGAGTGACGGGCAGCATCGGCAGCCCGGCCTTGCGGTAATCCTCGGCGCGGTACAAGGCCAGTGCCCAGAAGTGTGGCGGCGTCCACAGGAAGATGATCAGGCAGAGGATCAGCGCCTCGGGTCCGACCTCGCCACGGATGGCGGCCCAGCCGAGCACCGGTGGCATCGCGCCGGACGCGCCGCCAATCACGATGTTCTGAGGGGTGGCTGGCTTCAGCAGCACGGTGTAGATGACGGCGTAGCCGACGAAGGTGGCGAAGGTCAGCCACATCGTCAGCGGGTTGACCCAGAAATAGAGCATCGCGCTGCCCAGGCCGCACAGCACGGCGGAGAAGGTGAGCGTCTGTGCGTTGGTGAGGTCGCCCTTGGCGGTCGGCCGCCAGGAGGTGCGGGCCATCTTGGCATCGATGTGTTGTTCGACGATGCAGTTGAAGGCGGCGGCGGCGCCAGCGACCAGCCAGATGCCGACGGTGGTGGCCAGCGCAACCTTCAGATCGGGCAAGCCGGGCACGGCAAGCAGCATGCCGATCACTGCGCAAAACACGATCAACTGCACCACGCGCGGCTTGGTCAGCGTGTAGAACTGCCGCACACGTGAGGCACGCCGGACGATCGGCAACGGGGTGGTCAGGGTTTCAGACATGTTCAGGCCAGCCCGTGATTCTACGAAGCCGCATGCATGCCGCGCCGACCCGACGGCACCGCCGCGCTTCGGACTGCAGGCTCAGGCCACGCGCGGGTCAGCAATATCGCGAACAGCACCAGCAGCACCGCCGCGCCGCCGGTGTGCGACACCGCGGCGAGCAGCGGCCAATCGAAGAGCACATTGCCCAGCCCGCTGGCCACTTGCCACGCCATCGCACCGGCGAATGCCATGGCCCAGCGGCGCAGCGCCTCGTCGCCAGTGGCCCAAAGTCGCCAGATCAACGCCCCGATGGCCAGAACCAGGATCGCAGCACCGATCCGATGCACCATGTGTATCGCAGTCAGCGCAGCGAAGGGCAGATAACCGCCATCCTTGCCCGCACCGAGCTCGCGCAGCACGGTGAAACCGTGGTCGAAATCCATGGCCGGCCACCAACTCCCCTGGCACGTCGGAAATTCTGCGCAGGCCAATACCGCGTAGTTGGTACTGACCCAACCACCCAGCGTCGTCTGAACGACGGCCAGCCCGAGCACTGCGACGACCCCGCGCCGCAAGGCGGTTGACAGGACCAGCGTCGAGCGCCGTGGCAACTGGCTCTGAATGGCCAGGAGCGCAAGCAGACCCAGCCCACCGAGCAGGTGGAGGGTGACGATCGCCGGATAGAGCTTCATCGTCACCGTCAATGCCCCGAAGGCGCCCTGGCCGCACACCCACAGCCAGGTCACGGTCGGCCACCAGGGCGACACGGCCATCGTTGACGTCGATCGCTGCCGGCGCGCCTCGAGCCACGCGGTGACCGCCAGCACGGTGATCAGCGCGCCGACACCGGTGGCGAGGTAGCGGTGCAGCATCTCGATCCAGGCTTTGCCATGGGTCACGGGACCGGAGGGCATCGCGCTTTGTGCAGCGCCGATCGACTCGCGGGCGCCCAGCGGGCTCGCGCTGCCATAGCAACCAGGCCAGTCCGGGCAACCCAGCCCGGAGTCGCTGAGGCGGGTGAATGCCCCGAACAGCACCAGGTCGAAGGTGAGGAACAACGTCAGCAACGTCAGTGCGTGTCGGCGCACGGCGGGCTCGCTGCGTCGGTGGCGCCAGAGCACCCAGATCAACGGAACCAGGGCCACGGTGGCGCCGATCAGCACCACCGACGGCAAGGGTCCCAGGTCGTACGCGGGAGCGTTCATGGCACGGTGTCAGGCGCGCGACCAGAGCTCGGTCATCGGCCCGCCTGATCCCAGGAAGACGAGGCACGCAACAAGCGCTCTAGATCGCGCTTGAGCTTGGCGGGCTCGGGAGCGGGCGGCGTGCGCATCATCCATTGGCCCATCGGATCGACCAGGTACAGATGCTCGTCGAGCGCTCGGCCTGCGGCCGGGCTCAACCATTGCGACAAATTTGCCGCAGGCACGCGCAGCACCGTGGCCGGCTGTGCCCCGCCAATGGCCTTCAGGAGCGCCGGTGTGGGTGTCGCGTCGTCCGTGATCAACCAGAGCTTGTCGACACGCCCTTTCTCTCTGCCCAGCGTCTCGACCAGCTGCCGCTGCAACACGAGTTGCGATTCGCAACGGGCATCGCAAGCCCCGCCGGCTGTGACGACCACCAGCCATTGGCCCTGCAACCCGGTGGCGGACACGGCCTGGCCTGCGAGGTCGCTCAGAGGCAGTGCGGCAGGCATCTCGCGCGGCGGTGTCACGAATTCGCTGTAGTTCGTTCGTCCCTCCGGACGGATCACGAAATAGGTGAAATACGAGGCGATGACCGGCGCGGCGCAGACCCCGAGCACCAGGAGCATCTTCACGCGGCCGGAGACCGTGCGGCGCGGCGACAAGTCCGGCGTCGGCATCGAATGCACCGTCAAGCTCAGCGGAGATGCCAGATCGCCATCAGCGCTGGGAGCGGAGGCGGGGCCGGACGAGTTGGAACCAGACATACAAACCTGTCATCAAGGCGCAGAGCGCAAACCACTGAAACGCATAACCGTAATGCCGCTGAATGCCGAGGTCCGGCCGAGGCCATTGCCGCAACAAGCCGTCTTGCGGGGCACCCTCCGCGTCTTGGACGATGGACAGGGGCTTGAGCGGCAGCGCGTGCTCCCGCGCGAAATCCGCTACATCCAGATTTTGACGGATCGCGCCCGAGGCGGCGCCGTCGAAGTCGTACAGCCTGCCTGGCGGCGGGGCAATGTGGCCGATGACCGTGACTTCGCCCAGGTCGTCGGCGAGGCTGGGCACCTTGGTGCGATCGAGCAGATCTCGCGGCGTCCAGCCTCGCTGCACCAGCACGACGCCGGGCGCTTCACTGAGCCGAAGGGGCGTGACCACAAAGAAGCCTTGCCGGGCATCCATCTGCCGGTTGTCGAGGAACACCGTGGCTGTCGACACCCAATGACCCCGAACGACAGTGCGCCGGTAATGCTGTTCAGCCGCCACGTCGGCCGTATCGGCCAGCATCGCTGCGGGCACGGGTGGCAGTTGCGTGCGGGTGTCGAGCGTCTGCTGCAAGGCCTCCTTCTGGGCCGCGCGATCGAGCTGCCACACCCCGAGGCGCGCAGTGACCACCACCACGATGGCCGCCGCGACCAACACGATGGTGGCGCGACGGCGGGAGGAATCCCGTGAGGAAAGAGTCGCCGTCATTGGTGTTGTTGCTCCCCCCGCCGTTGGAGGGCACACGGATAATCAACGCGCATGAAGTACCTCATCGGCATCGCATTCGTCAGCATCATTGGTGCATTGGTCTACGCGGGCGTGTCGATGGTTCAGGATGGGCGTGACGGCAAACCGAAAACCGGCTCGATGATGCGCGCCCTCGCCTTTCGGGTTGGGCTGTCGGTCTTGTTGTTCCTGTGTCTGATTGGCAGCTACCTGATGGGCTGGATCCAGCCGACAGGCATCCCTCGGGGTTGAGTCCGCCGTTTGCGCCGCACAGCGCCCAACAAAAAAGCCGCTGACTGCGGCTTTTTTGTTGCAGGTCTCTGCCGAATCCGTCAGAGCCAATACACCACCACATACAGGCCCAGCCAAACGACATCGACGAAGTGCCAGTACCACGCGGCGCCTTCGAATCCAAAGTGGCGCTGCGGCGTGAAGTGGCCCTTCTGCAGCCGCAGCGTGATGAACAGCAGCATCAGTGCGCCGACGAACACGTGGAACCCGTGGAAGCCGGTGAGCATGAAGAAGGTGGAACCATAAATTCCGCTGGTGAGCTTCAGGTTCAGATCGGTGTAAGCGTGGAAATACTCGTAGGCCTGCACCCCCATGAAGGTAAAGCCCAGCAGCAAGGTGATCCACATGAAGCCGATCGTCTTCGCACGATGACCGGCAATCAACGCGTGGTGGGCGATCGTCAGTGTCACGCCAGAGGTCAGCAACAGCGCCGTATTGATGGTCGGCAACGGCCACGGGCCCATGGTGGTGAAGGCATCAACCGTGCCGGCAGGCGCCGCGGTGAAGCCGGCTTGTGAGCTGGGCCAGATGGCCTTGAAGTCAGGCCACAACACGGCGTTGTCCAGGCTTCCGAGATTGGGAACCGCGTGCAGGCGAGCCCAGTACAGCGCGCCAAAGAATGCGCCGAAGAACATCACCTCGGAAAAGATGAACCAGCTCATGCTCCAGCGATACGAGACATCGATGCGGTCGCTATACAAACCACCTTCGCTCTCAGCGATCGCCGCGCGGAACCAGCCCTGCAGCACAAAGGCCCAGGTTGCCAGACCTGCCAACGTGAGATAGCTGCCCCAGCTCACGCCGTTGACCCATTGCCCCGCGCCGAGAATCACCAGAAACAAGCCAAATGACGTCAGCACTGGAAACCGGGACGGCTCCGGAATGAAGTAATAAGGCGCCGCACCGCGTGCACTGGCCGTAGGGGTCGCTGCCGACATGATCTCTCCTGAATCCCGAATTTCTACATTTTCAAGGAAGCGTCGCAGCGACCATCCGCTGGCGATCTTCCGCCAAACCTCAAGCGGCCACGCCGCTCGTCAACACCCAATTCACCACGGTCGCCAGCACTGCGACCAGCACCAGCGCCCCGATCACGCCGGCAATCACCACATGAACCGGGTTCAACTGGTTCACGTCTTTCTCAAGGTCTGCAGCCTTGCGCACACCGAAAAAAGACCACGCCACCGCACGCATCGTCTGCAAAAACGACAGCTTTCGCCTTGAGGCGGCTTTCAAGCTTGAATCGGGCAGCGTCATGAAGGTCGTGAGCCCCCATCGACAACCACCGCCTGCGGCGCAGCAGGCACCTTGCCACCCACTTCAAAGAAGGTGTACGACAAGGTGATGGTGGTCACGTCCTTGGGCAACTTGGGCTCGATCACGAACACGACGGGCCATTGCTTGGTCTCGCCGGGCTTCATCGTGTACTCGTTGAAGCAGAAACACTGCAACTTGTTGAAGTGCGCCATGGCCTGCATGGGTGCATAGCTCGGGATGGCCTGTGCCGCCACGGTACGGCTCTGGGTATTGGTGAATTCGTACATCACCGTGGTCAGTTCACCGGGGTGCACCTGGATGCTGCTGACCGCAGGCTTGAATTTCCAGATGCCGCGTGAGTTCGCGTCGAACTCGACGGTGATCGTGCGGCTCTTGTCCACCTGGGAATTGGCGCCCGTCGATGACTCACGTCCCCACAGCACCTTGTCCGAGAGCGTCAACACATTGATGCCGAGCGCAGTACAGACCGCCTTGTACAGAGGCACCAACGCATAACCGAAGCCAAACATCAGCACCGTGATGACCACCAGCTTGCCAAACATCCGCACGTTGTCATCGCGCAGCAGTCTGGCCGCGGATGATCCGGGACGGGGCTGGTCACTCATGGGTCAGAGGCCGAACAAGACAGCCTTGGCCATGAACCCGATGAAAAACACCACCGCGACCGACGCGAGGATCAGCCCCAGCCGGAGGTTGTTTTTCTTTTGCTCGGGTGTGCTCATGACACGACGCAGATCAAGCGATCACCTTGGTGGCCGCCGCATTGAGCTTCGGCGGGGTTTCGAAGGTGTGGAAAGGTGCGGGTGAAGGCACTTCCCACTCCAGTCCTTCAGCACCTTCCCATGGCTTGGCGGATGCGGGCTCGCCCTTGCCGCGCATCATCGGCAGCACGACGAAGAAGAAGAAGTACACCTGCATCAGACCGAAGCCGAGAGCACCGACGGATGCGATGGCGTTGAAGTCGGCGAACTGCATCGGGTAGTCGGCATAGCGACGCGGCATGCCGGCCAGACCCAGGAAGTGCATCG
>LNFM01004759.1_pt1 | contig 24535 bp, 33 predicted proteins | sample 596031 | NCBI WGS metagenome assembly LNFM01 (sample SAMN04254537, study PRJNA301005) | activated carbon metagenome | isolation source: dual media filters at the Ann Arbor, Michigan drinking water treatment plant | place: USA: Ann Arbor | reverse complement strand
CGTGCGTGCACAGGCTGCTGACGCGGTTCGCACCGGCCAGATTCCTTCGGGCGAGCGCGGCTGATCGCTTTCGCAAGTTTTTTGAATCCGGCACCCGCCCTGGGGCGTATTCCAAGGTGCCTGGGTTTTATTTCTTATTCACTGATCTGATTTACTGGAGTTTCACCATGAACAAGTCCGCACGTTTCCTGTCCATCGCCGCTTTGGCTGCTTTCGCTTCGTTTGGCGCCATGGCTGATGAGGCCGATGCCTCGCAGTTCGCCACGAAGTTTGATACGAGCCGTACCCGCGCTGAAGTGGCTGCAGAAGCCGCCACCGTGGCGCAGACGCGCAGCATCGAGCCAGCTGGCTCGCGCGTTGTGACCTATACCTCGACCGCTGACCGCGCTGCAGTGCGCGCACAGGCTGCCGACGCTCTGCGCACCGGCCAGATCTCTGCTGGCGAACTCGGCACGATGTAAGTTCAGACGCCGCATCGGCAGCCGTCCTTCGCGGCTGTTCTGCTGTGCTAAAAAGGCTTGCACCCACGTGGGTGCCGGCCTTTTTTCATGGGTGTGCCCGATGCCAGCTGCATACCGCTCCATCGACCATGTGATGCTTCGACTGGTCGCGGCAGAGCCACTGTTTGCACTCCTGAGCGAGACTTTTCAGCTGCCGGTGGCATGGCCGCTTCAGCGGACTGACTTTGCAACCTACGGGTGGGTTCACGTCGGCAATACCGACCTTGAACTCTGGGCGGCGGCAGCGAACACGGATCTCCCCCCGGACACACAGCCACCGTTGATCCACGGCTTTGCACTGGAACCTGCGGAGTCATTGCAAGACTCACTTGCCTGGATGGACGAGGCGGGTATTCAGGTGAAAGCGCCGCGCGCGTATCGGTCGCGAAACCCGGGGGGCGATCTTGTCACCCACTTCACCAACTCCGTGGTGTCGGATCTGTCCGGGCCCAGCTTCTGCGCGTTCTTTTGCGAATGGAACCGGCATGCGACCATCTATCCATGGGCCGAATCCGAGACACCGGCGGACCGACGCATCGCGCTTCGACAGGAGCTTCATGAGCGGAGAGGCGGCCCGCTTGGCATCACGGGCCTGCAAGCGGTTCGGCTTGGTACGCCAGATCTGAAAGCCCACCGGCGGCAGTGGCAGGCCTTGACTGGCTCACAGGCCGATCAGCCCATATTCATCACGCCGGACATCGCCCTTGAGCTGGTGCCCTCCAGGAGCGTCGTGATCAACTCGCTGTCGCTGGGCGTGCGCTCGCTCGAAGTGGCGCGAAAGTTCCTGATTCAACATGAACTGCTGCAGCAGGACACCGGGACAGTCCTCTACATGGCACTGGACGGACTGCAGATTCAACTGAAAGAAATGGCATCGACGGCTTCTTGAGCCGACAACCGCGAGGCCTCTCTCCGCGGTAGATGGCGAAAGAAAGACGTAAAAAAACCCGGCAGAGCCGGGTTTTCTTTCAGCAGGCCACCGAGGGCCAGCTTCATTTCTTCTGACGGAACTTGCGCAAGGCGGCAATCTGGGCCGCCATGACCGCCAGCTCAGACTGTGCCTTGGCCAGGTCGAGATCGCTCTTGGCGTTCTTGAGGGCCTCTTCCGCAGCGGCTTTGGCCGCATTGGCCTTCTCGTCGTCAAGGTCCTTGCCGCGAATGGCTGTATCAGACAGCACGGTCACGCAGTGGGGTTGCACTTCCAGAATACCGCCGGCCACGAAGACAAACTCTTCGCCGCCATCGGCCATCTCGATGCGCACCGAACCCGGCTTGATGCGGGTGATCAGCGGGGTGTGGCGGGGATAGATGCCCAGTTCGCCAGCTTCGCCGGGCAGCGCCACGAAGCGCGCTTCACCGGAGAAGATGGACTCTTCGGCACTGACCACATCAACGTGGATGGTGTTCATCATTGCTCCTGGGAAAAGGTGGGTTGCTTGATTGCTGAAGGCCGGGCCGCCACGGGCTGCCCGGTCAACGGCTCATCAGGCCACCTTCTTGGCCTTTTCGAAGGCTTCATCGATGGTGCCCACCATGTAGAACGCCTGTTCTGGCAGGTGGTCGCACTCGCCGTTCACGATCATCTTGAAACCACGGATGGTTTCCGACAGCGGAACGTACTTGCCTGGCGAGCCCGTGAACACCTCGGCCACGTGGAAAGGCTGCGACAGGAAACGCTGGATCTTGCGAGCGCGGGCCACGGCCAGCTTGTCTTCAGGAGCCAGTTCGTCCATGCCCAGAATGGCGATGATGTCGCGCAGTTCCTTGTAGCGCTGCAGCGTACCCTGCACGGCGCGGGCCGTGGTGTAGTGGTCTTCGCCCACCACGTTCGGGTCCAGCTGGCGGCTGGTGGAGTCCAGAGGATCCACAGCGGGGTAGATACCCAGCGAAGCGATGTCACGGGACAACACGACGGTGGAGTCCAAGTGGGCGAACGTCGTTGCAGGCGATGGGTCGGTCAAGTCATCGGCAGGCACATACACGGCCTGGATGGAGGTGATCGAACCCACCTTGGTGGACGTGATGCGCTCTTGCAGGCGACCCATTTCTTCAGCCAGCGTAGGCTGGTAACCCACGGCGGAAGGCATACGGCCCAGCAGAGCGGACACTTCGGTACCGGCCAGCGTGTAGCGGTAGATGTTGTCCACGAAGAACAGCACGTCACGGCCTTCGTCACGGAACGACTCGGCAATGGTCAGACCAGTCAGGGCCACGCGCAGACGGTTGCCTGGTGGCTCGTTCATCTGGCCGTACACCATGGCAACCTTGGACTCTTCGAGCTTCTCGAGGTTCACCACGCCGGAATCGGCCATTTCGTGATAAAAGTCGTTCCCTTCGCGGGTACGCTCGCCCACACCAGCAAAGACCGACAGACCGCTGTGGGCCTTGGCGATATTGTTGATGAGTTCCATCATGTTCACGGTCTTGCCCACACCGGCACCACCGAACAGACCCACCTTGCCGCCCTTGGCGAACGGGCAGACCAGGTCAATCACCTTGATGCCCGTTTCCAGCAGCTCTTGCGATGGCGACAGTTCGTCATACGCAGGGGCCTTGCGGTGGATCGACGCCGTCAGGTCCTGGCTCACGGGACCACGTTCGTCAATGGGCGCGCCCAGCACGTCCATGATGCGGCCCAGCGTCGCCTTGCCCACGGGCACGGTGATGGAGTTGCCGGTGTTGGTGACCATGATGCCGCGGCGCAGGCCGTCGGACGAACCCAGCGCAATGGTACGCACCACGCCGTCGCCCAGCTGCTGCTGCACTTCCAGCGTCAGTGCCGAGCCTTCGAGCTTCAGGGCGTCATAAATCTTGGGCATCTGGTCGCGCGGGAACTCAACGTCCACCACAGCGCCGATACATTGAACAATCTTGCCTTGCACTTGAGCCATTTTTCGCTCCAATTAAGTAGTTTGTTGAGCTGCTTACACAGCAGCGGCGCCAGCCACGATTTCCGAAAGTTCTTTCGTGATCGCTGCCTGGCGCGTCTTGTTGTAGACCAGCTTCAACTCGCCAATGACGCTGCCGGCGTTGTCGGTGGCGGCCTTCATGGCAACCATGCGTGCCGACTGCTCGGACGCCATGTTTTCCGCAACGGCCTGGTAAATCAGGGACTCGACATAACGGACCAGCAGCTCGTCGATGACGCTCTGTGCATCAGGCTCGTAGATGTAGTCCCAGCCATGTTCAGTCTTCTCGGCTTGCATCTGCTCAGAAGACAGCGGGAGCAGCTGCTCCACCACCGATTCCTGCTTCATGGTGTTGATGAACTTGGTGTAGCTCAGATACACCGCGTTGATCTTGCCTTCTGCATATGCGTCGAGCAGCACCTTCACCGGACCAATCAGCTTGTCGAGATGTGGGGTGTCGCCCAACCCTGTCACGTGCGAAACCACCTTGGCGCCCACACGGTTCAGGAAACCCAGGCCCTTGTTGCCAATGGCCACGGCTTGGGTCGAGACACCAGCACCCTGCAGCTCACGCAGCTTGGTCGTCACGGCACGCAACACGTTGGTGTTCATGCCACCACACAGACCCTTGTCCGTGGTGATGACGATCACGCCCGCTGTCTTGGCATCATTCAGTTTCATGAATGGGTGCACGTACTCCGGGTTCGCGTGGCCGAGGTTGGCTGCAATGTTGCGGATCTTCTCGCTGTAGGGGCGGGCAGCCCGCATCCGATCCTGCGCCTTGCGCATTTTGGATGCAGCCACCATCTCCATGGCCTTGGTGATCTTCTTGGTGTTCTCCACCGATTTGATCTTGCCGCGTATTTCCTTGCCTGCTGCCATGATGGTTCCTCGTTCGGTTTAAGCGAACGACTTCTTGAATGCGCCGATGGCGGCAGTCAGCTCGGCTTCCGCGTCCTTGTCCATCGCCTTGGCCTGCTCCAGCTTGGCCAGCAAAGCGGCATGGCTGGTTTTCAGGAACTGGTGCAGGCCATGTTCGAAGTCGAGTACTTTCTTGACGTCGATGTCGTCCATGAAGCCCTTGTTCACGGCGAACAGCGTCGAGGCCATCAGCGAGATCGACAGCGGCGAGTACTGAGCCTGCTTGAGCAGTTCAGTCACGCGGGCACCGCGGTCAAGCTGCTTGCGGGTGGCTTCGTCCAGATCGGAAGCGAACTGCGCGAACGCTGCCAGTTCACGGTACTGGGCGAGGTCGGTACGGATACCGCCCGACAGATTCTTCACCAGCTTGGTCTGGGCAGCACCACCGACGCGCGACACCGAGATACCAGCGTTGATGGCGGGGCGGATACCGGCGTTGAACAGGCTGGTTTCCAGGAAGATCTGGCCGTCAGTGATCGAGATCACGTTGGTCGGCACGAACGCAGAAACGTCACCGGCCTGCGTTTCGATGATCGGCAGAGCCGTCAGGGAACCTGTCTTGCCCTTGACTTCACCCTTGGTGAAGGCTTCCACGTAGTCAGCGTTCACACGGGCTGCGCGCTCGAGCAGACGGCTGTGGAGATAGAACACGTCGCCAGGGTAGGCCTCACGGCCTGGTGGGCGGCGCAGCAGCAGCGATACCTGGCGGTAAGCAACGGCCTGCTTGGAGAGGTCGTCGTACACGATCAGCGCATCTTCGCCACGGTCGCGGAAGTACTCACCCATCGTGCAGCCGGAGTAGGCCGACACGTACTGCATGGCTGCCGACTCGGAAGCCGAAGCGGCCACCACGATCGTGTAGTCCATGGCACCAGCTTGTTCCAGCGCGCGCACCACGTTCTTGATCGACGAAGCCTTCTGGCCGATCGCGACGTAGATACAGGTCACGCCCTGGCCCTTCTGGGCAATGATGGCGTCGATCGCGACAGCCGTCTTGCCGGTCTGGCGGTCACCGATGATCAGTTCGCGCTGGCCGCGGCCCACAGGGACCATCGAGTCGATGGACTTCAGGCCGGTCTGCAGGGGCTGGTCCACCGATTTACGGGCGATCACGCCCGGTGCGACCTTTTCGATCACGTCGGTGAGCTTGGCGTTGATGGGACCCTTGCCGTCGATAGGCTGGCCCAGTGCATTCACCACGCGGCCGATCAGTTCGGGGCCGACGGGCACTTCCAGAATGCGGCCCGTGCACTTGACGGTGTCACCTTCGGAGATGTGCTCGTACTCGCCCAGAATCACGGCGCCCACGGAGTCGCGCTCGAGGTTCAGGGCCAGGCCGTAGGAGGGCTGACCATCCTTCGTTGCCGGGAACTCCAGCATTTCGCCTTGCATCACGTCAGACAGGCCATGAACGCGCACGATACCGTCAGACACGGACACCACGGTGCCCTGATTGCGGATGTCGCTGCTGGCTGCCAGACCTTCGATACGGCTCTTGATGAGTTCAGAAATTTCTGCGGGATTGAGTTGCATGACTCTTTCCTTCTTTCTTTGTTGAGCTGAGACCTCGCCGCGCGTTACGCAGTGAGGGCCGCTTTCATTTGTTCAAGACGGGCCTTGACCGAAGTGTCCAGCACCTCGTCACCCACCACTACGCGAATGCCGCCAATCAGCGACTCGTCCAGCTGGACCGACAGGTTGAGCTTGCGTCCAAAACGCTTCTCCAGCGCCGAGCTCACATCCGCCAGGGCAGCCGCTTCCACGGGGAAAGCACTGTAGACCACGGCATCCGAAGATCCGTTGCGACGATTCACGAGGGCACGAAACTGCGAAGCCACTTCCGGGAGCGCGTTGATGCGTCCGTTGTCGATGACTGTGCGCAGGAAGTTTTTGGCCGTATCAGGCAGCGCCGAACGGGCAACACCAGTAACCACGGCATAGACCTCGTCCGCCGTCACTTTCGGGTTGTCCGCCAGCTGACGCAGCTGGGGGTTGGCGGCAATCGCCGCCAGTTCGTCCAGCCAGGCAGCGGTGCTGCCCAGGTCGACGCCCGCGCCCGCGGTGGAAGCCTTGAACAAGGCATCAGCGTAAGGGCGGGCAATGGTGGCGAGTTCAGCCATGTGTGTCCCCTTACAGCTCGGTCTTCAGGCGATTGAGCAGGTCGGCATGAACGCCGGCGTTGACTTCCTTGCGGAGAATCTGCTCGGCACCCTTGACGGCCAATGCTGCAACCTGCTCACGCAGGGCTTCGCGGGCTTGCACGGATTGCTGCTCGGCTTCAGCGCGGGCAGCAGCAACAATCTTGTTGCCTTCTTCGGTCGCACGTGCCTTGGCCTCTTCGATGATGGCCTGGGCACGGCGGTCGGCGTCCGCAAGACGCGAGGCCGTTTCGTTGCGTGCCTGTGACAATTCCTTCTCGACGCGCTGGTTGGCAGCGGTCAGTTCAGACTTGGCACGATCGGCAGCAGCGAGGCCTTCGGCGATTTTCAGGGCCCGTTCATCCAACGCCTTCGCGATCGGGGGCCACACGAATTTCATCGTGAACCACACCAGGATCAGGAAAACGATGGCCTGAACGAACAGGGTCGCGTTGATACTCACGGCAACACCTTTCTAGAGTGGCGTTGAACGGGGCTTACTTGGGCAGGTTGGCCAAGAACGTGGACACGAAGGGGTTGGCGAATGCGAACAGCAGAGCGATGGCCACACCGATCAGGAACGCAGCGTCGATCAGACCGGCCAAGATGAACATCTTGGTTTGCAGTTCGTTGATCAGTTCAGGCTGGCGTGCCGAAGATTCGAGGTACTTGCCACCCATCAGTGCGATACCGATGGAAGCGCCGATAGCGCCCAGACCAACGATCAGACCACAAGCCAGAGCGACGAGACCGAGAATGTTTTCCATGATGACTCCTGAGTTAAAAAGAAAAGTTGAGGAAAGAAAAAACGAAAGGGAAACTTAGTGCGCGTTGTGCGCCTGACCGAGGTAAATCAGTGCAAGCATCATGAAGATGAATGCCTGCAGCGTGATCACCAGAATGTGGAACAGCGTCCAGATGGTGCCTGCAATCACATGGCCCACTGGCAGCAGCACACCCGACAGCGACAGCGCAGCTGCACCACCCATCAGGGCAATCAGCATGAACACCAGTTCGCCAGCGTACATGTTGCCGAACAACCGCATGCCATGGGAGACGGTGTTGGCCACATATTCAATGATCTGCATCAGCAGGTTCACCACGCCCAGAATCAGGGCAAAAATGGGATTCTTGCTGGTGCCAAAAGGCGCGGAAACGAGTTCGTGAGCCCAGCCCCCGGCGCCCTTGATCTTCACGCTGTACCAGAAGCGCAGCAGCAAGACGGCAAAGGCAAGGCCCAGGGTGGTGGAGAGGTCGGCCGTGGGCACCACGCGCAGGTAGGCGTCATGGGGATCATGGCCGGCAGCGCCATAGATCTTGGCCCAGATGGAGGGCAGCAGATCCACGGGCAACATGTCCATGAAGTTCATCAGGAAGATCCAGACAAACACCGTGAGGCCCAGGGGCGCGATGAACTTGCGGCTTTCAGCGCTGGGGATGTTGGCCTTGGCCTGGTTGTCCACCATCTCAACGAGCATCTCCACGGCGGCCTGGAAACGGCCGGGCACACCGGACGTGGCCTTGCGCGCGGCGCTCCACAGGATGAGCACCGTGAGCACGCCCAGGAACAGGCCGACGATCACCGAGTCATAGTTGATCACCGAAAAATCGACGATCTTGGTCTGCTTGACGTTTTGAAGATGCTGCAGGTGGTGAACGATGTATTCACTTGCAGTCGGAGCGTGCGCTTCTGCGGCCATCGGACAACTCTTCTCTTTATCAATCGGTTTTTCGGACACCGGGGCGCACCATGAGTGCGACCCAATACGTTTTCATCGTGACCACCATGCCCGCAAGCAAGGCGAGCCAGCTCAAGTCCGGCACCAGCCGGGGTGCCGCTGCAAGCAGCGCCACCGTCAATACGATCTTGGCGATTTCCCAGCCAAAGAACCCTGCCATCGCCGCCCGCGGGTCTGGCGTGGCCTTCTGCCGAAGCACTCCACGGGCAAACAGCCCCGCCGGAACAACCACCGCCAACGCGCCGTAACCGGCTGACCAGCCCGCCGAGGCCCGGCCAGTCAGCAGCCATGCCGCCAACGCCACCAGCAACCCCACCAGAGCCTGACCCACAACCACTTTCCAGACGGAAACCGGAGGATGCCTGCGGCGCCACTCCTGCGCCTCCTGGGCCGTCAAGGGCTTGAAGTCGGATTCTTCGTCCTCAATTTCAGCCTCGGACGGGATGTTTTTCATGGATGAACGACGCCCGCGTTAGAGACTGCAATTTTCACAAAGCCTCTAATTATAAGTAAAAACCCGTGCGGGTAGACAAAAACACCGCACCAGTCCTGCGAAAGCTGGCTGCATGCCTGCCCCAATGTGGTGATGCGCCAACGATGCGGTGTCACCCGGGGGTTGCGCGCCGAGCTCCGTTTTGCACCACTGCACGGCTACGCCATGCACCCTGCACGGCCCGCTGGCGCACAATGGACGCCGTTGGGCGCTACCGAATCAGAAGCACTCGCCAGAACCGACACAACATGACATCCACAGAGAAACCGCACTCCAACGGACTGGACAAGACCGTCTCCGATCCACGCAAAGAATCGCTGATCGAATACCCATCGCGCTTTCCCATCAAGGTCATGGGGGCGAAAGTCGACGGATTCGTGCAGGCAGTCACCGAGCTCGCACGCCAGTTCGACCCCACCTTTGATGCCAGCACCATCGAATTGCGGGACAGCCGGGCCGGCAATTACCTTGGCGTGACCATCACCATCACCGCCACCAGCCGCGAACAGCTCGACGACCTGTACCGCGCGCTTTCCTCGCACCCGATGGTCAAGGTCGTTCTCTGACAGTGCCACATCCCTGATGTTTGCGCGCTTCGTCCGATCGCAAACGCAACACGTATTGCACCGACATGAGCCTCTCCATGGCGTCCCGCCCGAGAACATGACATGACCATACCCATCCAGACGCTGGGCCGTGCCGACTACGCGGCCACACTGCAGGCCATGCAGGATTTCACTGCGGCGCGCACCGGCGACACGCCAGACGCGATCTGGATCTGCGAGCACGACGGTCTTTACACCCAAGGCGTGGCGGGCAAGAGCGATCACCTGCTGGACCCGGGCACCACCCCGGTGGTGGCTACCAACCGCGGCGGGCAGGTCACTTACCATGGCCCCGGGCAGGTGGTGGCGTACCCGCTGATCGATCTTCAGCGGGCGGGGTATTTCGTCAAGGAATACGTCTACCGCGTCGAAGAAGCGGTCATCCGCACGCTGGCGGAATTTGGCGTGACGGGCCACCGGGTGGCAGGCGCGCCCGGAATCTATGTGCGCCTGGACGACCCGTACAGCCACGCCCTGCTGCCGCAGCGCCCCCAGAAACGCGAAGGCACTGCCCCGCCCGTGCCCGACTTCACCGGGCTGGGAAAGATTGCCGCGCTGGGCATCAAGGTCAGCCGCCACTGCACCTACCACGGGGTGGCACTCAACGTGGACATGGACCTCTCCCCATTCGGCCGCATCAACCCTTGCGGCTACGCAGGTTTGCAGACGGTCGACCTTTCTACAATCGGGGTCCACACCACCTGGGAAGACGCCGCACAGTTGCTGGGCCAGCAGCTCAGCATCCGGCTCGCCCCCTGAACCGCCCAAACGCCATGAGCACCCCTGAAGTCGTCCGCGAAGCGCAGTCCACCGAAACCTACAACCCGCTTGCCAAGCAGAAAGCTGCGGCCAAGCTGTCGCGCATTCCGATCAAGGTGGAGCAGGGCGAAGTGCTCAAGAAGCCCGACTGGATTCGCGTGAAGGCGGGCTCGCCCACCACGCGCTTCTACGAGATCAAGGAGATCCTGCGCGAGCACAAGCTGCACACGGTGTGCGAGGAGGCCTCGTGCCCCAACATCGGCGAGTGCTTTGGCAAGGGAACAGCCACGTTCATGATCATGGGCGACAAGTGCACGCGGCGCTGCCCGTTCTGCGACGTGGGCCATGGCCGCCCCGACCCGCTCGACAAGGACGAGCCGCTGAACCTGGCCAAGACCATTGCCGCGCTCAAGCTCAAGTACGTGGTGATCACCAGCGTGGACCGCGACGATTTGCGCGACGGCGGCAGCGGCCACTTTGTGGAATGTATCCAGAACATCCGCGCGCTGTCTCCGCAGACGCAGATCGAAATCCTGGTGCCCGACTTCCGCGGCCGTGATGACCGCGCGCTCGAAATCCTGAAGGCCGCACCGCCCGATGTGATGAACCACAACCTGGAAACCGCGCCGCGCCTCTACAAGGAAGCGCGGCCTGGCTCCGACTACCAGTTCAGCCTGAACCTGCTCAAGAAGTTCAAGGCGCTGCACCCCAGCGTGCCGACCAAGAGCGGCATCATGGTGGGCCTGGGCGAAACCGACGAAGAGATCTTGCAGGTGATGCGCGACATGCGCGCCCACAACATCGACATGCTGACCATCGGCCAGTACCTGGCCCCCAGCAACAGCCACCTGCCGGTGCGCCGCTACGTGCATCCCGACACCTTCAAGATGTTCGAGGAAGAGGCCTACAAGATGGGCTTTTCCCATGCCGCCGTGGGCGCCATGGTGCGCAGCAGCTATCACGCCGACCAGCAGGCCCACGCCGCGGGCGTGTAACACCGCCTGCAGCGCAGCGACATGCAGGGCACAGGAAAGTCGGCCAACCAGCTTTCGCTGCGGCGCTATGGCGCGTCTCCCGGCAGCCACAGGCACGACCATTTCCAGATCCTTCTGGGCCTTTCGGGCACGCTCGACCTGGAGGTGGCAGGCCGCGGCCTGCGCGTCGAGGCCGGTCGCGGCTGCATCATCGCTCCCGGCGACCGGCATGATTTTGAATCCCGTGGCGGCAGCACCTGCCTGGTGCTCGACAGCGCCCAACCCGACTGGCGGCAGTGCGCAGCGGGCGCTGCAGACGCGTTGCCAGCGGGTGCCCTGCCGCTGGCGCGCTACCTTGCCAGCGCGCTGGAGCTGCGCCTTCCGCTGGCACAGGCACATGGCCCTGCCCTTCTTCTTGAGGCCTGGCTGGGGAATGCCGCCGATGCCACACCTTGCACCGCTGCCTCGCGCCGCCGCCCGATTGACTGGCCCGCGCTGCAGCAGTGGGCTGCAGCGCACTGGCATGAGGACCTCACCGTGGCCGCTCTGGCGGCGCAAGTCCACCTGAGCCCCAGCCAGTTTGCGGCACGCTGCCGCGAAGAACGGGGCATGGGCGCCATCGCCTGGCTGCGCCAACAGCGCCTAGCGCACGCGCGGCTGCTGCGGGCCACGGGGATGGCGGTGGCGGATGTGGCGCACCGCACGGGCTACCGCTCGCCGTCGGCACTGACGGCCGCACTGCGCCGCAGCGCGGGCTGACAGCCGCAGGGGCTGAACGCAGGCGCAGCCAAGCGCGTCGGCTAGCGGCGCATTCATTTGCACCAGACCATGCGCACACGATGGCAGACCATCGTTGCGCGACGATGCACCGCCTTACATTCGACGGATGCAAGCCAATCTCTACGCCCTGGGCGCCATTGCGCTGTGGGCATCCCTCGCGGCACTGGGCGTATCGCTCACGCATGTGCCACCGTTCCTGCTGACAGGCATTGCGCTCATCATCGGAAGCATCCCGGCGTGGCCGTTCGTGCTGCGCGACCCCACCCAGTGGCGGGTGCCGCTGCGCACACTGGCACTGGGCGTGTACGGGCTGTTCGCGTACCACTTCCTGCTGTTCATTGCACTGCGCCACGCGCCTGCGGTGGAGGCCAACCTCGTCAACTACCTGTGGCCGCTTTTCATCGTGGTGCTGTCGCCATGGGTGCTGCCTGGTGTGCGGCTTCGCCTGCCGCATGTGCTGGCGGCGGTGCTGGGCTTTGGCGGGGCCGCCATTGCCATCGTCGGCGGCCGCGAGCTCAGCGGTACGCTGGCCTGGGGCTACCTGCCTGCGCTCGCGGCTGCGTTCATCTGGGCCACCTACTCGCTGCTGACCAAGCGCGTGCCGGCGTTTCCGACCACGGCGATTGGCCTGTTCGGGCTGGTGTCGGGCGTGCTGTCCTTGCTGTGCCACGCGCTGCTGGAGCCTGCGGTAACGCTCCAGGCGCGCGACTGGTTGCTGCTGGCGGTGCTGGGGCTGGGGCCGCTGGGCGGCGCGTTCTTCCTGTGGGACAAGGCGCTCAAGCTGGGCGATCCGCGGCAGATCGGCATCCTGAGCTACATCACACCACTGGCATCCACGGCACTGCTGATGGTGGTGAGCGGCCGCAGCTTCAGCCCCAGCATCATGCTCGCCACCGTGATGATCATCAGCGCGGCGGTGATGGGAATGCGGGCCCGCTGAACACAGGCGTCCGCCACAGTGCCAAATCGGGCCTGCGGGGCCATTTATGCATCAAAACAGGCTGTAGTCCTTTATTTATTTGCCTATGATGCTATCAATTTTGATTGTATCGAAGATCACTGCCCGGTGGCGACGGGCTCTTCGCTGTCCAGCACCAGCTGGGCCCAGGGCGCCAGCTTGCGGGTGTCGGCGCGCAGGACCTCCTGCTTGACGGCCAGGATCTGTGCCGGGTGCATCGAGAAGCTGCGCAGGCCCAGGCCGAGCAGCAGGCGCGTCATGCTCACATCGCCCGCCGTTTCGCCGCACACACACACGCTCTTGCCCTGGCGCTCACCCTCCGCAATCACATCGGCCACCAGGCGCAGCACGGCGGGATGCAGCGGGTTGTACAGGTGGGCCACGGCCTCGTCTGCACGGTCGATGGCCAGCGTGTACTGGATCAGGTCGTTGGTGCCGATGGACAGGAAATCGAAGTACTTCAGGAAGGTGCGCACCATGAGCGCCGCAGCGGGCACCTCGATCATCGCGCCCAGCTGCACCGGGCCATAGGCCTCGCCACGGGCATCGAGTTCAGCCCGGGCCAGATCCACCTGGGCCAGCGTCTGCTGGATCTCGTGCGTGTGCGCCAGCATCGGAAACAGCAGATTGACCTTGCCGTGCGCCGCAGCGCGCAGCACGGCACGCAGCTGCGTGCGGAACATCGCCGGGTCGGCCAGGCTCCAGCGGATGGCGCGCAGGCCCAGTGCAGGGTTGAGGTAGTTGTCCTTGTGCGCCTTGTGGTCCAGCGGCTTGTCGGCACCCACGTCGATGGTCCGGATGGTGACCGGCATGCCTTCCATGCCGTCCAGCGCCTCGCGGTAGGCACGGTACTGCTCGTCTTCGCCTGGCAGGTTACCGCTGCGGCCCATGAACAAAAATTCGCTGCGGAACAGGCCCACGCCTACAGCGCCGGCCCGCACCGCCGCGGGCGCATCGCCGGGCTGCTCGATGTTGGCCAGCAGTTCGATGCGGTGGCCGTCCAGCGTGATGGCGGGGGTGTGGCGCAGGCGGGCCAGGCGTTCGCGCTCCAGCTCCACCTGGCGCTGGCGAAAGCCGTACTCGGCCAGGATGATGGGCGAGGGGTCGACGATGATCACGCCCGCATCACCGTCGATGATGATCCAGTCGTCCTGGCGCACCAGCTGGCTGGCACTGCGCGCACCCACCACGGCCGGGATGTCCATGCTGCGCGCCACGATGGCGGTGTGCGATGTCTTGCCACCCACATCGGTCACAAAGCCGGCAAACACGCTCTGCTTGAACTGCAGCATGTCGGCGGGCGACAGGTCGTGCGCCACCAGTACCAGCGGCACATCCACGGTGTCGTCGAGCAGCAAATCCTGCTGGGTCTTGCGCCGCGGGCTGCTGGCGGGTGGCGCCACGGGGCTGGCCACGCCCTTCATGTGGCGCAGCACGCGCTCGACCACCTGTTCCAGGTCGGCCTTGCGCTCGCGCAGGTACTCATCCTCCATCTCGTCGAACTGGCGCGCGATCACTTCGAGCTGTGTGGTCAGCGCCCATTCGGCGTTGTACAGGCGCTCGGTGATCCAGTGCTTGACGCCGCCCGTCAGGGCCTCGTCCTGCAGCAGCATCAAGTGCACGTCCAGCAGCGCGGTCAGCTCGTGCGGCGCATCGGCGGGCATGTCGGCCTGCAGGCGCTGGAGTTCTTCCACCACGGCGTTGCGGCCGTTGCGCACGCGCTCAATCTCGCCTTCGACCTGTTCGGGCTTGACGAAGTAGTGCGCCACGTCCATGCGGCTGGACGCGACCAGCACGGCACGCCCGATGGCGATGCCGCGGGCGACTGCAAGACCATGGACGGAGAAAGTCATGGGGGTGCGATCCGATACAAAGGCCCGACCGCGGCAGCCTCAGCCCGCCACCCGGCCGTCCGAAGGCGAGCTGCCCCCCCCTCGCGGGGCAGGGACCGACACGCAGTGCGCGACCGCGGGGGCCATCTCAGCCCGCCGCCCGGCCGCCCGAAGGCGGGCTGGGCCCCCTCGGGGGGCAGGGAGCGACACGCAGTGCGCGACCGTGGGGGCCATCTCAGCCCGCCGCCCGGCCGCCCGAAGGCGGGCTGGACCCCCTGGGGGGCAGGGAGCGACACGCAGTGCGCGACCGTGGGGGCCCTGTTCATTCACTCGCCTTCGCCGAACTTGTCGTTGATCAGGGCCAGCAGCGCGTCCATGGCTTCCTGCTCGCGGTCGCCGCTGGTTTCCAGCTCCACCTCGCTGCCCAGTCCGGCGGCCAGCATCATCACGCCCATGATGCTCTTGGCATTGATGCGGCGCTCTCCACGGCTCATGAAAACATCGCACGGGAAGCTGCCGGCCAGCTTGGTCAGTTTGGCAGACGCGCGGGCATGCAGGCCCAGCCTATTGCTGATGGTGATACGGGTCTTGATCATGGGCGTTGTTTCGACGATTCTGGTTTTGCGGTGCAGAGATGGCCACCTGCATCACGCCTTGCGTTCCCCCCACCACCGCGCGCGTCACCACCGAATCCAGCGGCTCGCTGCGGTAGCTCACGGCCCGCAGCAGCATCGGCAGGTTGACGCCGCTCACCACGCGCGACCGCACGCCCTCCACCAGGCGCTGCGCCACGTTGCACGGGGTGGCGCCAAACACGTCGGTCAGCACCAGCGTGGTGTCCTGGCCGGATTGCGACAGCAGGACACGGGCCCGTGCCAGCGAGTCTTCAGGGCGTTCGCTGGGGGGCACATCCAGCGCCAGTACGCTGTCGCCACAGTCTGGGAACACATGCAGCGCGCATTCGCGCAGGGCGTGAGCCAGGGGTGCGTGGGCAATGAGAAGGATGCTGGTGGGGCTGCTCATGGTGCGGGGGTTTGGCCTGCATTATGGCGCTGCCCCTTGAGCAGGAACCACGCGTAGGCTCCGGCGTTGCAGGCGAGGTACACAGCCATGGCGGCCTGGAATGACGGCACGGTGGCAAGGCCCGCCGCAGCAAACGCATCCACCGCCAGGCCGATGCCCCACTGCACCACAAACACCCCTGCAAAGATCACGAGGTTGTAGGCCGACAGTGCGCGCCCTGCGAGTGCCTGCTCGAACGCCATGGCCACCGCCGGCTGGGACAGCGATACAAACGTGCACGACACGCAAAACAACGCCCATGCTCCACCGCCCGCGGCCGGCCCGGCCACGATGATGCCCAGCAGTACGACCAGGCACAGCGGCAGCCCCAGGGTCATCAGCCGGTCGGGCCCGTAGCCCTTGCGCAGCAGCCACGGGTTGACCATGCCCCAGATCCAGAAGGTGCACAGCATCGACACATTGATCCAGAACAGTCCGGTGGCCGACTCCAGTGGCGTGTAGCCTGCCACGCGCTGCATCCATGGGCCAGCCCACAGTGTCTGCATGGCGACCATGCCGCCGTAGACAAAAAACCCGAGCGGCGCCAGGCGCCGGAAGTAGGCGTGGCGCCAGACCATGCCGTAGCCTTTGGCGACCAGTGGCGTCCCAGCGTCAGGCGGCTGCCCAGCCGACGGTGTTCGGGATGCCGCAGCGCTGCCCCACGTGGGCACCCAGATCGCGATCACCACCATCGATACCGCAATGAGCACGGCCAGCGCCCAGAACATCGGCCGCCAGCCGAGCACCGGCAAGGCCCACTGCACCGGCAACGTGGACGCGACCATGCCCAGCGAGCCGGTCATCAGCATCCACGAGTTGGCGCGCATCTGCGCCGTCGGCGTGAGCCAGCGCCGGTACCCCGTCAGCGGGGCCATCAGGCAGGCGCTGACACCCGCGCCGCACAGCACCCGTCCCGCCAGCAGTCCCGAGAACCCCGTCGCGACCGAGAACACCAGGCTACCCACCACCGCAACGCCCAGAAATGCCAGTGCCACCTTGCGCGGGCCATGCCGGTCCAGCCACGTGCCCAGCGGCAGCTGCATGGCGGCAAACCCCAGGAAGTACCCACCCGCCAGCAGCCCAAGGTCGGCGGCCTGTAACGAAAACTCCTGCGCCAGCGTAGGGGCCAGCGTGGCCGTCACAGCGCGCACCAGCGCCGACAAAAAATATGCGAACGCAAACGCGAGGAAGACCACCACGGCCGTACGCCGGGGCAAAACGCTGTCGCCATGTGTCATTGCAGCGCCAGACCCGAGAAGAACTGGTCTGCGACCTCGGGTCGGGGCTTTGCCGTGTAGACCACTGCGTGGTACAGCCGCACCTGCGGGCCCACCGCGCGGGCAAACCACACGCCTTGCGCCGTGACCGCGCTGCCGTCAGCACGCTGCCCCTGCATGGTGGTACGCAGCGATTGCGGCACCGGGAGTACACCCTGGGGCGTGTACGGTACATCGACCGCCGCTGCCGCAGCGCCGGGCCCGAGGTTGGCGAGCACAGCAGCGCGCCAGTGCGTGAGCGCTGCGCCCACCACGGCAGGGTCGGCCAATGCAGCGTGCGACACGGCGAACGTGGCGCCATCAGCATCGCAACCCGCCATGGCCAGCTCTACGGAAGAACCGGCCAGTTCGACCTGCCGCACGGCCTGGTCGGGTTTGCATGGGAGGGTGATGGTGAGGGCCGCTTCGGGCAGCGGCACCGTACGCCAGTTCAGGGCTGGGCTGCAGCCGCTCACCAGCAGGGCGGCAGCGGCCGCAGTCAAGGTCCAGTTCATGGTGCGATTATCGGCACCTCGCACCGGGCGTGCTGGCCGTGCAGCGCCAAAACGCAAGGGCGCGACAGTACGGGGGATGGCAGACTCCGCTGGCCTGCATGCGCCCGCCGCGCTACCGGCAAGAACTTTCGCGCAGGCGGCCACTCCACCACTGGTGCGCGGCCCACTGCAGGTGGCTGCGCGGGGTACTGCCATTGCTCGGTCCGGCACAATGGCAGCCCGTTCGGCGGGATCGACGCAGGCAATGCATCAACGGGGAAAATCATGGCGATCAAGAAGTGGGCGGCAGGGGTGGCAGTGGCGGCGTTTGCAGCCATCGGAGCCTACGTGTACCTCGACACGGGCCGCGCGCCGGCACCCGATTCCACATTTGTGCTGCTGGACGGATCGAGCAAGAGCACGGCCGACCTGCGCGGCAAGGTGACGCTGGTGAATTTCTGGGCCACCAGCTGCGTCACCTGCGTGGCCGAGATGCCCGAGATCGTGGAGACATACAACAAGTACCACACCAGGGGCTTTGAGACGCTGGCCGTGGCCATGAGCTACGACCCGCCCAGTTACGTCGTCAACTTTGCCGAAACTCGCAAGCTGCCCTTCAAGGTGGCCATCGACAACACCGGCAACGTGGCCAAGGCCTGGGGCGATGTGCGCCTGACCCCCTCGACCTTCATCGTCAACAAGCGCGGCGAGATCGTGAAGACCTATGTGGGTACGCCCAACTTCTCCGAGCTGCACCTGCTCATCGAGAAGTTGCTGGCTGAGACCTGAGCATCTGCAGCCTGTGAACGACAAAGGCCGACTCCAGAGGAAATCGGCCTTTCACGCTTGCTCGGCAAACACTACCAGCTCTCAATTTAATAGCCAAAGCCTGCAACGGACGAGCTCCAAGCGGGTGGACGCCGCGAAAGGGCCGCCCCGCCGCGCTGGGGTCGTCTCCCTTCCCGAATCATGCAGCGATTCGAGAGAAGGCGTAAGCGGCGCAGCCGCTCAGGGGGGGGATGTACGCTATTTCGCGCGGTAGCTGTCGTGGCAGGCCTTGCACGTGCCCGCGGCTGCACCGAAGGCGGCCTTCAGGTTGTCGAGGTTACCGGTCTTGGCAGCGGCAGCCAGCTTGACCGACTCGGCCTCCAGCTTGTCGGAGTGCTCCTTGTACTTCGCCTGCTCGGTCCAGATTTCCGGCAGCGCCTTGGTCGGTGCGCCCTTGTCGGTGCCGGGGCCAAAGGCTGCCCATGGAAGCTTGGCCATCTGCGCCACCACATCTGCATTGTCCTGGGCGGCCTTGGCGTCGAACGGCACGCGTCCGTTGGCCATGGCGCCGATGCGTCCAAAGTGCTGGCCCATCACAAACAGCGCGCTCTGGCGGTACTTGATGGCGTCTTCAGCTTTGGCGAACTGGGCCGAGGCGGGTGCTGCAACGGCGAGCGTGGCAGCGGCAAATGCAAATGCGGCAAGTGCTTTCATGGGGTTTCATCCTTTTATCATGGAGCGGTTCAGACAGGCCTGAGCCGATCGCAGTATGCCGCGTTGGCAAGAATTTCGCTGCCGGTTTTGCATCCGTTGTAGTGGTGACCGTTGAGCCAAGATGACCGCGTACCGTTCGCCGGCCATTGCGATTGCGCCAGCTCAGACGGCACCGTGACATGCGCAGCAGGCCCGTTTTGCCGACAATCGCCTGCCGCACTCGCCATTTTTGGAGCTACCCGCATGAGCCATTCACACACCGTCCGCATCTGGGACCTCCCCACACGCCTGTTCCACTGGGTGCTCGCGGCGAGCGTCGTCGGCCTGGTTGTAACGGCCAAGGTGGGCGGCAATTGGATGGAGTGGCACTTCCGGCTCGGGCATCTGGTGCTTGCGCTGCTGGTGTTTCGCATCATCTGGGGGCTGGTGGGGGGGCGCTGGTCGCGGTTTGCGAGCTTTCTGTATTCACCGTCACGCGTCCTGCGCTATCTGCGGGGCGAAGGCCAGGCGTCAGACAGCGTCGGGCACAGCCCGCTCGGGGCGTTGTCGGTGTTCGGCCTGCTCGCCGTGCTGGCGGCCCAGGTGGCTTCAGGACTGCTCAGCGACGACGAGATTGCGTTCGCGGGGCCGCTGACACGCTTTGTATCCAATGCGATCGTCGGCCAGGCCACGACGTACCACAAGGAAATCGGGCAGTACCTGGTGATCGGGCTCGTGGCCCTTCATCTGCTGGCAATTGCTTTCTATGTGTTCGTCAAGCGGCAGCGACTGGTCATGCCCATGGTGCAGGGCGACAAGCTGCTCGATGCACCGGCCGCAGCTTCGCGGGACGACGCGATCAGCCGGGTAGGCGCTGCGGTGGTGCTGGCGATCTGCGCGGCGCTGGCATGGTGGGTGTCGTCCCTGGGGATGGCTGCGGGGTTCTAAGAAGAGTCGCTACACTGCCCCTTCTGTCGTTTTACCGCCGCCGAGTTTTGGACAAGCCGACTATTGCGCTTTTGAGCCCTTCCACCCCGACCGAGCTGGAGTCGGTGCGCACGATCTTTTCGGAATATGCCGAAACACTTGGCGTAGACCTTTGCTTTCAGGGGTTCGAGGCTGAGCTCGCATCGTTGCCCGGTGATTACGCCGAGCCCCGTGGGGCGCTCCTGCTGGCTTTGGTGGAGGGAACGGTGGCAGGTTGCTGCGCCCTGCGCCCACTGGACAATGCCGACTACCCGAATGCCAGCGAGATGAAGCGCCTTTTTGTGCGCAAGGCGTTCCGCGGGTTCGGCCTGGGCCGCGAACTGGCCGAGGCCATGCTGGACCGCGCGCGGCAGGCGGGGTACGCCTGCGTGTTGCTGGATACGCTGGACGACATGGAGTCTGCGCGCGCTCTCTACACCGACCTCGGGTTTGAGGAAGTCCCCCCGTACTATCACAACCCGATTGCCGGGGCCCACTACCTCAAAGTGGATCTTTTCTGACACTTTCGGGCGCAGGCGCCCGTTTTATATGCCTTGATTGCTATTGATTCAATAGCAATTTGTGGTAACTCAGGCAGCGCTCCCCCTGGCCTGTGCGAGCAGGGTGTCTGCATCGCTCACCTCGAACTTGCCCGGCGCTTCCACGTTCAGGGTCACGACCTTGCCATCACGTACCAGCATCGAGTAACGGTTGCTGCGCAGACCCATGCCGCGACCTGACAGGTCGAGGGTGAGGCCAGTGGCCTGGGCAAATGCGGCGCTGCCGTCGCCCAGCATGCGAACCTTGCCGTCGGTCTTCTGGTCACGGGCCCATGCGCCCATCACGAACGCATCGTTCACGCTCACACACCAGATTTCATCGACGCCCGCCGCCTTGAACTCGGCCGCCTTTTCGACATAGCCAGGAACGTGCTTGGCCGAGCAGGTGGGCGTGAAAGCGCCAGGCAAAGCAAACAACGCAATGGTCTTGCCAGCGGTGGCCTTGTCCACAGGGACAGGGTTGGGTCCGATGCTGCAGCCCTCGCCTTCGACTTCGGAATACTCCATCAGGGTGCTGGATGGAAGGGTGTCACCGACTTTGATCATTGCTGTCTCCTTTGAGTGAACGGGTGGATGGATGAATGGATGGTCGCGTTTCGGCATGGCGCGTCTGACCGGCGGCGGCCGACGGATGTATGCAAGGCATCAGTGGCAGCCCCCGCACGCCTGCATTCCCTGTCAGACCTAGCTTTTGGCAAGGCTCCTCGGAAAGCCAGATGGCTGATGCGACAGCTGCTGCGGGGCCCACAAAGCAAAACGACCCACATTGTGGGTCGTTCCGGATGGGCTTTGCAGCCAAGGGGTCACCCCCTTCGCTGCAGACGGCGCTGCTTACAGCAGGCCGGCCTTTTGAACCAGGCGCGTGGCAACCCAGTTCTTCGTCTTCGACAGAGGACGGCTCTCGGTGATTTCGATCACGTCGCCCAGCTTGTACTCGCCATTTTCGTCATGGGCGTGGTACTTGCTCGACTTCGCAACGATCTTGCCGTAAAGCTCGTGCTTCACACGACGCTCGACCAGCACGGTCACAGTCTTTTGACGCTTGTCGCTGACCACCTTGCCAACCAAGGTGCGCTTGAGGGATTTTTTAGGTTCCGTCATGTGGGCTCCTTACTTGGCGGCTTGCTTTTCAGCAAGGATGGTCTTGGCACGGGCGATATCACGGCGCGTGGTGCGCAGCGTGTTGGTGTTACCCAGTTGCTGCGTAGCCTTCTGCATGCGCAGGCCGAAATGGGCCTTCTGCAGAGCCTTGATTTCGGCTTCGATGCCGGCGACGTCTTTTTGGCGCAGTTCAGTAGTCTTCATTGCTTGTTCTCCTGAATTACGAGCCAATGTGACGGCTGACGAACGTGGTGCGCAGCGGCAGCTTGGCTGCAGCCAGGCGGAACGCTTCGCGGGCCAGTTCTTCGGGCACACCGACGATCTCGAACACGATCTTGCCGGGCTGGATTTCGGCCACGTAGTACTCGGGGTTGCCCTTACCGTTACCCATACGCACTTCTGCGGGCTTGGTAGAAATTGGCTTGTCCGGGAACACGCGGATCCAGATACGGCCGCCACGCTTGACGTGACGTGAAATCGCACGGCGTGCAGCTTCGATCTGGCGGGCCGTCAGACGGCCCCGATCGGTGCACTTCAGACCGAAATCACCGAACGCAACGGAGGCACCCCGCGTTGCGACACCGGTATTACGGCCCTTTTGCTCCTTGCGGTATTTGCGGCGAGCAGGTTGCAGCATAGTTATTCTCCTTTACCGTCCGCTGCTGTAGCGGGCGCGGCGACTTTGCGTACGCGCTTAACGGCGGTGTTATCAGCGCCACCAGCTTCCGCTGGCTTGTCGCTGCCGTCGGCCGGTGCGGTGTTACCACCGACAGGACGACGTGGGGCTCCACGGCCTGCGCCTGGACGATCGCCACCTGGGCGGCCGTCACGGCGTGGACCGCGTGGGCGGCGCTCTTCGTCGGGACGGGGCGTTTCCACAGCTGGAAGGTCGTTACGACCCAGCGTGTCACCCTTGTAGACCCAGACCTTGACGCCGATCACACCGTAGGTGGTCTTGGCTTCAGAGGTGCCGTAGTCGATGTCCGCACGCAGCGTGTGAAGTGGCACGCGGCCTTCACGGTACCACTCGCAACGAGCGATTTCGATACCGTTCAGACGACCGGACGACATGATCTTGATGCCCTGGGCACCCAGACGCATGGCGTTCTGCATGGCGCGCTTCATGGCGCGGCGGAACAAGATCCGCTTTTCGAGCTGTTGCGTGATGCTGTCGGCGATCAGCTTGGCATCGATTTCAGGCTTGCGCACTTCTTCGATGTTCACTGCAACCGGCACGCCCAGGCGAGCAGCGAGTTCCTTCTTCAGGTTCTCGATGTCTTCGCCCTTCTTGCCGATCACCACACCAGGACGTGCCGAGTAAATGGTGATGCGTGCGTTCTTGGCAGGACGCTCGATCAGGATGCGCGACACAGCCGCGTTCTTGAGCTTGGCCTTCAGGTACTCGCGCACCTTGATGTCTTCGGCCAGCATGCCCGCGAAATCACGGTTGCTGGCGTACCAACGGCTGGACCAGTTGCGGCTGACCGCAAGGCGGAAGCCGGTAGGATGGATTTTCTGTCCCATAGTCTTCCCGAGCCTTTAGTTGCCAACCGTCACGTACACATGGCACGTGGGCTTGCTGATGCGGTTGCCGCGGCCTTTGGCGCGCGCGGTGAAGCGCTTGAGCGTGGTGCCTTGTTCGACGTAGATGGTCTTGACCTTCAGTTCGTCGATGTCAGCGCCATCGTTGTGTTCGGCGTTGGCGATGGCCGACTCCAGAACCTTCTTGACGATTCCCGCAGCTTTTTTCTGCGTGAAGTTCAGGATGTTCAGAGCCTGGTCCACCTTCTTGCCGCGGATCAGATCGGCGACCAGACGGCCCTTGTCGACCGACAGACGGACGCCCCGGAGGACTGCACGTGTTTCAGACATGGTCGTTCCTTACTTCTTCGCTTTTTTGTCAGCGGGGTGACCCTTGAAGGTGCGCGTCAGGGCGAATTCGCCGAGCTTGTGGCCCACCATCTGGTCGGTAACGTAGACAGGTACGTGCTGCTTGCCGTTGTGCACGGCAATGGTCAGACCGATGAACTCGGGCAGAACCATGGAGCGACGCGACCAGGTCTTGACTGGTTTCTTGTCCTTGGTGGCAACGGCCTTTTCGACCTTGGCCATCAAGTGATGGTCAACAAATGGACCCTTTTTGAGAGAGCGAGTCATCTGTTACCCCTTACTTCTTGCGACGCGACACGATCATGATCTGTGTGCGCTTGTTGTTACGGGTGCGATAACCCTTGGTCAGATTACCCCAAGGATCGACTGCATGGCGGCCTTCGCCGGTGCGGCCTTCGCCACCACCGTGAGGGTGATCCACAGGGTTCATGGCCACGCCGCGAACCGTTGGGCGAATACCCATCCAGCGCTTCACACCGGCCTTGCCCAGTTGGCGCAGGCTGTGTTCTTCGTTGGCCACTTCACCGATGGTGGCGCGGCATTCGATGTGGATCTTGCGGACTTCGCCGGAGCGCATGCGCACCTGGGCGTAGACGCCTTCACGGGCCAGCAGCGTTGCCGAAGCACCGGCCGAGCGTGCGATCTGTGCACCGGCACCGGGCTTGAGCTCGATGCAGTGGATGGTCGAACCCACGGGGATGTTGCGGATAGGCAGCGTGTTGCCAGCGCGGATCGGAGCTTCCGAACCCGACAGCAGGGTTGCGCCCACTTCGAGGTTGCGGGGAGCGATGATGTAGCGGCGCTCACCGTCGGCATAGCACACCAGAGCGATGTGGGCCGTGCGGTTCGGGTCGTACTCGATGCGCTCAACCTTGGCCGGAATGCCGTCCTTGTTGCGCTTGAAGTCCACCACACGGTAGTGGTGCTTGTGACCACCGCCCTTGTGGCGGGTAGTGATGTGACCGTTGTTGTTACGACCGGCCTTCTGGAATTGTGGCTCCAGCAGGGGGGCGTACGCCTCACCCTTGTACAGGTGGTCACGCGTGACCTTCACCACGGCACGTTGGCCGGGCGAGGTAGGTTTCATCTTAACGACAGCCATGATTACGCGGCCTCCCCGGAGAGGTTCAGCTCTTG
>LNFM01004756.1_pt1 | contig 24549 bp, 24 predicted proteins | sample 596031 | NCBI WGS metagenome assembly LNFM01 (sample SAMN04254537, study PRJNA301005) | activated carbon metagenome | isolation source: dual media filters at the Ann Arbor, Michigan drinking water treatment plant | place: USA: Ann Arbor | reverse complement strand
GGTCCCGACCAACCCAGTAGCCGGACGATGGTCGTCCGGTCTTATCCACCAGGAGTTTTTCCATGAACCAACGTGCCATCGTCGCCGCCGCCGCGGCCACCCTTCTCTCCACCCTGTTCGTGGCCACCCCGGCCATGGCACAGAGCAAGGAAAAATGATACGGCATCGCCAAGGCCGGCCAGAACGACTGCGCCAACCTCTCCGGTTCCCATTCCTGTGCCGGTCAGTCCAAGCTGGACAACGACAAGGGTGAGTGGAAGTACGTGGCCAAGGGCACCTGCAAGCAGATGATGGGCATGACCGCCGACGAAGCCAAGATGGCGGCCGGCAAGAAGAGCTGATCCAGCCATGGTGGAGCCCCGGCCCGTGCCCCCTGTCGCCCCCCTCAAGCAGGCGGCTGGCGTGGGCATAGGCTGGCGGCATCCGCACTACGGCGAGGTGCTGGAAACATGGCCGGCCCTGGCTTTCCTCGAGGTTCATTCAGAGAACTTTTTCGGCGCCGGTGGCGCGGCACTGGCGGTGCTCGAACAGGGGCGTGCCCACTACCCGGTCAGCCTGCACGGGGTCGGACTGGGCTTGGGCTCGGTGGCCGGGATCGACCCCTGGCATCTCGAACGCCTGGCTGCCCTGGTCCAGCGCATCGAGCCGATGCTGGTCAGTGACCACGCCTGCTTTGCGCGCGCACCCCTGGCGGGGCCCGCCACGACCGTGCATGCGGCCGACCTGTTACCCATTCCCTTCAGCCATGAAGCCCTGGCCGTGCTGTGCCGCAATGTCCAGCAGGTGCAGGAGCGGCTGCGCCGCCCCTTGCTGGTTGAGAACCTGTCCAGTTACATCCCCTGTCCCGGGCAGGAAATGGACGAGGCGCAGTTCCTGGTTGAACTGGCACGCCGCAGCGGCTGCCGCCTCTTGCTGGACGTGAACAACCTCTACGTCAATGCTCGCAACGCCGCGCTGCGCGGGCAATGCGCCGACCCGCTGGCCGCCGTACGCCGCACGATCGATGCCCTGGACCCGGCCCACGTGGGCGAGATCCACCTGGCCGGTCATGCCGAGGTGGACGAAGCGGGTGTGCGCATGGTCATCGACGACCACGGCAGCCGCGTCTGCGAAGAGGTCTGGACCCTGTATGCCCATGCCCGCGCGCGGCTGGGGCCGGTGCCCACGCTGATCGAGTGGGACACCGGGGTGCCGGCGCTGTCCGTGCTGCTCGACGAGGCGGCCCGTGCGGCGGCCCTGCCTATTCCTGCGCCGGAGCCGGCATGCGCCTGAACGCTTCGTCTGCCGCCCCGACACTGGAGGCTTGGCAAGAAACCTTGCTCAGAGCCCTGTGGGCGCCAACCCACGATGCTGCCATGGGCCTGTTGTCGCGGCAGGTCGATGCCGCAAGCGCCAATGCTTCCGCCTATCTCTGGCGCGGGCTGGCCGCCTACCGCAGCCATGCTGCGGCCCAGGCCACGCGCACCCTGGGCATGGCCTACCCAGTGCTGGCGCGCCTGCTGGGCGAAGAAAACTTCGACGCGCTGGCGCGCAAGCTCTGGTCTGAGCAGCCGCCGCAGCGCGGTGATCTTGCCCTGTGGGGCGACGCGCTGGCGCAGCTGATCGAGCAGTTGCCGGACCTGGTCGCCGCCGAGCCTTATCTCGCCGATGTGGCACGCACCGAATGGGCGCTGCATGAAGCCGCCATGGCGGCCGATACCGAGCCCGATCCGCAAAGTTTTGCCTTGCTGGCAAGCGTTGAGCCGGACAACCTGTGGCTGGTCCTCGCCCCTGGCACCGTGTGCCTGGTCAGCCGCTGGCCGGTGGTGACGCTGATCGACGCCCACGCCATCGATCCCCCCGAACTGGAGCGGGCTGCCCGTTGCCTGGCTGCCGGTCTGGGTGAAACGGCCCTGGTCTGGCGCCAGGCTTACCGCCCCCTGTTGCGGGTCGCACAGCCCGGCGAGGCGGCCTTTGTCACGGCGCTGCTGGCTGGCCAGAGCCTGCACCAGGCGCTGGCCCACGCAGCGGCCTTCGATTTCCAGGCCTGGCTGGCCCCAGCGGTCCACGAAGGCCTGCTGCTTGGCGTCGTGGCCAACGATGGCCGCGCCGGTTGAACGCTCCATCCATATCTCGCGACAAGGCGACACCATGAAAACGACAGTACAAGCGACCTGGCATCTGTTCCTGAGCCTGTGGTCCCGCCTGAGTCGCGGCCTGGCCGCGCTCCAGCCGGCCGCAGCCCTGCTGGCACGTTATTACCTGGCCCAGGTTTTTTTCCTCTCGGGTCTGACCAAGATCCGCGACTGGGAGATCACCCTGGCCCTGTTCGAGGAGGAATACAAAGTGCCCTGGCTCTCACCTGCGACGGCCGCCGCGCTGGGCACGGCCGGCGAACTGCTGCTGCCGGTGTTGCTGCTGTTGGGCCTGGGCGGGCGTTTCGCTGCCCTGGGCCTGAGCGTGGTAAACGTCGTTGCCGTGCTGAGCCTGGCGGAGATCGCGCCAGCCGCCCTGCAGCAGCACGTCCTCTGGGGTTCGCTGCTGGCAGGACTGGCCATCTACGGCCCCGGCCGCTGGTCGCTGGAGCAGCGGGTCTGGCCCTGGCTGCTGGAACGCACGGGGGGCCGGCCGGCGGGCTTCACCAGTTGACTTCGCGGTCCGGTGTGGCGCCGATCTTGTGGATGCTCAGGTCGGCGCCGTCGAACTCTTCTTCCTGGCTCAGGCGCAGGCCCATGGTGAGTTTGAGCACACCGTAGACCACAAGACCGCCCAGCAGGGCCCACAACACGCCCAGGCCGGTGCCGATCAGCTGGCCCGTCAGGGTCACCCCTCCCAGGCCACCCAGGGCCTTGCTGCCGAAGATGCCGGCGGCGATGCCTCCCCAGGCGCCACACAGCCCGTGCAGCGGCCAGACACCCAGCACGTCGTCTATCTTCCATTTGTTCTGTGTCAGCGTGAACATGACCACGAAGATGGCGCCGGCCACGCCACCCACCACCAGTGCGCCCATGGGATGCATCAGGTCCGAGCCGGCGCAGACCGCCACCAGACCGGCCAGCGGCCCGTTGTGCACAAAGCCAGGGTCGTTGCGGCCCAGCGCCAGCGCGGCCAGGGTGCCCCCGGCCATGGCCATCAGCGAGTTCACGGCGACCAGGCCGGAGATCTTGTCCAGGGTCTGCGCGCTCATGACGTTGAAGCCGAACCAGCCCACCGTCAGGATCCAGGCGCCCAGCGCCAGGAAGGGAATGCTCGAGGGCGGATGCGCCGAGACGCCGCCGTCCTTGCGATAACGGTTGTAGCGCGCGCCCAGCAGCAGCACAGCCGGCAGCGCGATCCAGCCGCCTACGGCGTGCACCACGATGCTGCCCGCAAAGTCATGGAATTCCTCGCCGGTCGTGGCCTTGATCCAGGCCTGCACGCCCAGGCCCTGGTTCCAGACGATGCCCTCGAAGAAGGGGTAGACAAAACCGACGATGATGGCGGTGGCAATGAGCTGCGGCCAGAACTTGGCGCGCTCGGCAATGCCGCCCGAGATGATGGCCGGAATGGCCGCCGCGAAAGTCAGCAGGAAGAAGAACTTCACCAGTTCATAGCCATTCTTCGCCACCAGTTGCTCGGCCCCGACCAGAAAGCTGGTGCCATAGGCCACGCCGTAACCGACCAGGAAATAGACCACGGTGGAGACCGAGAAGTCCACCAGGATCTTGATCAGGGCATTGACCTGGTTCTTGCGCCGTACGGTGCCCAGTTCCAGGAAGGCAAAGCCGGCGTGCATGGCCAGAACCATGATGGCGCCGAGCAGGATGAACAGGGCATCAGCGCCCTGCTTTAGTGCGTCCATTTTGATATCTCCGAAAAAATGCTTTTGTCTGGTGCAAAAACCAGAATTTTTAAGAAATGCACCAATGACAAGCAAAATCCAGGCCAATTTGCCCCAAGGGGGTGCTGATCATGCACCAAGGCGGGATGAAAACGGGCTCCAAGCGGGTCGATAGAATCAATCGATGGAAGCTTTTCTGATTTCGACCGGCCTGGTCGCGCTGGCCGAAATGGGCGACAAGACGCAGCTTCTGGCCCTCATCCTGGCGCTCCGTTTCCGCAAACCCTGGCCTATCGTGGCCGGCATCCTGGTGGCCACCGTGGTCAACCATGCTTTGGCCGGCGCCGTCGGCGCCTGGGTCACGACAGTGCTGGGACCGGTCTGGCTGCGCTGGATCCTGGGCCTGTCCTTCCTGGCCATGGCGGTCTGGATGCTCATCCCCGACAAGATCGACGACGAAGGCGCCGACCGCGCGCCGCGCTGGGGGGTTTTCGGCACCACCGTGGTCGCCTTTTTCCTGGCCGAAATGGGCGACAAGACCCAGATCGCGACCGTGATGCTGGCCGCGCAATACCAGTCCTGGGCCTGGGTGGTCACTGGTACCACACTGGGCATGATGCTGGCCAATGCACCCGTGGTGTGGCTGGGCGAGCGCATGACACGCCGCATCCCGATCCGGCTGGTGCACCTCGTCTCGGCGGGGATTTTCCTGGTGCTGGGTCTGGCGGTGCTGCTGGGCTGGGGCGCTTAGTTCGCCGGCTTGCGCCGGTAGATCACGTAGTAGGCCAGGCCCACCAGCACACTGCCCCCGACCAGATTGCCCGCAATCACCGGCAGCAGATTGCCCAACATGCCGCCCCAGGTGACCGGCGTCGTGGCGACCAGTGCCACCGGACCGAAATGCTGCAGGAGCATGGCCAGCGGCATCAGGTACATATTGGCGATGCTGTGCTCGAAGCCGGCCGCCACAAAAGCCATGATGGGCGGCACCACCGCCACCGCTTTGTCCACCACGCTGCGCCCGGCCATGGCCATCCAGACCGCCATGCAGACCAGCACATTGCACAGCACGCCGCGGAAGAAGGCCTGCACCGGTGACAGGTCCTGCTTGGCCAGCGCGATTTTCACGACCTGCTGGCCGATGGCACCGCCGTTCATGTCGGTGTGGCCGCTGGCAAACACCAGCACCGCCAGACCGGCCGCGCCAACAAAATTGGCCGCACACACCAGCACCCAGTTGCGCAGCACTTCCGCGCTGCTGATGCGGCCATCGGCCCAGGCCATGGCCAGCAGGTTGTTGCCGGTGAAGAGTTCGGCACCGGCCACCACCACCAGCAACAGACCCAGCGAAAACACCAGGCCGCCCCCGATGGCACCCGCAGCAAAACCCAGCGTGGCATCCGACTTGACCAGCACAAAAAGCATGGCGCCCAGGCCGATGAATGCACCGGCCAGAACACCCAGCATCAGCAGAGGCAAGGTCGGCAGGCGCGCCTTGCTCACCCCCACCGATTCGACGCGCTGGGCGATTTCGCTCGGGGCGTAGGCGTCGGATCCGTACAGCTCGGACATGGCTTACTCCGGTATCAGGTGGTGAAGACTTGGACTTATACTAACCTTCAGCGCCGATTTGAACCCGATTGCGGGCGCCGGAACCCTGGAGTTCCGAAGTTCAGCTAAACAGGCAAGGTGTTTCCGTCATCTGAGACCCGGCCCAGCAGAACGCTATGCCGGGTTTTTGTTTTTGAAGCCACCGATGTTGATTGCCCAGCCTCAGGCCATGACCTTCGACGCCGCCCTGCCCCTGCAGAGCGGCGCGAGCATCCGCGGCTACACGCTGGCCTACGAGACCTATGGCATGCTCAATGCCGACAAGTCCAACGCCGTGCTGATCTGCCATGCGCTCAATGCCTCGCACCACGTGGCCGGGGTCTACGAAGGCCAGCCCAAGAGCGAGGGCTGGTGGGACAACATGATCGGTCCGGGCAAGCCGGTGGACACCGACAAGTTTTTTGTCATTGGCGTCAACAACCTGGGGTCCTGCTTCGGCTCCACCGGCCCCATGCACGTCAATCCGGACACGGGCAAGGTCTACGGCGCCGATTTCCCGGTGGTGACGGTGGAAGACTGGGTCAATGCCCAGGCGCGCCTGCTCGACGCCCTGGGCATCCAGACGCTGGCCGCCGTCATGGGCGGCAGCCTGGGCGGCATGCAGGCCTTGAGCTGGACGCTGCAGTACCCCGGGCGTGTGCGCCACGCGGTGGTGGTGGCCAGCGCGCCCAATCTCAACGCCGAGAACATCGCTTTCAATGAGGTGGCGCGCCGCGCTATCGTGACCGACCCCGATTTCCATGGCGGCCATTTCTACGAACACGGCGTGATCCCCAAGCGCGGCCTGCGCATCGCGCGGATGATCGGCCACATCACCTACCTGAGCGACGACGTCATGAACGAGAAGTTCGGGCGCGAACTCCGCAGTGCCGTCGCGGGCACGGTGCGCGAGGCTTACCAGTACAGCACGCAGGACATCGAGTTCCAGATCGAGAGCTACCTGCGTTACCAGGGCGACAAGTTCAGCGAGTACTTCGACGCCAACACCTATTTGCTGATCACACGTGCGCTGGACTACTTCGACCCGGCGCGCCGCCACGATGGCAATCTGAGCCGCGCGCTGGCGGCGGCCCGCTGCAAGTTCCTGCTGGTGAGCTTCAGCACCGACTGGCGTTTTTCTCCCAAGCGCAGCCGCGAGATGGTCAAGGCCCTGCTCGACAACCGGCGCGAACTCAGCTACGCCGAGATCGACGCCCCGCACGGGCATGACGCCTTCCTGCTGGACGATGCGCGCTACCTGAAGCTGGTGCGTTCCTATTTCCAGGGCATCGAAAGGGAGCTCGTGTCATGAGCGATCGCCTGACCCTGGAAACCATCGCCAGCCTGGTGCCACAGGGCGCCCGTGTGCTGGACCTGGGCTGCGGCGACGGCGCCCTGCTGGCCCATCTGCAGGCCACGCGCGGCTGCAGCGGCTACGGCATCGAGATCGCCGACGACAACGTGCTGGCCTGTGTCCAGCGTGGTGTCAACGTCATCCAGCTGAACCTGGACGAGGGCCTGTCCCTGTTCGGCGATCAGACCTTCGACGTCGTGCTGCAGATCGATACCCTGCAGCACCTGCGCAATGCCGAAACCGTGCTGCGCGAGACCGCGCGCGTGGGCAAGACCGGCATCGTGGCCTTTCCCAATTTCGCCCACTGGCCGAATCGCCTCAGCGTGCTGGGCGGGCGCATGCCCGTGACACGCCGTCTGCCCTACCAGTGGTATGACACACCCAATATCCGAGTCGGCACGCACGCCGACCTGGAGGTGCTGGCCCAGCGCAATGGCTTGCAGATTCTGGACAGCTTCGGCCTGCACAACGGGCGCCTGTTGCGTTTCCTGCCCAATCTGCGTGCCAGCACGGCGGTGCTGAAGTTTTCGCGCTGAACCCCTGCGGGGAACCGACCATGGCAACCACCCCAGAACTCAGTGCCCAGGCCCACGCCGACAAAGCCCGCGCCCTGCTGGCCCAGGCCACCGAGGTGTTTGACGCCGCTGCCGTGCAGGCGGCGCTGGCCCGCATGGCTGACCAGATCAACGCCCGTTTTGAGCAGGAGGACGCCCCCGCTTTCCCCCTGGTGCTGGGGGTGATGGGAGGCGCAGTGGTGTTTGCGGGCCAGATCCTGACCCGCCTGAGCTTTCCGCTGGAGTTCGATTACATCCACGTCACCCGCTATGGCGCCAAGGACCACGGGGGCCGTATCGAGTGGAAGGTGGAGCCGCGCGCCGATGTGCGCGGACGTACGGTGATCGTGCTCGACGACATTCTGGACGAAGGGGAAACCCTGGCACATGTGCAGGAGCGCCTGCTGGCCATGGGCGCGACGGAGGTCCTGTTGGCGGTGTTTGCCGACAAGGCCATCGGCAAGTCCAAACCGGCCCGGCCCGATTATGTGGGCCTGGTGGTGCCGAACAAGTTTCTGGTGGGTTACGGCATGGACGCCTACGGCTACTGGCGCAATCTACCGGGCATCTGGGCCCTCGACATCTAGAACTCACTAATAAATCTACTGCGCGACCCGATGGCAGCGTTGGGCGGTGCTCGGAATCCTCACGTACTTCAAGTACGTTCCGGTTCCTGCGCTCCGTCCGCCTTGCCCTCGGGCCGCTCGCTACGATTTCTTCGCGAGTTCCAAGTCAAGTGCCGTAGCCCATGGTCCGGGGCAGCCAGAGCACGATCTCGGGGAAGATGGTGATCGCCACCAGCAGCCCCAGCAGCATCACCAGGAAGAGCCAGCCTTCGCGCATCATCTCGCCGATAGGAATGCCGGTCAGGGCCTTGGTGACGAAGAGCAGCATGCCAAAGGGCGGATGGATCAGCCCGATCATCATGTTGAGCACCACCAGCACGCCGAAATGGACCAGGTCCACGCCCAGCATTTTTGCGGCGGGCAGCAGCATGGGCACGAAAACCAGCAGCAGGACCGAGACGTCGAGGAAACAGCCCAGGACCAGGAACAGCGCGTTCACCATGAACAGGAACTGCAGACGGCTCAGCTGCAGGCCTTCGACCCAGGCGGCCATGGCCTGGGGCACCCCTTCGGCAGTGAACGCATAGTTCAGCATGAAAGAGCCGGCCAGGATGATGGTGATCACGGCGCTGGAGCGCGTGGACTCCAGCACCACGCCCCAGAAGGAGCGCCAGCTCAGCGCACGGAAGACCACCGCCGCCAGGACCAGCGCATGCAGGGCCGCGACGGCCGCCGCCTCGGTGGGCGTGAAGGCGCCCGAGTAGATGCCGCCCAGCAGCACGATGGGCATGGACAGCGGCAAGGCGCCGCGAAACAGGATGCCCGGCCAGTCCTTGAGCGGCACCGGCGCTTCACGTGGCATCTGGCGCTTGTGGGCGATGTAGTGGACGACACCCATCATGAGCAGCGTCATGCAGACCCCCGGCACGACACCGCCGAGAAACAGCGCGCCGACCGAGGCGCCCGACACCAGGGCGTAGATCACCATGGGAATCGAGGGCGGGATGATGGGCCCCAGCGTGGCGCTGGCCACCACGACGGCGCCAGCGAAGCCCCGGCTGTAGCCGGGCTTCTTGAGCATCTGCTTGATCGTCACCAGGCCCGGCCCAGCCGCGTCGGCAATCGCGCTGCCGCTCATGCCCGAAAAAATCACGCTGACCAGAATGTCCACCTGCGCCAGGCCGCCGCGCATGCGGCCCACCAGGATGCGGCAGAAGTCGAAGATGCGTTCGCTGACCGTGCCCGCGTTCATGATGTTGGCCGCGAAGACGAACAGCGGCACGGCCAGCAGCACATAGCTGTTGTACAGGCCGTTGCTGACCTGCTCGGCCACCAGGCCCAGGTCCTGGCCCTTGACCAGCAGGTAGGCGACGCCGGCCATCAGCATGGAGAAACCGATGGGCATGCGCAGTAGCATGCCGGCCAGTACCACGCCCACCAGGGCCCATAGCGCCGGACTCATGATCGGTGCTCCAGGTCGTCGAGGTCGTGGCCGCGGCAGGTGCGCCAGAGGCCATGGAGACTGCGTGCGACCAGGGCGAGCAGCAGGAACACGAAGGGCAGGAAAACCCATTCAAAGGACAGGCCGAGCACGGGTGTGCCTTCGCGGCCCATGAAATGCACATAGTCCCAGCTGGCCGGGATGGCCACTGCCGCCAGGCCGCCGATCATCAGATGACCTGCAAAACGCATGACGCGGCGCACGCGCCGGCTGGCGCTGTTCCACAGCAGGTCGAACACAACGTGCTCGCGCTCGGGCACCATGAAAGCCGAAGCCCAGAGGATGACCCACAGGTAGAGCACCACCGCCAGCTCGTCGGTCCAGGGCAGGGGTCGGTCAAAGCCGAAGCGGGCCGTGATCTGCACCAGGAAGACCCCGAACAGCCCCAGGAACATCAAACCGCCCAGTGTCTGGGCAGCCTTGCGCAGCAGACCCATGGATCAGCGGGTGGCGTTGATGCGTTCCAGCAGACCCGCCGGCCAGACCTTGGCGTAGTCCGAACGCGCGTAGCTGCCCTGGACCGATTTGCGGAAGGCCTCGACATCGGGCGTGCTGATCTGCAAACCCTGTTGCCGGAAGAAGTCCACCAGCTGGCCCTCTTCCTTGATCCGGTTCTCGTTGTTGAACTTCGCGGCCGCCTGTGCCGCGGCCATCACGTTCTGTTTCTGCGCTGCCGTCAGGGCGTTCCAGCTCTTGTTGGACATGGTGATGAAGAGGCTGTCGACCAGATGCTGGGTCAGCACCAGCTGTTTGGTCACCTCGTAGAACTTGGCGGCGCGTGCCGTGGGCAGTGGGTTGTCCTGGCCGTCGATGGTTCCGGTCTTCAGGCCCAGGTAGACCTCGCCGAAAGCCAGCGGCGTAGCGGTGGCGCCCAGCGCATCGCCCAGGAACAGCCATTCCTTGGTGCCGGGCATGCGCAGCTTCACACCCTTGAGATCGACTGGCGTGCGCACGGCGCGCACCTCGCGCAGATTGAGCTGGCGCGTGCCCAGGTAGACCGTGGAGAGCACCGTCAGGTCCATCTTGTCGGACACGGCCTTGAACAGCTCGGTGCCGATCGGGCCGTTGAAGACCTTCTGCTGGTGCTGCGGGTCCCGCACCACATACCCCGCGGTGAAGATCGAGAAGGCCGGCACCAGCTTGGCGATGTCGAAAGCCGAGATCGACGCCAGCTCCAGATTGCCCCGCGCCATGGCAACCGGCTCGGTGCCCTGCTTGAACAGCGAGGCGTTGAGGTTGATCTGTACGTCGAACTGGTTCGGGGCGGACTTCTCCAGCGACTCCTTGAACACCGTCCACATCTTTGCGTGCCAGTCGTCGGGCACGGCGGGGGAGGAGACGCGCAGGGGAATCTTGGCCTGCGCCACGGCCGGCTGGGCCAGGACGCAAAGGGCCGCGGTGCAGGCCACCAGCAGGCTGCGGCGCAGGGGAGAGGCTGTCGTCAAGGGAGTCTCCTGATTTCGGTCAGATGTCGAGAGTGTAAGCAGGCCGGGCGCGACAGAGGGCCGGGGATGAATATACTGGCAGCGGCCCAGCATTTCGACAAGGATGCGCATGAACACCCGTGCTCCACTCACCGTGCTCGACACCGCCCAGGCGCTGGAAGAGATCAGCCGCGCCTGGGACGGTAACATCGTGCGCCAGCTCAGCGACTACATCGCCATTCCGGCCAAGTCGCCCATGTTCGACCCCTTGTGGGCCCAGCATGGCTACATCGATACCGTGGTGCGTCATGCGGCCAGCTGGGTCGAGGCGCAAAAGGTCGAGGGCCTGAAACTCGAAGTGATCCGGCTGGAGGGTCGCACACCAGTCATCTTCTTCGAACTGCCGGCCAGCCGCGGTGCATCCGATGCACCCGTGTCGTCACAGACGGTGCTCATGTATGGCCATCTGGACAAACAACCCGAATTCAGCGGCTGGCGCAAGGACCTGGGGCCCTGGACACCCAAGTACGAAGACGGCAAGCTCTACGGCCGCGGCGGCGCCGACGACGGCTATGCCGTCTACGCCAGCATCGCGGCCATTGCCGCGCTGAAAAGCCAGAAACTCGCGCACCCCCGCATCGTCGGCCTGATCGAGACCTGCGAGGAAAGCGGCTCCTACGATTTACTGCCCTACGTCGACGCCCTGCGCACCCGCCTGGGCGACGTGGGCCTGGTGGTTTGTCTCGACTCGGGGGCTGGCAATTACGACCAGCTCTGGCTCACCACCAGCCTGCGCGGCATGGCCAGCGGTGTGCTCAAGGTGGAGATCCTGACCGAGGGCGTGCACTCGGGCGATGCCAGTGGTGTCGTGCCCTCGAGCTTTCGCATCCTGCGCCAGGTGCTGGACCGGCTGGAAGACAGCAAGACCGGCCGCCTGCTGCCACAGAGCTTCCATTGCGAGGTACCCGCCGAGCGTCTCGCCCAGGCGCAGGCCACAGCCGCCATCCTGGGCGAGGAACTGTACAAACGCTTTCCCTGGGTGCATTACGACTGCGAGGGCGACAGCCGGGTCGCCCTGCCCATGACCACGGACCCGCTGCAGGCCCTGCTGAACCGCACCTGGGTGCCGACGCTCAGTGTCACCGGCGCCGAGGGCCTGCCGGATCTGCAGAACGCCGGCAACGTGCTGCGTCCCCACACCGCCTTCAAGCTCTCGCTGCGCCTGCCGCCCTTGGTGGAGGCGGCCACGGCGGTGCAGGAGCTCAAGGCCCTGCTGGAGGACAACGCGCCCTACCAGGCGCGTGTGACTTTCGAGGCCTCGGGCTCGGCCACTGGCTGGAACGCACCAGCGACGGCGCCCTGGTTCGCGCAGGCGCTGGACGATGCCTCGCGCAACTTCTATGGCGCACCCTGCGGCTACATCGGCCAGGGCGGTACCATCCCGCTCATGAACATGCTGTCGCGCGGTTTTCCGAAGGCGCAGATGATGGTCTGCGGTGTACTCGGCCCCAAGAGCAATGCCCATGGCCCCAACGAGTTCCTGCACGTGCCCTATGCCCGCAAGCTGACCGCGGCCGTGGCGCAGGTGATTGCACAGATGGCCTGAGAACGACCACATGCCGGAATCCACCCTGACCACTTTTGTTGCCGCCGATGGCGACAACCTCGCCATCCAGGACTGGCCACTCGATCCCGGCACCCCGCTACGGGGCGTGGTGCTGCTGGTACACGGGCTGGGCGAACACGCCGGACGCTACGACGAACTCGCGCAGCGGCTCAACAGCTGGGGTTTCGCCGTGCGTGGTTACGACCAGTATGGCCACGGCGAGTCCGGTGGCGTGCGCGGAGGCCTGCCCTCGGACAACCGCCTGGTGGAAGACCTGGCTGACGTGCTGAGCAGCACGCGCAAGCGCATGGACGCTGGTTTGCCACTCCTCCTGCTGGGGCACAGCATGGGCGGCCTGGTCGCCGCGCGGCTGGTGGCGCTGGGCCTGGCGCCTGTGGATGGTCTGGTGCTGTCCTCGCCTGCCTTCGATCCCGGGCTCAATGCCATCCAGCAGTTGCTGCTGGCTGTGCTACCGGCCATCGCGCCCGATCTGCGTGTACGCAATGGCCTGGATCCGACCTGGATCTCGCATGATCCGCAAGTGGTGCAGGCCTACCGGCAGGACAAGCTGATCCACGACCGGATTTCCGGGCGGCTGGCCCGTTTCATTGCCGATGGCGGCGCGGCGGTGCTGGCTGCGGCCCCGTTATGGCAGGTACCTACGCTCCTGCTCTATGCGGGGGCGGACAAGCTGGTCAGCCCGCGCGGCAGCGCGGCTTTTGCGAAGGCCGCGCCGGCGCGGGCCGTGACGGCCCATTGCTTCGAGGGCCATTACCACGAGATCTTCAACGAACTGGAGCGCGAACCGGTCTACGCCCGCTTGCAGCAGTGGCTGGACCAGTGGTTCTGAGGCGGTTCAGATCGCCTGGCGGCGCAAGGCCAGCCACATCAGTGCGAAACCGGTCAGGGCCACCGGCACCAGGGAGCCGACGTTGAGCAGCCACCAGCCTTGCGTGGTGACCAGCGCACCCGAAGCAAAAGACGACACGGCCATGACCGCAAAGACGCAGAAGTTGATGGCGGCCTGGGCCCGGTCCTTTTCCTCGGGGCGGTAAGCCTGCAGCGCCAGCGTGGTGCTGCCGGTGAAGAGGAAGTTCCAGCCCACACCCAGCAGGAACAGGGCGATCAGGAACTGGTGCAGGTCCACGCCGCTGAGGGCGATGACGATGCACAGCAGGTTGAGCAGCACGCCCACGCCCATGATGGTGAGGGTGCCGAAGCGCTTGATCAGATGGCCGGTGAAAAAGCCCGGCGCGAACATGCCGATCACGTGCCACTCGAGCACCAGGGCCATGTCGTCGAACGGGAAACCGCAGACCTGCATGGCCAGCGGCGTGGCCGCCATCAGCAGGTTCATCACACCGTAACCCAGTGCCGCGCCGACGATGGCCACGAAAAACAGGGGCTGGCGGGCGATGACCCAGATCGAGCGGCCAACCGGTGCATCGGCGGCGGGCCGGGGCACGGACGGAAAACGCACGAAGGCCATCAGGCCCAGGCCCAGCAGGGCCACCCCGGCCAGCGACAGGTAGGCGCCGGCAAAGGGCGTGGCCAGCAGGTTCTTGGTGTATTTGGCCAGGTTGGGGCCGGCGATGGCACCGATCAGACCGCCGGCCAGCACCAGCGAGACCGCTTTTTCGCGGTAACTGGGTACCGCCAGTTCGGCCGCGGCAAAACGGTAGAGCTGGCCGTTGGCACTGTAATAACCGGCCACCACGGTGGCAGCCACCAGCAGCCAGAAGTTGTGGCTCCAGGCGGCATAGGCGCAAAGCAGGGCTGATAGCAGGGCCACCCCCAGGCCGATCTGAAAGGAAATCTGGCGACCAAAGCGCGCTTGCGAGTGCGCCACCAGGCCGGTGCTGAGGGCGCCACCGACCACGTAGCCCATGACGGGCAGCGTGGCCATCCAGCCCAATGGGGCCAGGCTCAGGCCCACCAGGCCGTTGATGGCAATGAAAACGACGTTGTTGGTGAAGAACAGGCCTTGGCAAAAAGCCAGCAGCAGCAGTGAGCGATTCATGAGTTCAGTGTAAGGGCGGCGAGCGCAGCCAGCGGCGCGGTCTCTGCGCGCAGCGTACGGGCCCCCAGGCTGACCGGTACAAAACCCTGGTCGCGTGCAGCCTGCTCTTCGGACGCGCTGAGCCCGCCCTCGGGGCCGGAGAGGAAAAGGACAGCCCCGCCGCCCAGGCTGGCCATGTGCTGTGCCAGCGGCCGGCTGTCGGGCTGCAGCGATAGCAGCAGGCGGAGGCTGGCAGGCGCCGCCGGCAGCCAGGCCGGCAGGGCCTGGATGGCATGGACGACCGGCACACGGTTGCGCCCACTTTGCTCGCAGGCGGCGATCGCCACACCTTGCCAATGGGCGCGTTTCTTGTCGGCGCGCTCACCGGTCAGGCGCAGCACGCTGCGTTCGGCCTGCAACGGCTGCAGACTGGCCACGCCCAGCTCGGTGGCCTTCTCGACCAGCCAGTCCATGCGCTCATTGGCGGGCATGCCCAGGGCCAGATGGACTTCGCGCGGTGCTTCCCGCTCAATGGCGGCGTGCGAAACCAGCTCCACCAGCACGTCGCTGCGACCCATGCGGGTGATGCGGGCCTCGCTTTCGCCGCCTTGGCCGTTGAACAGGGTGATGGTCTGGCCTGGCTGCAGGCGCAGGACTTGCACATGGCGCGCTGCGCTGTCGGGCAGTTCCAGCGTGGTGCCAAGCGGCAGTGCCGAGGGACAGTGAAAGCGGGGCATGTGGGTTCAGTCGCCGCCGGGCCGCGCCAAGGCGGCTACGGCCCCCTCGGGGGGCAGCGCAGTAAACGTAGTGACAAGCGTGAGGGCCATAGGGTCAGACGCGGCCGAAGGCGTAGCCACCGGCATCGCTGATGCCTTCGACCTCGTCGACCAGCCGCAGCAGGGGCTTGAGCTCGATGTAGCGCGCGCCGGTGGCGCGGATGTAGGCGATGAAACGCGGGGCATCGGCGAGGTACTGCGGCTTGCCGTCACGCAGGGTCAGGCGCGCAAAGATGCCGGCGACCTTGAGATGGCGCTGCAGGCCCATCCACTCGACGCCACGGTAGAACTCGCCGAAATCATCACCCACGGGCAGGCCGGCGGCGCGCGCGTGTTGCCAGTAGCGGATGGTGACATCGAGCACAAAATCTTCTTCCCACGTGAGGAAAGCATCGCGCATGAGACTGGCGATGTCGTAGGTGATGGGGCCGTAGACGGCGTCCTGGAAATCGAGCACGCCCAGGCGCGGTTCGGCAGCATCACCGGGGATCATCAGGTTGCGAGGCATGAAATCGCGGTGCACATAGACGCCGGGCCAGGCCAGGTTACGCTCGATGATGAGGCTGAACATCCGGTCCAGCGTCTCGCGCAGTTTGCCCTCGACCGCCACACCGCGGTGGCGGCCCAGGTACCACTCGGGGAAAAGTTCGAGCTCGCGTCGCAGCAGCGCCGTGTCGTAGGGGGACAGCACGTCCGGCCGTGAGGCCTTTTGCCACTGGACCAGGGCATCGACCGCCTTCAGGTACAGCGGCAGGTTGGCGCCGGCATTCTGCGCATCAATGACCTGCATCATGGTCTGGCCGCCCAGGTCGGACAGCAGCATGAAGCCCTGGGCTTCGTCCCAGGCCAGGATCTGCGGGACGTTCAGGCCAGCCTGTGCCATGAGACCGGCGATCTCCACGAAGGGGCGGCAGTTCTCCTTGTCGGGCGGGGCGTCCATGATGATGCGGCTGCCCTGCGCGCTATCGATGCGCAGGTAGCGCCGGAAACTGGCGTCCGCCGAGGCCGGGCGCAGGCTGGCGAGGTGCAGACCCCGGGCATCGGCCAGGCCGAGCAGCCAGCGATCAAAAGCAGCAGCGCGCTGCGGATCGGACCAGGACACGGCAGGCGTGGGACTGTGGGTGGCGGAGTGTGAAGTGGGCAGGCTCATGGATAATCCATTCTACAAACCCTGCTTCCCCTGAGCCCCTGCGTTTTGTCCATTCCTTTGCGTCCCGTGCTGAAACCACTGGCACTGCTGGCCTGTGTGCTGTGGCAGGGCAATGGAGCGCATGCCCAACAGGCACCGGCTCGGCCAGAGCCCTTGCAGCTGCGCATGAGTCCACAGTTGGACGAGCGCATCCTGCCGGAGCAGCGCAACGCCTCCCCCACGTTCGTGAGTGGCGAGCGACTTTCAGCGCAGACCGATAGTGAATTGGTCCTGGAAGGCAAGGTTCAGTTGCGTCGTCCCGAACTGGTGATCCAAGCCGACCGCATGGAGTACGACCAGGCGCGTGATCTTGTGCGTGCTCAAGGCCATGTCCGCATCAACCAGACTGGGGATGTGTTTGAAGGCACGGCCTTGCAGTTGAAGGTAGACACGTTCGAAGGTTTCCTGAACGAAGCAAGCTATATGTTGCGCGCTAACGAGGCGCATGGTGAAGCTCAGCGCATCGATTTTTTGGACGACAAGCGCGCCGTGGTGAGCAACGCGACTTTCACAACCTGCCAGCGCCTCCCCGGGGCGGACTGGATGCCTGACTGGCTGTTGAGTGCGGGAACATTGCGCTTTGACAGCGAGGAAGAGGCAGCCGAGGCCGAGGACGTCACACTGACCTTCAAAAGCGTGCCTGTGCTCGCCTTGTCATCGATGAATTTTCCTCTGACTGAAAGGCGCAGGTCTGGCTTTCTCTCCCCGACCGTGTCCGCCAACAATATCAGCGGCACCGAAGTGACGGTACCCTACTATTGGGACATCGCGCCCAATCGCGACGCAACGTTCTACCCCACGGTCATGAGCAAGCGTGGTGTGAATTATGGTGGCCAGTTTCGCTACCTCGAGAACGCTTCCCAGGGGCGTCTGCGCGTCGATTACCTGCCTGATGACCAGTTGCGCAACCTGGACCGCTGGGGCTACTCGTATCAACATCTCGGGGGTCTCTACAGCGGGGAGGTTGGCCAGTTGGGCCTGAACCTGAACCTGAATCGTGTGAGCGATGACAATTTCTGGCGTGACTTCCCGCGCAGCACGACTTCGCTGACACAGCGTCTGCTGGCGAACGATGCATCGCTCAATTGGGGTCGGGGACATTACTCCGCTAGCTTGCGTACGCTTCAGTGGCAGACGCTGCAGGACCCACTGGCGCCGATCGTTCCCCCCTACAACCGCCTGCCCCAGCTGGTGGCCCGTTATCAGCAGCCCGATGCCGGTGGCTTCGACGTGGGGCTGGAGGCGGATTACACCGACTTCCAGGCCGATCGACAGCTCACGGGACAGCCCAACGCCCAGCGCAGTGTGCTGCGCGGGCAGCTCAGTTACCCCCTGTTGGGCGCGGCGGGTTTCATCGTGCCCAAGGTATCGATGCACGCGGTCAACTACAACTTTGACACGGCGCTGGCCACCGGCCAACGACAGGCTGGACGCAGCGTGCCGAGCTACAGCCTGGATAGCGGCCTGGTTTTCGAGCGGGAGTCCGATTACTTTGGCAACCGTTTCCGCCAGACGCTAGAACCCCGTCTGTTTTACGCTTACACGCCCTTTGTGGCGCAGAACTATCTGCCCAACTATGACTCGGGTGCGCTGGACTTCAACTTTGCCAGCATTTACACCGAGAATGCCTTTGTGGGCAACGACCGGATTGCCGACAACAATCTGCTGACGGCCGGACTGTCCAGTCGTTTGCTGGATCCCGACACCGGCGCAGAGATCTTGCGCCTGGGTATCGCACAGCGTTTGCGCTTCGAGGACCAGCGCGTCACCCTGCCCGGAGGCACGGTCTCGCCCAAGGGCATCAGCGACATCCTGCTCGGGGCCGGCCTGACGATCGATCCACGCTGGTACGTCGACTCCACGGTGCAGTACAACCAGGAAACCGGTGAGTCCGAGCGCTCTACCGTCAGCACGCGCTACAACCCCAGCAACTACCGGGTCGTGAACCTGTCCTACCGCTACCAGCGCAACCGCAGCGAGCTGGTGGACATGGGCTGGCAGTGGCCGCTGAATGATCTCTGGGGCGACCGGGGACAGGATTTGGGCCGCGGCCGCGGCCAGGGCTCTGGGCGTTGGTACAGCGTGGGGCGGCTGAACTACAGCCTGCAGGACGGCAAGCTGGTCGATTCCATACTCGGACTCGAGTACGATGGAGGTTGCTGGTTGGGCCGCATCGTCTTCGAGCGGCTTCAGACAGGCGTGACGACTGCCACGCAGCGCATCATGTTCCAATTGGAATTCGTGGGCTTATCGCGTTTGGGCATAGATCCCCTCCAGACCCTGAGACGAAACATACCGCGGTACCAGATCCTGCGGGATGAGGTGAGCTACCCCAGCCGGTTCAGCAATTACGATTGACCTCATGAAGCGTTACCCATTTCCGGCCCTGATACTGGCGGCCATGACTTGTCTGCCGGCTGGAGCCCAGGGTCTGCGTGCTCCGGGCGCTTCGCCGGCAGCGTTGGCCGTTGCGCCCGCGGCGCTCTCCGGGCCGGTCCCGGGTCTGCGTTCCGCCGACTTCATCGTCGCCGTGGTCAATGCCGAGCCCATCACCAACTTGCAGGTCAGCGCCGAGGTCGAGCGCGTGCGCCGTCAGCTGGCCGCCCAGCGCCAGCCCGTGCCGGATGCGGGTGAGCTGGCGCGCCAGGTGCTGGACCAGTTGATCAGCGAGCGGACCCAGCTGCAGCTGGCCCGGGAACAGGGCCTCAAGGTCGACGAGCCTTCGCTGGACCAGGCCGAGCAGTCCGTTGCCAGCCAGAACCAGCTGACCGTCGCGCAGCTGCGCCAGCAACTGGAGCGCGACGGCATGGACCGGCAGATCTTTCGCGAGCAATTGCGCGAACAGTTGCTGTTGACCCGTGTGCGCGAGCGCGAGGTGGAGTCCCGTGTGCGCGTGAGCGACGCGGAGGTGGACCAGTACCTCGCCGAGCAGCAGGAGCGCAGCGCCGATCCTGCCACCCTGCTCCTGAGCATGGCCCACATTCTGGTGGCTGTGCCCGAGGCGGCCAGCGAACAGCAGCAAGCCGAACTGCAGGCCAAGGCGCAGCGCGCGCTGCAGCGGGCCCGTGCGGGTGAGGACTTTGCGGTGCTGGCGGGTGAGTTTTCCGATGCGGCCGACCGCGCCAATGGCGGCCAGCTGGGCCTGCGTACCGGTGACCGTTATCCGCCCCTGTTCCTCGACGCCACGCGCGCGCTGGCACCGGGCGATGTGACCGGGCCGGTGCGCTCAGGGGCCGGTTTCCATGTCATCAAGCTGCTCGAGCGGCGCCAGCCCGGGCTGCCGCCGACCACCGTGACGCAAAGCCGCGCACGCCACATTCTGCTGGTGCCCAGCACCCAGCTCAATGAGGCCCAGGCACGTGACAAGCTCAACGATTTCCGTCGCCGCATCGTGGCTGGCGAAACCGACTTTGCCACGCTGGCGCGTCAGCACTCGCAGGACGCCAGTGCCGCCCAGGGCGGCGACCTGGGCTGGGCCAACCCGGGCATGTTCGTCCCCGAGTTCGAGCGGGTCATGAACCAGCTGGCGCCCGGCCAGATCGGCCAACCCCTGATCTCGCGTTTTGGTGTGCACCTGATCCAGTTGATGGAGCGACGCAACGCCAGCCTCAGTGCGCGTGAGCAGCGCGAACTGGTGCGTAACATGCTGCGCGACAAGAAGTATGACGAGGCCTACAACAGCTGGGCACGCGACGTGCGCGCACGTGCCTATGTGGAGTTGCGCGAAGCGCCGCAACAGTAATGTTGATCCCAACGCTTGTGGCGACGCCGCTCTTCGAGAACACTTCGTTTACCACGCGGCCCTGCGACGCGGCTTCTGCGACTTGGGGCGGCCCGGCGGCGCGCATATGAAGCACATCCCGCGCAAGCGTTTTGGCCAGCATTTCCTCACCGACGGCGGCATCATCGATGGCATCGTGCGCGCGATCGATCCGCGACCGGGGCAGGCGATGGTCGAGATCGGCCCCGGGCTCGCGGCGCTGACCCAGCCCCTGGCCGAGCGCCTGGGGCGCCTCATGGTCATCGAACTGGACCGGGATCTGGCCGCACGCCTGCGTGACCATGCGCAGCTGGTGGTGATCGAGTCCGACGTGCTCAAGGTCGATTTCACGCAGCTGACCCTGGCGCAGAACGCGCCGAAACTGCGGGTGGTGGGTAACCTGCCCTACAACATTTCCACGCCCATCCTGTTCCACTTGCTCGAGCATGTGGCGGTGGTCGAGGACCAGCACTTCATGCTGCAGAAGGAAGTCATCGACCGCATGGTGGCCAAGCCCGCAACGTCTGACTACGGGCGCCTGAGTGTCATGCTGCAGTGGCGCTACGCCATGGAAAACGTGCTGTTTGTACCACCCGAGAGCTTCGACCCGCCGCCGCGTGTGGACAGCGCCGTGGTGCGCATGGTGCCGCATGCCCAGCCGGCCGTACTGGATCAGAAGCGGCTGGAGCAACTGGTGCAGGTGGCGTTCAGCCAGCGCCGCAAGATCCTGCGCCACACCTTGGGGCGCTGGATAGAGGAAAAGGGCGTCAACATGCCCTTCGACTTGCAGCGTCGCGCGGAAGAGGTGCCGGTGGCGGAGTACGTGGCCTTGGCCCAAGCCGCGGCTCTATGAAGTGAAAAAGCCACCGGCGAGCGGTGGCTTTTGTTCGTGGACACCTGCAGAACTGGCTCTGCCAGGTAGCTTCGGCTCGCTGTTGGCTACGCGGCAGCGAGCCAATAGCCAGCATTAAACGGGCTGCTCATGCGCAGCGCCAGGGGCGATACATCGAGCAACTTGTCGGTCGGCATTTTCTCGCCGCCCTCTTCCATCACTTCCACTCCGGCCGGTGCAGCCTCGCTGCTCACACCTTCCGCTTTAGCCTCATTCGCCCGTTCTGCTTGGCTGGTTTGTGCAGAACGGGCTACAGAAAAGAATAGAAGCACCGGAATGGGACCTTGCGGTCATTCCAGTAATCTGCGGCATCTCGGAAGATGTCCAGCAGTTGCTCACGCGCCTCCTTGTCGAACTTGGCGTTGGCAGGGATGTGCTCCAGCACGGCAATGAAGCCGGGCTGCGGGCCCGACTTGTGCAGCGGATCCGTCAAGCAGTCATACAGGGCGTCAAAGTTCTTGCCTACATTGGCCGGCAGCATGAACTGCTGGGCAATCAGGTCCAGCACATCCTGTCGTGACTGGGCCTGGGCCAGGTTGGCATACAGGAAGTGGTGACCCAGGCCCTGGGCAGCCTCCTGCAGGTCCGACACCCGGAAGGCCCGGATCGACTGAACGATGTTGGTTCTTACAGTACGAAGTGGTGTATCCATCCCCGCGTCTCTTTCTTGGCTAAAACACTGATCCGATTCAAGGCACGATCCGGCGAAAGCTCGCGTAGTGATCGGCCGTGTAATAACAGGTATCCGGCGTCGTCGGCGGGCCACCGCACACAATCCTGCGCGCGCCCCGGTTGCGCGCCCCAGGCGTGGGGACGGTGTATTCGCGGTAGTAGCCGCGCTTGTGGGCCGGGAGCAAACGCTCGCGGTTGCCAAACACCGTGCCATCCTTCTCATACGGAAACGGCCCGCCCTTGAAAATCAGGCGATAGGTTTCCGCACCCTGGCGTGGCAGTTCCGCCACCGACACAGTCATGGCGGCATCCCCTAGTGCCGGGCCTCGCGCCCCGACCCCAGTGGACACACAAGCGAGTGCCAGCAAAAAGCCAGTGAGTACCAACTTGATGCCTGAGCTGCGTGCCATGAGTCAAACCTGTTATTACTCTCCGGGTAAACCCGAAGGATTCAAGCCCGAGAGTGTCGCCGATCTGGTCTGAAAAAGCAAGGGCTTGCCTAATTCTTAGGCAAGCCCTTGCTTGGTGACAGGATAGGCCGTGAGTACGTACTACCTTTTTGTGTCAGGCCTAGCGGATGTTGGCATCCGCCACGGTGAGGGCCGTCATGTTGACGATGCGACGCACCGTGGTGCTAGCGGTCAGGATGTTGACCGGCTTGGCCTCGCCCAGCAGCACGGGGCCAATGGCGATGTTGCCGCCAGCGGCCGTCTTCAGCAGGTTGTAGGCGATGTTGGCCGCATCGAGGTTGGGCATGACCAGCAGGTTGGCCGAGCCGCTCAGGGTGCTGTTGGGCATCAGAACGGCACGGGCGGCTGCGTCCAGGGCCACGTCGCCATGCATTTCGCCGTCCACTTCCAGCCAGGGGGCCTGTGCGCGCAACAGGTCCAGCGTGTGGCGCATCTTGAGCGCGCTGGGCTGGCTGCTGCTGCCGAAGTTGGAGTGACTCAACAGCGCCGCCTTCGGTTGCAGGCCGAAACGCATCATCTCCTCGGCGGCCATGATGGTGATCTCGGCCAGCTGCTCGGCCGTCGGGTCGTAATTGACGTGGGTGTCCACCACAAAGATCTGGCGGTCCGGCAGGATCAGCCCGTTCATGCAGGCATAGGTGTTCACGCCCGGGCGCTTGCCGATGACCTGGTCGATGTACTGCAGGTGCATCGAATTGGTGCCCCAGGTGCCGCAGATCAGGCCGTCCACATAACCCTTGTGCAGCATCATGGCGCCGATCAGGGTCAGGCGCCGGCGCATCTCGATCTTGGCGATCGGTGCCGTCACGCCCTTGCGCTCGGTCATGCGGTGGTAGGTCTGCCAGAAATCGCGATAACGCTCGTCGTGTTCAACGTTGACCACGTCATAGTCCTGGCCCTCCTTCAGGCGCAGGCCGAACTTCTCGACCCGCTGGGCAATGATGGCTGGGCGACCGATCAGGGTCGGGCGGGCCAGGCCCTCGTCGACCACGATCTGGGCGGCGCGCAGGATGCGCTCTTCTTCACCCTCGGCATAGGCCACGCGCTTCTTGGCGGCCTTCTTGGCTGCCATGAAGATGGGCTTCATGGTGGTGCCAGACGCATAGACGAAGGCCTGCAGGCGCTCGCGGTAGGCCTCCATGTCGGTGATGGGGTTGCGCGCCACGCCGCTGTCCATCGCCGCCTGGGCCACGGCCGGCGCGATCATGATCATCAGGCGCGGGTCGAAGGGCTTGGGGATCAGGTAGTCCGGGCCGAAGGACAGCTGCTCGCCAGCGTAGGCTGCGGCCACCACCTCGCTCTGCTCCGCCTGGGCCAGTTCGGCCATGGCACGCACCGCGGCGATTTCCATCTCGTCGGTGATGGTCGAGGCCCGCGCGTCCAGTGCACCACGGAAGATGTAGGGGAAACACAGGACGTTGTTGATCTGGTTCGGGTAGTCCGTGCGACCCGTGGCCATGATGACGTCGTCGCGCGCGGCCTTGGCTTCTGCAGGATCGATTTCCGGGTTCGGGTTGGCCAGCGCGAAGATGATGGGCTTGGCCGCCATCTTCTTGACCATGTCGGCCTTGAGCACGCCGCCGGCGGACAGGCCCAGGAAGATGTCGGCACCTTCGATGACATCGGCCAGTTTGCGGGCGTCGGTCTTCTGCGCGAATTGGCGCTTGTCGTCGTCCATCAGCTCGGTGCGGCCCTCAAAAACCACCCCGGCCAGGTCGGTGACCCAGATGTTCTTGCGCGGCATGCCCATCTTGAGCAGCAGGCCCAGGCAGGCCAGGGCCGCGGCACCGGCACCCGAGGTGACGAGCTTGACATTCTTGATGTCCTTGCCGGCGACCTTCATGCCGTTGAGCAGGCCGGCTGCCACCGTGATGGCGGTGCCGTGCTGGTCGTCGTGGAAGACCGGGATCTTCATGCGCTCGCGCAGCTTGCGCTCGACGTAGAAGCAGTCCGGGGCCTTGATGTCTTCCAGGTTGATACCGCCGAAGGTGGGCTCCAGCGCAGCGATGATGTCGACCAGCTTGTCGAGGTCGGTCTTCTCGTCGATCTCGATGTCGAAGACGTCGATGCCCGCGAACTTCTTGAACAGCACGCCCTTGCCTTCCATCACCGGCTTGGAAGCCAGCGGGCCGATGTCACCCAGGCCCAGCACGGCCGTGCCGTTGGTGATCACGCCGACCAGGTTGCCGCGGCTGGTGTATTTGTAGGCCGCAGCCGGGTCCTTGACGATTTCCTCGCATGGCGCGGCGACACCCGGGGTGTAGGCCAATGCCAGGTCATGCTGGTTGACCAGCTGCTTGGTGGCGGCGATGGAAATCTTGCCGGGGGTCGGGAACTCGTGGTATTCGAGGGCGGCGCGACGCAGTTGTTCGCGTTTGTCGTTGGACGACGGTGTGC
>LNFM01003622.1_pt1 | contig 24552 bp, 21 predicted proteins | sample 596031 | NCBI WGS metagenome assembly LNFM01 (sample SAMN04254537, study PRJNA301005) | activated carbon metagenome | isolation source: dual media filters at the Ann Arbor, Michigan drinking water treatment plant | place: USA: Ann Arbor | reverse complement strand
CTCGGAGCCACCCTCCCCGAAGACGGGGAGGGATGAAGAGGCCCAATGTCCTTCACCCTCCTCATCGTCCAGACGCTGAACGGCCTGCAATTCGGCGTGCTGCTGTTTCTCATCGCCGCCGGGTTAACGCTCGTCTTCGGCGTGATGGACTTCATCAATCTCGCGCACGGCGTCCAGTACATGCTGGGCGCCTATCTCGCGGTGATGTTCTATGCGCTGACCGGCAATTTCCTGATCGCGCTGGTCGCCGCGCTCGGCGCCGCTTTGCTGCTCGGGCTGCTGCTCGAATTCACCGTGTTCCGGCATCTCTATGACCGCGACCATCTCGAACAGGTGATCGCGACCTTCGGCATCATTCTGTTTCTCAATCAGGGCGTGAAGGTGGTGTGGGGCGCGGCGCCTCTGTCACTGCCGATCCCCGACATGTTTGCCGGCACCGTGGTGCTGTCGCCCGGCATTCTTTATCCGGTGTGGCGGCTGATGATCATCGGCTCGGGGCTGGCCGTGGCGCTCATTCTGTATCTGTTGGTGACGCGGACGCGCGTCGGCATGCTGGTGCGCGCCGGCGCGACCCACGCCAATATCGTCTCGGCGCTCGGCGTCGATATCCGCCGGCTGTTCATGATCGTGTTCGGCTTCGGCACCATGCTGGCGGCCTTCGCCGGCGTGATGATCGCGCCGATCCTGTCGGTCGAGCCCGGTATGGGCGACAGCGTACTGATCCTGGCCTTCGTCGTCATCGTCATCGGCGGCATCGGCTCGATGCGCGGCGCGTTTATCGCGGCGCTGCTGATTGGCCTCGTCGATACGTTGGGACGCTCCTTCGCCATCGACATCCTGCGTCTTGTCATGCCGCCCTCGCCGGCGCGCACCGTGGGACCTGCGATCGCCTCGATGCTGATCTATGTGCTGATGGCTCTCGTCCTGTATTTCCGCCCGGCCGGGCTGTTTCCGGCCAAGGGGCGCTGACGATGAATTTCGTTCGCCGCACCGAGGCGCTGCCGATTGCGATATTCCTCGTGCTGGCGCTGGCGCCTGTGGCGGCGTCGTTCGGCGCCGAGACTTATCTTCTGAACCTGTTCACGCGGGTGATGATCTACGGCATCGCCGCTTTGGCGCTCGATTTCCTGTGCGGCTATGGCGGGCTGGTGTCGTTCGGGCATGCGGCCTTCGTCGGCATCGGCGCCTATACGGCGGCGATCTTTGGCGCGCATGGCGTCAGCGAGATCGCCATCACGCTGCCAGTGGCGCTGATCGTCAGCGCCCTATTTGCGTATCTGACCGGGACGGTGTGCCTGCGCACCAAAAGCGTCTATTTCATCATGATCACGCTCGCTTTCGGGCAGATGATCTATTTCGTCGCGGGTTCCTTATCGCCCTATGGCGGCGATGACGGCCTGACCTTGAAGCTGCGCTCGACTCTGTTCGGCTTTCCGATTTTGCAGAACGACCGGGCGCTGTATTACGCCGTGCTGCTGTTTTTGCTGGGATCGTATCTGCTGCTGCGCGCCGTGGTGGCGTCGCGCTTCGGCCGGGTGTTTCGCGGATCAAAAGAAAATCCGACGCGGATGGCGACGATCGGCTTTCATGTGTTCAGCTATCAGCGCGTCGCCTATGTGATCGCCGGCTGTCTCGGCGGCCTGTCGGGATTTCTGCTGGCCAATGCGACCGAGTTCGTGTCGCCGTCCTACATGTCGTGGCAGCGCAGCGGCGAACTGATCATCATGGTGCTGTTCGGCGGCATCGGCACGCTGCACGGCGCCATTGTCGGCGCGGCGGCGTTCCTGCTGCTCGAAGACATGCTCGGCGGCATTACCGAAAACTGGAAGCTGATCTTCGGGCCGATGCTGGTGCTGATCGTTTTGTTCGCACGCGGCGGATTGCTCGGCCTCGCTACCAGCATCAAGGAAAGGTTGAGCCGTGGCTGAACCTGTCCTTCGCATAGAGAACTTGCGCAAGAATTTCGGCGGGCTCGTCGTCACCGACGGCGTCTCGCTCGACATCAACGAAGGCGAACTGCACGCGGTGATCGGCCCGAACGGCGCCGGCAAGACCACGCTCATCAACCAGATTTCCGGCACTTTGGAGCCGAGCGACGGCAGGATTTACTTGAACGGCACGGACATCACCGCGCTGCCGCCGGACAAGCGCGCGCATCTCGGGCTGGCGCGCTCGTTCCAGATCACCTCGGTGCTGCCGCGCTTCTCGGCGCTGGAGAATGTCGCGCTGGCGGTGCAGGCGCGCGCCGGCTCGAGCTATCAATTCATGGGCCGCGCCGACAAAGAAACCGCGCTCAACGACGCGGCGATGGCGGCGCTCACCGAAGTCGCGCTCGACAAGCGCGCTGATTTGCTGGCGGCGCATCTGTCGCATGGCGAGAAGCGCGCGCTCGAACTCGCCATCGCTTTGGCGATGCAGCCGAAACTATTGCTGCTCGACGAGCCGATGGCCGGCACCGGGCCGGAGGAATCCGAACGCCTCATCGGCGTGCTGCAAAAGCTCAAGGGCCGCTTCGCCATGATGCTTGTCGAGCACGACATGAACGCGGTGTTCGCGCTGGCCGACCGCATTTCGGTGCTGACCTATGGCCGCATCCTGGCCAGCGGGAAGCCGGCTGAGGTGCGCGCCGACCCGGCGGTAATGACGGCCTATCTCGGCGAGGAGCTGGAATAATGCTCAGCGTCGACAAACTCGCGGCAGCCTACGGCCCGGCGCAGGTGCTGTTCGACATTTCATTTTCGGTCAATGACGGCGAAGTCGTCACCCTGATCGGCCGCAACGGCATGGGCAAGACGACGACGATTTTTACTTTGATGGGGCTCATACCCGCGACCGCAGGCACCGCGTCGTTCGACGGCATCGCGCTGATCGGCCTGCCGCCCTATTCCATCGCCCAGGCCGGCATCGGCCTGGTGCCGGAAGGACGGCAGATCTTCCCGACGCTCTCGGTCGAGGAAAACCTGATCGCCACGTCAGCTTCCAGATTCGGCAAGGCGCAATGGACGCTCAACCGCGTCTACGATTTCTTCCCGTCGCTGGCCGCGCGCAAGGACAACATGGGCAACCAGCTGTCCGGCGGCGAACAGCAGATGCTGGCGATCGGGCGGGCGCTGATGACCAATCCGAAACTGCTCATTCTCGACGAGGCGACCGAAGGCCTGGCGCCGAAAATCCGCACCGAGATCTGGAATTGCCTGCTCAAGCTCAAGCAGGAAGGCCAGGCGATTTTGATCGTTGACAAGCACATCAACGCGCTGATGAAGATCGCCGACAAGCATGTGGTGATCGAGAAAGGCCGCGTGATGTGGACCGGCACGTCGCAGGCCTTGAGCGCCGATGCGACGGTGAAGCAGCGCTATCTTCAGGTCTGAGAACGGCCGACCCGCTCCAGGAATTCCTCGAGCGCCACAACACAATCGCGATCGCGATAGACCTTGTGCTTGTTGTCCGCCATGCGGCGGCTCAAGGCGGCGAGCTCACCCGGCGCATTGGCGAGCCGCGCGGCAATGGCGACATAATCGTCGAGCGTCGGCGCGATCGTCTCGGTGACACCCATCATCTGCAAAATCGCGGCGCTGTGACGGCCACGCATGAGACCACCCGGCATGGTCACGACCGGCAGATCGTTGGCGAGGCTTTCCAGCGTCGAGTTACAGCCCGACCAGCCGACGCTGTCGAGGAAGACATCGCACAGCCCTTGCGCGGCGACGAATTCGCTCTGACTGAGCTTGTCGACAAAGACGCAGTGATCGGCCGATGACAGGCCATGCGCGGCGAAAGCGCGATCGAGCCGCGCCTGGAAAATCTCGGTGACGCCGGGACTGTTGCGGTGACGGATAAAGACGAACTGGCTGCGCGGCGCTGCAACGGCAATGCGCGCGAAAACGTCGTCGTATTCCGGCAGATACTTAAAGAGCGACTGGCCGCTCCAGAAGGCGAAGGCGTCGTCGCGGATGCCGAGCGCTTGCCGTGTCATGGCGACCGGCGTGGTCGCCACCGGCTCGTAATAGACCGACAGGTTCGGCAGCCGCACCAGTTTTTCGCTGTAGCTGGTGGCGGCTTGCGCCGGCTCCATCAGATCGCTGGAGAGATAATAATCGAGCGTCGGCAGACCGCTGGTCTCGGGATGGCCCCACGAATTGCACTGCACCGGCGCCAGCCGCTGCGCGGCAAGCTGGGTGGAGATCGTGTCCATCAGGATGCCGGGATAGATCAGCACATGCGGCGCGTCGGACAGAATCTCGCGGCGCCAACCGGCGATATCGAGCGGAAGCTGGACGAAGCGGTCGCACATCGCGGCGGCGGCATCGGTCTCCGTGTCGCGATCGAGCGCAAGGTGATAGCCGAACAGCTGGAAGCGCGAGCGGTCGAGCTGACTGAGCCAGCCCTTGATCGGCATTTTCCAGTTCGAATGATTGACGAAGAAGGCGCTGACAATGCCGACGCGAACGCGCTCGTCCGCCGCCGCCGGCGAAGGCATGATCGCCGGCGCGAATTGCGGCGCAACGACGTGTGAGATCATGCCGCCATAGACGGCCTGCAGATCGCGGTCGTCGCGGCCCTGATAGGCCAGATAGAACGGCTGGCGCGTCGAGATCGCCTTGTCGACGGCGGGCAGCCGCCCGGCCTCGACATCCTGGCGCAGCGCCAGCAGCTTCCGCTCATAGGCGGCGCGGCGCAGATCGATCTCGCCGGCGTCGCGATAGACGATCGGCAGTTCGGCGAAGCAGTCGGCGAAGCGGGCGTCGGCATGATCGGGCTTGAGCGCCAACGCGCGGTCGAAATCGGCCAAAGCCTCTTCATTGCGATTGAGTTCGAGCAGCACGCGGCCGCGGATGTAATAGGCCTCGGCATTGTTCGGCGCCTGCGCGATCGAGGCGGCGCAATGCGCCAACGCCTCATCGAAGCGGTTCATCAGATAGAGCACGCTGCCGATGTTGTTGCGGGCCTCGGCATAATTCGGATTGAGCGCCAGCGCGCGGCCGTAGCTTTCAAGGGCGTCCGGATAACGGTTGAGCGTGACGAGCAGCACGCCGCGATCGTTATGCGCCTTGGCGAAATTCGGGTTCAGCGCCACGGCATGTTCGGTCGCCGCCAGGGCCTCGGCGAAACGGCCGAGCATATACAGCGCCATGGCGCGGCTGTTGTGCAAGTCGGCGTCGTTCGGCCGGCGCAGCAAAGATTTTTCGAGATGGCCCAGCGCCTGCCCCGCCCGGCCGAGCCTGTACAAAGCCTGGCTGCGGTTGTGGATTGCGGCGATGAAATCCGGATCGAGGGCAAGGGCGCGATCATAGGCGATCAGCGCTTCCTCGTGGCGGCCAAACAGTGCGAGCTGGTAGCCGCGATTGTTGTGCGCCTTGGCGTAATTCGGATTGATGGCGATGGCGCGGTCAAGCGACTTCAGCGCCTCCTCGCCACGGCCGAGCATCTGCAACGGGATCGCCCGGTTGAAATGGGCCTCGGCATAATCGGACTTGATGGCGATGGCCTTGTTGAAGGCGGCCAGCGCCTCTTCGTGGCGGCCAAGCCCGGCCAGCACCACGCCGCGATCCTTGTGCGCTTCGGCAAATTTCGATTTCAGCTTGATCGCCTGCTCGAAGCTTTCCAGGGCCTCCTCGGAACGCGACAGCGCGTTCTGCACCAAGCCCTGATTGTAGAACATGATCGGCGTCGGCTTGCGCAGCGCCATTGCCGCCGCGATGTAGCGCAGCGCCTCCGGCAACTGACCCTTGGCGTGCTTGACCACGCCCATCATGTGCAGGGCTTCGATATGGTCGGGCCGCGCGGCGATGACCTGGGCGTACAGCGCTTCGGCTTCGTTGAACCGCCCCTGTTTGTGGAGGGTCAGCGCCTGGTCGTAGACCTGAGCTGCATTGAACGGGCGGGCATTCGCCAATGTCTGGAACATGGCGCTATTCAAAGCGCATTTATGGTTAACATCTCATTAAGGAGGATGGCCTATTCATTAACGGGACGGCCAATTTATTAAAGCGGAAACCGTCTGCGCGCGCCGGCCTGACGCCATGCGCCGGACTTCCCGTGGGAAAAGAACCAGAGCATGACCGGCCAGTTGGCGCGAAATCCAGAACGGCGGCCGCGGTCGGTGCTGCTGGTGGTTCTGCCGTACCGGCTGGGCGACGCCACGACCGACACGTCGAAGAAGTCGATCCGCAGCTTCCTCGCCTTTCCCTATGGCGTGCTAACGCTGGCGTCCTACATCAAGCGCTATGCCGAAAACCTGGCCGCGGTCGAGATTCTCGATCTCAACCTGCCGGCGCTCGTGAGCGCTGACGTCGTCCTGGCGGCCAAGCTCGCCGGCATACAGCCCGACATTGTCGGCTTCTCGATGTCGTATGACGTCTCCTATCCGTGGCTCAAGTCGCTCGCCAAGGTCGTGAAGGATCGCGATGACGATATCTTTGTCGTCGCCGGCGGGCCGGCGGTGACCACCGCTTATGCCGAGATGCTGGCGGAATGCGACCATCTGGATGCCGCCTGCTATTCCGAGGGCGAGGTCGGCCTGAAGAATCTGATCGAGGCCGACGATATCGCGCTGGCTGCAGCGCAGGACCCTTGGGTGACCAAGGAAAAACTGCTGGCCAAGGCGCATACCAAGCCGGTCTATGACGACCTCGACAAGATCATCGACGTCGATTACTCGATGGTCGAGATCGGCGCCTACAGCATGAAAGAGGCGTTTTCGCCCTTCACCAAATTCACCGAGTCGTCGAAACAGTTTTTCATTGTCACCTCGCGCGGCTGCCCGTTCAAATGCGTGTTCTGCGCCGAGCCGTCGTTCCACGGCGCCAATATGCGCTACGCCAGCGTCGATCGCGTCGTCGAGCATGTGGCGCGGCTGAAGCAGCAATACGGCCTGAGCGTGCTGACGATCTATGACGACCAGATCTTGATGAACAAGGCGCGCGCCAAGGAGCTGTTCTCGAAACTCATTCCACTGCAGATCCGCATCGAAATGCCGAACGGCGTGACCTTGTCCTATATCGACGAGGAGCTGGCGGCGACGATGAAGGCCGCCGGCGTCGACACGTTGTTTCTGGCGATCGAGCATGGCTCGAAGCGCGTGCTCAAGGATATCATCCGGAAGCCGATCGCCTTCAACCGTATCAAGCCGACCATCCAGTTGTTGCAGAAGGCCGGCATCTTCGTCTGCGGCTTCTTCGTCATCGGCCTGCCGGGCGAAACCCGCGCCGAGCGGCAGGAAACGCGCGAGGCCATTTACGACTGGGGCCTCGACTGGTCGTTCTTCAATTACGCGACGCCGCTGCGCGGCAGCGAACTTTTCCGCATGTGCAAAGAAAACAAGTGGATCGACGATAAATACCTGCCGATCGGCGCCATCGACATGACAGAATACGTCATCACCGCGCCGGGCATGGACAGAGCGGAGATCAAGCAGGCGGTTTCCGAGATGAATCTCGACCTCAATTTCGTCAACAACAACAATCTGCGCAACGGCAATCTCGACACCGCTTACCGCGCCTTCCGCGAAGTGGTGGAGCGGCATCCGGGCCAGCCTTTCGCCCAGTATTTCCTCGGCAAGTGCCTGGTCGAAATGGGCGCAGGCGAAGCGCATGCCGAAGCGCATTTCGGCAAGTACCGCGAGATCATCGCCTCGTCGCAAGTGTGGCGCGACGCCGCCGAAAAGTTCGGTTTGCAGTTTTATCCCGACCATACGCCGCACAAAGCGCCGCTTCAGGCCGCCGCTGAAAGGCCACTCCATGCCCAGCTATAAAATTCTTTTCGTCATCCCGCCTTATCTCGCCGACAAGGCCGAGGCGATCCGCCCGACCAAGTTGCGCAGTTTCTTCGCCTTTCCTTACGGCGTGCTGTGCCTGGCCTCCTACGTCAACCGCGTGACGACCGGCAAGCACGAGATCAAGATTATCGATCTCAATCACTATGTCGGCGCCGAGCGACAGGCGAAATACGAGGCCATTCTCGACGACTTCATGCCGGATATTGTCGGGATCTCGGTGATGTTCGACGTTTCTTACAAGCATGTCGCGGGTCTTGCCGAAACGGCGAAGCGCGCCAATCCGGACGGCAAGGTCATTCTCGGCGGCGCGGCCGTGACGACGGCGTGGGACATCATCCTGGTCGATCAGCCGGCCGTCGATGCGCTGTGCTATTCGGAAGGCGAACTGGCGCTGTCGCGCCTGCTCGACTCCGACAACCCGGAACAGGAACTGGCGCAGGACCCGTGGGTCACGCGGCAATCGATCGAAGCCGGCAAGAAGCCGAAGACCAAGACTTTGGAAAGCCTCGACGACGTTATTCCGATCGACTACAGCCTGGTCAACGCCAATGACTACGGCATGATCGAGGCGTTCTCGCCGTTCCGCAAAGCCAACGACGAAGACACGCGGCAGTTCTTCATCGTCACGTCGCGCGGCTGTCCGTTCAAATGCGTGTTCTGCGCCGAGCCGACCTTGCATGGCGGCTCGATGCGCTACGCCAGCCTCGAAGTGATTGAGGCGCACATCAAATATCTCTGCGACACCTACCAGATGAACGTCTTGACGATCTACGACGATCAGCTGCTGCTGCATCACAAGCGCGCCAAGGATTTCTTCCGCATTCTGGCGAAGTACAATCTGCGCGTCGAGACGCCGAACGGCCTGACCGCCGCCTATATCGACGACGAAATGGCGATGCTGATGAAGGCCGCCGGCATGGACACCGTGCAACTGGCGATCGAAGCCGGCACCGAGCATATGCTGCGCAACGTCATCAAGAAGCCGCTGAAGCTAAACAAGGTGGCGCCGGTGATCGAGACTTTGCACAAGCACGGCCTGTTCGTGCAGGGCTACTTCGTCATGGGCATTCCGGGCGAGCGCGAGGAAGACCGCACCGCGACCGCGCAGTTCATCAAGGATGTCGGACTCGACTGGGCGAGCTTCAGCCTGGCCTCGCCCATTCGCGGCTCCGAGCTGTACGATATCTGCGTCAAGAACAAATACATTCCCGACAAGATGAAGATCGGCGCTTTCGAACTCGGCACCTACATCATCCGCGCGCCGGGGCTCGACCCGGAGACCTTGCCGGTGATTTCATATCGCATGAATCTCGACGTCAATTTCGTCAACAACCGCAGCATGCGCACCGGCAATTATCATGTCGCGGCGCGCTGCTTCGAGGACGTTATCGAACGCTACAAGCAGCACGCCTTCGCGCATTACTTCCTGGCCAAGGCCTACGAAGCCATCGGCGGCCATGCCGACAAGGTGACGGAGAACATGGAGATGTACCGCTCCATCGTCGCCAACAACCCGACCTGGCAGGAACACGCGGCGCATTTCGGACTGGGCGACGAGACGCCACGCATGATGGCGCCGCCGGTCGCGCCGCAGCGCATGGCGGAACAGGTCAGCGCCTAAACGCGCTTGAGAAAGCCGTCCGGCGCGGCGGTGATGGCGATCTTGTGCTCGATCGTGTAATCGTAATCGAGACACAGCGCGCCGCCATCGCGCGCTGTGCGGCCTTCGTCCTTGAGACGCCGCATGTACTCCCACACCGCCGTTTTCGGATTGTTGCCCTTGCCCCAGGGGCGGTCGGCGCACATCGCCTCCGGCAGGTCCTCGACGCCGGTATCCCAGACCACGCAATACGACCCCTTGCTGACGAAGGGCGCGTATAATTCCAGCTCGGCCAGCACATGCTCGTGCGTGTGGTTGGAATCGAGAAACACCATGACGCGGTCATAGCCTTGCGCGTGCGCCGCGACCTGCGCCGCGGTCTCTGGCGCAATCGCCGAGCCTTCAATCGTATGGATCTTGTGGCGCAGCGGATGCGCGTCGATGCCGGCGCGATTATGCGGGCGAATGTCGATGTCGATGCCGACGACCTTGCGGCGCGACGCCTTCGGATCGAACGCGCCGCCGACCGCGACCGCGTCGCAGTAATCGAGCAGCGCCAGTTGAGAGGCGCTCATCACCAGCGAGCCGCCATGGGCGATGCCGGTCTCGATAATCAGATCGGGGCGGCAGGCCCAGACAAGCTCCTGGATGGCGTAGAGGTCCATCGGCGTCTGGATGACCGGACGGCCGAGCCAGGTGAAATTCAGCGCATAGGAATGGCGGATCGCCTCACGATTCCAGATGCGCGACAGGCCGAGGAAGTCGGCGTCCTCGCCGATGCCTTTGATGTTATCGGCGACCTGCTGTTGAAAGGCGGCGACCGGGTCCAAATCTTTCTTAGAGGGAAGCGGTTCTTTTTTCGTCATTGTGCGCGCCGTTCATTCGGTATGGCGTAGATCACGGCGCCGGTGCCGCACCAGGCATGGATGCGAAACAGGAAGCGATAATCCGGCAGCGTTTGCATCAGCCAGCGCGCCGTTTTCCAGAGCCCGTCGTCATTGTGATAAACGGTCACCGTGACCAGTGGCCGGTGCTTGAGCAACGTCTCGCGCGCGCCCTTCAGCGCGGCAAGCTCGCCGCCTTCGAGGTGCAGCTTGACGAAAGTCGGCTGCAAATCCAGCGCATCGAGCGACCGGCATGCTATGCGCGCGCTCCCGGTCGCCGAGAGTTGCGAGGCATAACCGAGGCCTTCGTGAAACGGGGCTTCGCCGTCGCGCTCGGCCAGCGCGACATCCATCACCGTGATTCGTGGGTCGCTCATCTTGCCGACGGCCGCCTCGCAGCGCGCCCGGTTCGGCCCGTCCGGCTCGATGGCGACGATCCGCTTGAACGAACCGCCGGTGCGCCGCGCGAAAGCCTCGACGATACAGCCGTCATAGGCGCCGCCATCGATGAAGGTCTCGTCGCCGCGCAGCACGGCGAGGATTTCCGGAATGAAGTAGCGCGTGTCGCCGCCCAAAGGCGGCGCCGGTGCGAACACCCATTCCTCGCGCAAGCGCCGCCAGGCGAGAAACTGCAAATGATGCGCGCGCGAGGCATCGTCATCCCAGCCGGCAAGAGCCGAAGCGACCTCGGCCTGTTCCCCGGCCGTGAACGGCGGCGCAAACCAGCCGTTCGACAGAGGATGCAGGTGGCGGAAGCTTTCGGAAAGATCGTAAAACGGCACGACGTCGTCAAAGCCGGCCTCGTGCAGCGCGGCTTCGATCGGCACATAGGCCGAGGTCGCAACGCAGACGGCGACGCGCACCGAACGCTTGACCGCCTCCGGCACCGCTTCGGGCGTGACCGGCCGCGTCGCCGACCAGGCGCCGATGGAAGCGTTGGCGGCGTTGCGGTCGATGACCAGCGCGATATCGAGCCCGGCCAGGGCAAAGAAATCGCGCGCCAGACGGCCCATATCGCCGGCGCCATACAGCGCAAGCGGCTTCTCCGCGCCCACCGGCGAAAAGGCGCAAGGTGATACCGCCAGCTCGGCCAGCAAAAAGGCGGCCTTGGTTGCGCCCGGCAGCGCCGGGAACGACCGCGCTCTGTGCACCGGCCCGGGGCGCGGCGGGCTTGAGTGAAGCAAATCCGGATGCAGCAAAGTCTGCCTCGCTCGGTTCAGAAAACGAATCGGCGGTCGCCCCCTTTTGCCATCCAAACCAGTCAAAGTCGACTTGGCCGGGGGCGCGCGATAGCCTTCTTATTGCGGTGCGAATCAGCAATAGAGTGCGATATCCGGCGCTTATCCGCCGGGTGCAGCCGCGCGGCGGCAGGGTATTCCGGTGCGTTCTCCCGTCATCCAGGGACTGTGAGGCCCCGTGCAACTTTCGATCATCCTCCCGACCCACCGGCACGACCTGACCGCTTTGTCGCGCATCGCGCAGGCCTGCTCCTGGGCGCGGCCGACTATCGAAGTCATCATCCGCGACAATTCCGGCAACGCCGACAAGCGCGCGGCGCTTAAATACATGCAGCGCGACAATTGCACCATCGTTTCGGTCGACGAATGCGACGCGCGCGAGAACTACATCGAGTCGATGCGGCTGGCAAAAGGCGAATTCGTTTTCGTGCTCGCCGACGACGACATGTGTTTCGACCTGGCGATCGCGGCGATTCCGTCGGTTCTCGACCGCATCGGCAAGGACCCGTCGACCATCGGCATCGCCGGGCCCTATATCGTCGAAGCCTCGACCGGTTCGGTGGTCATCAACTACAAGGCGATCGATGCCGCCGATCCTGCGGCGCGCATCGCCGGCTATCTGGCAGAGAACGGGCCGAACGTGCTGTTCTTCGCCGTGCTGCGGCGCGATGTGGTGTTGAAAGTCGCCGCCTTCATCGAAGGCCTGCCGATCCTCTGTTCGTTTCACGATCAGATCATGAGCATGATCTACCTGCTCAACGGCAAGTATCACCTGCTGCCGCGGCTGTTCTATCTCTACGATTTCGGCCTGTGGGAAAACGCCGAGACGGCGCAGAAGCGCGACATCGGCTATTACGCCGAATCCGGCCTCGACCCGGCGATGAACCTGCTGCACTGGTTCCTGTGCGGCTTCGAGGGCGCTGTGCTGGCGCTGCATTCGAACGCGTTTCCGGCGCATCCGCCGGCGCAACGCCAGGCCATTGCCAACCAGTGGTTCTCGGCCATGTATGCCCGCTTCAAAGGAAACAAGCGGATGGCCTTCGGCTCGCCGCACGCCGCCGAGATCGAGAAATCCTGCGCCCGCTTGCAGGCGATGGCCGGCACCGTGAATTTCGATGTGATGCTCGCCGAGATCAAGGCGGCGCTGGCGCTGTTTTCCACGGAGAAGGCGCAGCTTTATTTCGACTACTGGGACGCGATGCTGCACCGGCGCGCGCTGCCCGCATCCGCTGCGGCCAAGGCGGCAAAGCCGCAACCGGCCGAACCGGCGCTGCCATGAAAGTCGTCATCCTCGCCGGCGGCCTCGGCACCCGCATTTCCGAGGAGAGCTACCTCAAGCCGAAGCCGATGATCGAGATCGGCGGCAAGCCGATCCTCTGGCACATCCTCAAGATCTATTCGTCGCACGGCGCCAACGACTTCGTCATCTGCTGCGGCTACAAGGGCTATGTCATCAAGGAGTATTTCGCCAACTACTTCATGCACAATTCCGACATCACCTTCGACATGACGGATAACAGCATGATCGTGCATCAGCGCAAGTCCGAGCCGTGGCGCGTCACTTTGGTCGATACCGGCGAGAACACGCAGACCGGCGGCCGGCTCAAGCGCGTCGCCGAACACATCAAGGACGAGGAATCGTTCTGCTTCACCTATGGCGACGGCGTCTGCAATCTCAACATTCGCAACTCCGTCGAATTTCACCGCAGCCACGGCCGGCTCGCGACCGTGACCGCCGTGCTGCCGCCCGGCCGCTACGGCGCGCTGGAGCGCAACGGCAACGAGGTGACGCGCTTCACCGAAAAGCCGCGCGGCGACGGCGGCATGATCAATGGCGGCTATTTCATCCTGTCGCCGCGCGTGCTCGACCTGATCGATGGCGACGACACCGCCTGGGAAGTCGCGCCGCTGACCCGGCTCGCCGCCATGAACCAGATGATGGCGTTCGAGCATCGCGGTTTCTGGCAACCGATGGACACGTTGCGCGACAAGGTGTTGCTGGAAGAACTCTGGACCAGCGGCAAGGCGCCATGGAAAACCTGGGCGTGAGCAACCTTCCCGATGCCGCTTTCTGGCACGGCAAGCGCGTGCTCATGACCGGGCACAGCGGCTTCAAGGGATCGTGGTTGACGTTGTGGTTACACCGCCTCGGCGCCGACGTCACCGGTCTAAGCCTGCCACCGGTGACGACGCCCAACCTCTTCAGCGAAGCCGGCATCGGCGCGCTGTGCGCCAGCCATTTCTGCGATATCCGCAATGCGCCGGCGCTGGCCGCCGCGGTGAAAGCGGCGAGGCCTGAGATCGTCTTTCATCTGGCGGCGCAGCCTTTGGTGCGCGAAAGCTACAAGGACCCGCTGGCGACGTTCGCCACCAATGCGATGGGCACGGTTCATCTGCTGGAGGCGCTGCGCGGCACCGATAGCGTGCGCGTCGCCGTCATGGTGACGACCGACAAGGTGTATCGCAACGAGGAAACAACGCGGCCCTACCGCGAGGACGATGCGCTCGGCGGCCACGATCCGTACAGCGCCAGCAAGGCGGCGAGCGAAATCGCCATCGCCAGCTATCGCGACAGTTTTCTCAAAGCGCGCGGCGTCGCGGTCGCCAGTGCGCGCTCCGGCAATGTCATCGGCGGCGGCGACTGGTCGGACGACCGGTTGATCCCCGACGCGGTGCGCGCCTGGGACGCCGGCGAGACGCTGTCGATCCGCCGTCCCGATGCGGTGCGGCCTTGGCAGCATGTGCTCGATCCGCTTGCCGGCTACATGCGGCTCGCCGCCGCGCTGTGGGACAATCCGGCGCTGGCCGGCGCCTATAATTTCGGCCCGGCGACAGGCGACGCCATCACCGTGCGCGCGGTGATCGACATGGCGCGCGCCGCCTATGGCGCTGGCGAGGTCGCGTATGGCGATGGCCGCGACGGGCCGCATGAAGCCGGCTTGCTGACATTGGACAATGACAAAGCGCGCCGCGCGCTCGGCATCACGCCGGTGCAGACCTTGGCGGAAGCGGTGGCGCGGACGCTCGACTGGTATCGCGCCCGCAAAGACGGTGGCGATGCGGCTGCCTTGTGCCACGCCGACATTTCCTATGTCGCGGCACGCTGGCCTCAAGCCGCGCACGAAAGCCAGCGACGCCATGCGGTTTGAGCCGACCCCTCTGGCGGGCGCGACCCTGATCCATCCCGATCCACGCACGGACCAGCGCGGCACTTTTGCCCGCGCCTTCTGCGCCCGCGAATTCGCCGCCGCCGGCCTGGAGACGAATTATGTGCAGACCAGTATCGGCAGCAATGCGTTGGCCGGCACCGTGCGCGGCATGCATTTCCAGCGCCCGCCACACGCGGAAGCAAAGCTGGTGCGCTGCATCAAGGGCGCGATCCACGACGTCGTTGTCGACATGCGCGAGACGTCGCCGACCTATCTGCGCTGGTTCGGCGTTGACCTTACGGAAAGCAACGGCCTCACCATGTATGTGCCGCAGGGCTTCGCGCATGGCTATCAGGCGCTGAGCGACGGCGCGACCGTGTTCTATATGACGAGCGCGTTCTATGCGCCGGAGGCCGAAGGCGGCCTGCGCCACGACGATCCGCGGCTGGCGATCGCATGGCCGCTGCCGGTCGCGGCGCTGTCGCCGCGCGATGCACAGCATCCGCTGCTCGGCGAAAGGGCCGCGGGAGAGACGCCGTGAACTGCCGCCACTGCGACGCCGCGCTGCGGCACACCTTTCTCGATCTCGGCTTTGCGCCGCCGTCCAATGCCTATCTCGACGCCGCCAGCCTGACGCAGCCGGAAAAATATTATCCGCTCAAGGTCATGGTCTGCGGCCAGTGCTGGCTGGTGCAGACCGAGGACTATGCCGCCGCCGACGAACTGTTCAGCGCCGACTACGCTTACTTCTCCTCAACGTCGGCTGGGTGGGTCGCGCATGCGGCGCGCTATGCGGAGACGGTCATCGGCGACTTCGCGCTCGACAAAGGCAGCATGGTCATCGAGGTGGCGTCGAACGATGGCTATCTGCTGAAGAATTTCGTCGCCGCCGGAATTCCCTGCCTCGGCATCGAACCGACGGCGGGCACGGCGGCGGCGGCGGAACGGCTCGGCATTCCGGTGCTGCGCGAATTTTTCGGCGAGGCGCTCGGCAAGCGGCTTGCCGCGAACGGCCAGCAAGCCGACCTCATCGCCGGCAACAATGTCTATGCCCATGTCCCCGACATCAACGACTTCACGCGCGGGCTGAAGGCAGCGCTGAAGCCGGACGGCATCGTCACACTGGAATTCCCGCATGTCATGCGGCTGATCGAACACACGCAGTTCGACACGATCTACCACGAGCATTTTTCATATCTGTCGCTGCATACGGTCGAGCGCATATTCAAATCGGCGGACTTGAAAATATGGCACGTCGAGGAATTGCCGACGCATGGCGGCAGCTTGCGCGTCTACGGCTGTCACGCCGGTCACGGCCGCGCGCCCTCGCCCACTGTCGCGGCGGTGCTGGCGGAAGAAACAAGCCGCGGCTTGCAAAGCCTCGCCGGCTATAGCGACTTTCAAGCGCGCGCCGACCGCCTGAAGGACGATCTGTTGACGTTCCTGCTCAAACAGAAGCGCGCCGGCAAGTCGGTCGCCGCCTTTGGCGCCGCCGCCAAGGGCAACACGCTGCTCAATTACGCCGGCGTTAAGCCGGACCTGCTGCCCTTCGTCTGCGACGCAGCGCTCGCCAAACAAGGCAGGTTCATGCCCGGCAGCCACATCCCGATCCTGCCGCCGGCGGCCTTGATGGAGCGGCGGCCGGAATATCTTTTGATCCTGCCGTGGAACATCGCCGCCGAAGTAACGCAGGAAAACGCCGCGCTGGCGGCGCTCGGCACCCGTTTCGTCACCGCAGTACCGTCGCTGACGGTGCGCTGAGAATCATGGTTAACCTGTGTTAACGATTCTTCCCTAGCATGGCCGTCTGGCGCGCCGCGCCTTTGCAGGTAAGACCTTATGAAAGCTCAGCTAAAGCCGCGAATCAACATGGAAGGCCGGACCGCGCTCGAGACGGTGATCCCGCTGTCGACACCGTTCGTGGTGTTCGCCGATCCGGCCTCATCCTGCAATTTCAAATGCAGCTTCTGCCCGACCGGGCACCGCGACTTGATCGCCGAGACCGGGCGCTTCAACGGCGTGATGAAGTACGAGGTGTTCCAGAAGATTGTCGACGATCTCGGCGCCTTCGACAAGCCGATCAAGGTGCTGCGCATGTACAAGGACGGCGAGCCGTTCCTCAACAAGCGCCTCGCCGACATGATCGCCTATGCCAAAGCGGCGAAGCACATCGAATATATCGACACCACGACCAACGGCACGTTTCTGTCGCCGGAGCGCGTTGCGCCCGTGCTGGAAGCCGGCCTCGACAAGATCAACATTTCGGTCGACGGCATGACCGAGGAAACCTACGCGCAATTTACCGGCGTCAAGTTCGACTTCAAGAAGTTCGTCGGCAACGTGAAGTGGCTCTATGACAACAAGGGTTCCTGCGAGGTCGTGGTCAAGATTCCGGGCGAGCTGATCACCGCCGACCAGCGCCAGGAATTCTTCGACACATTCGGCGATCATTGCGACCGCATCTTCGTGGAGAATTTCGCGCCGTGCTGGCCGAATTTCGACATCGAGGAGCACACCGGCGTCAAGATCAGCAAGGGCATCTATCAGCAGGACGTCGGCGACACCGACACTTGCCCCTACATCTTCTACGGCTATTCGGTGAATGCCGACGGGCTGGTGTCGTCGTGCTTTCTCGACTGGGGCCGCAAGCTCATCATCGGCGACGTGCGCACGCAGTCGATGAAGGAGATCTGGAATTCCGACAAGATGAACGCGCTGCGCCTGCAGCATCTCGAAGGCCGGCGGCGGCAGAACGGCGTCTGCGGTAATTGCGGCCAGTTGAGCCATTGTTTGCCGGACAGCATCGACGCGCACCGCCCGGCTCTGCTGAAGAAGTTCATCGATGTCGTTAAACCCGACGTGAATGCGGTCGCGCCCGGCGGCTTGCGCGAGGTCACCGCCGTGGCGGCGGAATGAAGATTCTGCATGTGACGCCGCACCTCGGCGGAGGTGTCGGCAAGGCGCATGCAGCGATCAGCGCCGTTCTGCCGAAAACAATCGAGCGAACCTATCTGCTGCTCGAGCCGCCGCGCGACCGCGGTCATGCCGATGCGATTGCCGCGATCGGCGCGCGTGTCATCGTTGGCGGCATCGAGCAAGCCGCGCAATTGGCGCGCGGCGCCGACATCGTGCAATTCGAGTTCTGGAATCATCCGCGATTATACGAGTGCCTGTCACGCTGTGATTTTCCGGAAATGCGCAGCGTGCTGTGGTCGCATGTGTCGGGGCTGTTTCGGCCGTTCATCGCGCCAGCATTGATGCAAGCGGCGGGGCGGTTTGTGTTCACTACAACGGCGTCGATGAAAGCGCCGGGTGTTGCGCTGTCGGAGAAGATTGCCGTCATCAATAGCGGTTTCGGCTTTGCCAATGCGCCACCGCGCAAGCGCAACGAAAAGCCGCGTATCGCCTATCTCGGCACCGTCGATTTCGTCAAAATGCATCCGGGATTCTTCGACGCCATCGATGCCATGCCGGACGACACGATCAGCGTGTCGGTCTGGGGCGCCGCCGATGTGGACGTCGTCCAGTACGCACGGGACATGCGCCGTCCCGGCCGCATCGACTTTCGCGGCCAGACCGCCGATCCCGCGGCGGCGCTCGCCGAGGCCGACATTTTCTTCTATCCGCTTCAGCACGATCACTACGGCACGGCGGAGAATGCCTTGATCGAGGCGATGTCGCTCGGCCTTGTGCCGGTGGTCATGAACAATCCGGCGGAGCTGGCGATCATAAAAGACGGCGTCACTGGGCTGGTGGCGCATTCGGTCGAGGAATGTACCGCGCATATGCAAATGCTGCTGGCCGCGCCGGCGCGGCGCGCGGCAATGGCGCAGGCGGCGATGCAGGAGGTCGCCGCGACGCGGACGCCGGACATATCCGCAAAGCAGTTCGTTGATCTCTGGCAAGCGCTACGCCTGGAGCCGGCGCGTTTTTGCGATTTCCGCGCCGCCATCGGCGACACGCCGGCCGACTGGTTTCTCGCCACGCAAGGCCCGGCATGGACATTCGCCGACGAGCGGGGGCCGGCGTCGTCGAAAGGCACATGGGCGCATTTCGACAGCGTGTTTGCCGGCGACGCCTCGCTGGCAAGCCTGCGCGCAAAAATCTAGGCCGCCGCCGTCGCCTTTTCAGTCACCGCGAAAGCATCCGGATTGTCGGCGGCGAAATCGGTCAGTTCTTCCATCACCATATTGAGATGATGCTCCATGGCGCGCCCGGCCGCTTCACCGTCGCGCGCCGCCAGCGCCTCGACGATTCCCCGATGTTCGGCAAAGGTCGAGGCCTGCCGTTGCGGCGTGCACATGAACAGCCGCAACCGGTCCAGTTTGGCGCGGGCCGCGAACACCGCGGTCTTGACCCGCTCGAAGCCGAGCGTGTCCAGCAATAGATCGTGCAGCGCAATATCGCATTCATGAAAGCCGATGCGATCGTCGCGGGCCATCGCCGCAGCTTGGGCCTCCATGTTGCGCTCGAGTTCCGCTAGCAGCGCCGCATTGACGTGCGGCGCGATACGGCGCAACGCGTCGCTTTCCAGCGCGCGGCGGATGAACATGGCCTCGCCGCAATCGGCCAGATCGATCCTGGTCACCCGCGTGCCGTGCTGCGGCAGCACTTCGACAAAACCCTCGTCGGCCAAGCGCCCGAGCGCCTCGGACACCGGAAACCGCGAAGTACCCAGTTGTTCGCACAAGGCCTTCTTGTCGAGGAATGTGCCGGGCGCGAGATCGAGCCGGACGATGGCCTCGCGGATGACGTCCTGAATGTTCTGGACCGCCCCGCCGCGCTTGCCGCGCTGGAGGGGAGATAAAAAAGCGTAAGGGCTATTGTGCATCTTCATATTCACGGTAACATGTTAGCTAACCAAAGGCTCCCACTCAAGAGGAGCCAGCCGATAGGGCTCACAAGAAGCCAGATACGGCAAATCAAAACAGACATGGGGAGGAAGTCGCTATGCAGAACTTTTCTCGCAGGACTACGCTGGGCTGTGCCGTTGCCGCCGCTGTGATCGCGGTGGCGGGGCCGGCCAGCGCGCAGACCAAGCTCAAATGGGCGCATGTTTACGAAGTCTCCGAGCCGTATCACTCGCAAGCTTTGTGGGCGGCGGAAGAAATCAAGAAGCGCACCAGCGGCCGCTATGAAATCGGCGTGTTTCCTGCCTCGCAGCTCGGCAACGAAAACCAGATCAACGAAGGCCTCGGCCTCGGCACCGTCGACATCATCTACACCGGTACGTCGTTCGCCGGCTCGATCCACAAGCCGCTGGCCATCTCCGGCGCGCCGTTCATGATGCGCGACTTCAACCACTGGAAGGCCTATCGCGACAGCAAGCTGTTCCGCGATATTTCCAAGGGTTACGAGGACAAGACCAAGCACAAGATCGTGGCGCTGACCTATTACGGCGAACGCATGGTCACCGCCAACAAGGCGATCACCAAGCCGGAAGACATGAAGGGGATGAAGCTGCGCGTGCCGCCGGCGCCGCTCTACCTGATGATGGCGAAATCGGTCGGCGCCAACGCCACGCCGATCGCCTTCGCCGAAGTCTATCTCGCGCTTCAGCAGGGCACCGTCGATGGCCAGGAAAATCCGCTGCCGACCATCATGGCCAAGAAATTCTACGAAGTGCAGTCGCACATCATGCTGACCGCGCACATCCCCGAGTCGCTGCTGTCGATCATCGGCGCATCGACCTGGGCCAAGCTGTCGGACGCCGACAAGAAGGTGTTCGAGGAAGTCGTGACCCAGGCCGCGGCCAAGGCATCGGACGAAATCCGCGCCTCGGAGCAGAAGGTGGTCGACGAGCTGAAGAAGCTCGGCAAGACGGTGGTCCAGGTCGACCGTGAAGCCTTCCGCAAGGCGGCCGTCGCGCTGCATAACGACGCCTCGGCCGGCGCCGGCTGGAGCAAGGCCGAATACGACGCTCTGCAAGAGCTGAAGTAGGCGTGAGGCGACGAAGGCCGATACCCCCAACTCCGTTCGTCCCCGCGAAAGCGGGGACCCCGCTTTTTGGCCAAGTTCTGGATTCCCGCTTCCGCGGGAATGAACGGATTAGGGACGCATCGCTTTAGAGCAGCCCATGACAAACGATTCCAAGCAGACGCCGCCGGAAGACAACGTCCACCTCATCGTCGTCGAAGACGCCGAAGTGGTCATCGAGCATCACCCGGAAGACTGGCTGGCTTTCGTCGTCTTCTGGAGCCTGGCCTTCATCGTCTTCCTGCAATTCTTCACGCGCTACATCATGAATGACAGCCTGGCCTGGACCGAGGAAATCGCGCGGTACGGACTGATGTGGGTGGTGTTCATCGGCGGCGCGATGGTGACGCGGCGCAACACGCACATCGCCGTCGAACTGCTGTCGAACGTGATGAAGCCGGGACTGCCGCGCCAGGTGCTGCTGGCCGCGGTCGATTTCATCAAGCTCGCTTTCATCGCCTTTCTCGCCTTCATCTCGATCACCATTACCGACCGCATGAGTATTCAGCGCATGACTGTGTTCGACGTATCGATGAGCTATGTCTATGGCGGCGTCGCGCTCGGCTGCTTCCTGATGTTGTTCAGGCAGGCCGTCAATGTCTGGCGCAATGCCCGCGAAGGCTGGAAGAAGCCGCACGACGTCACGCACCAGATCGCAGCGGATTAGGAATTCCCGATGATCATCATGGCGTTTCTGTTCCTCGTGGTGCTGCTGGCCGGCGTGCCGGTGTTCATCGCGCTGGCCGGTTCATCCTATATCTACACGCATTTCATCGCCGAACTGCCGGACTTCGTCATCCTGCACCGCATGGCCGGCGGCATCGACAGCTTTCCGCTGCTGGCGGTGCCGTTTTTCATCCTCGCCGGCAATCTGATGAACTCCGCCGGCATCACCAACCGCATCTATGATTTCGCCGTCGCCTCGGCCGGCTGGATGCGCGGCGGGCTGGCGCAGGTCAACATCGTCGGCTCGGTGATTTTCGCCGGCATGTCGGGCACCGCGATTGCCGATGCCGCCGGCCTCGGCACGATCGAGATCAAGGCGATGAAGGACCACGGCTACTCGACAGAATTCGCCGTCGGCGTCACCGCGGCGTCGTCGACGCTCGGGCCGATCATCCCGCCGTCGCTGCCCTTCGTCATCTACGGCATGATGGGCAATGTCTCGATCGGCGCGCTGTTTCTCGGCGGCGTCATTCCCGGGGTGGTGATGATGGCGTTCATGATGGGCTACGTCTATTATTGCGCGCGCAAATACAATATGGGCCGCGACCAGGCCTTCCGCCTGCACACGTTGGCGGTGACCTTCATCGCCGCCTTGCCGGCTTTGCTGACGCCGGCAATCATCGTTGGCGGCATGACCTTCGGCTGGTTCACGCCGACCGAAGCGGCCATCGCCGCCTGCGCATGGGCGATGATGCTCGGCATCTTCCTGTACAAGTCGCTGTCGCTCAAGCAGTTCTACAAGGTCACGATGGACACGATCGAGACCACCGCCGGCGTGCTGCTGATCGTCGGCGCCGCCTCGCTGTTCGGCTGGGTGCTGACGACAACGCGCGTCACCGAATACACCACCGAAGCGCTGCTGGCGCTGACCGACAACCGCTACATCATCCTGCTGCTGGCGAACGCGGTGCTGCTGGTGGTCGGCTGCTTCCTCGAGCCGATTGCTTCGATCAGCATTCTGGTGCCGGTGCTGATGCCGGTGATCCTGAAAGTCGGCATCGATCCGGTGCATTTCGGCGTCGTCATGACGCTCAACCTGATGATCGGCCTGTTGCATCCGCCGCTCGGGATGGTGCTGTTCGTCTTGTCGCGAATAGCAAGATTATCCATCGAGCGAACGACCATGGCGATCCTGCCCTGGCTCATGCCGCTGCTGGTGTCGCTGCTCGCGATCACCATGATCCCGGAACTGACATTGTGGCTGCCGCGGCTCGCCGGGCTGGTGAAATAGCGTTCGCCCGCTCAGGTTTCGGACAGCGACTAAATCTTGCGTTCGTGCCCCTTCCAATAGACGTCCCGGATTTCCTTCTTTGCGAGCTTGCCGCTGGCGCCGGTCGGCAGGCTTTTCCAGAAATCGAATGACTTCGGACGCTTTTGCTTGGCAAGATGCGGCGCGCAGAACTCCATGAGTTCATCGGCCGTGGCTGCGATCCCGGGCTTCAGTTCAACAACGGCCTTGACCGCTTCGCCCCATTTGTCGTCAGGAACGCCGATCACCGCGACCTGCGCCACCGCCGGATGCCGGTAGATGACGGCTTCGATTTCAGCCGGGTAGATATTCATACCGCCGCTGACGATCATTTCCTTCTTGCGGTCGGTGATGAAAATGTATCCATCGGCGTCTTTATATGCCACGTCGCCGGTGTACAGGGCGCCGTTGCGGATCGCTGCCGCGGTCTCCGCGGGCTTGTTCCAGTAGCCGGTCACCGTGCTCGAACTGCGCACCGTCAACTCACCCAGTTCGTTGGGCGGCACTTCATTGCCGTCGTCGTCGACGATCGTGATTTTGGCGTAGCGCGCACTGCGGCCGCACGACTTGAGCCGAGCCTCCATGCGCTCGGAGCCATCGACCCGGTGATCGTCCTGGTTAAGGAAGGCGATGAAACCGCCCGCCTCGGTCATGCCGAACACCTGGCAGAAGCCGGATTTGAATTTCTCCAGCGCCGTCTTGAGTACGGCCGGCGCGATCACAGAGCCGCCATAGACGATGAGCTTGAGCGAACTGAGGTCACGCCGGGCAAAATCGGGCTCGTTCATCATTCCGATCAGCATGGTCGGAACAAACCCCGCCACAGCCACCTTATGGCGTTCGATAGCGTCCAGAACCGCATCCGGCCGGAATCGTTGCAACACGATCATCGTATTCTGTGTCAGCAGCGCCGAGAGAATGAAGCTGCTGCCGTATCCGACGAAAAGCGGCACGACCAGTAGCATGGCTTCGTTGCGCGGTGGCGCGATCTCCTCGACGAAGTTCTTGAACGAAGAGTGCCACTGGCCATGCGTGTTCACGCAGCCCTTCGGATTGCCGGTGGTGCCGCTGGTATACAGCAGCGCCCGGACATCTTCCGGGGCCACGTCGGTGACCGGTTCCTGCGGCGAGGACGTTGCCAGCAACTCTTCGTAGTTCTTCCAACCGTCCGCTTTGGCGTTGAAGCAGATCAAGCGGGAGACCGCCGGCGGCAGCGCAATCTGGCCGATGCGTTCGATATACTGCTCATCCGCCAACAGCGCCTTGGCGCCGGAATCTTCCAAAATAAACGCTACTTCCGGCGGGGCGCTCTCCGAATTGAGCGCAACCGCGACAAAGCCGCCCTTGGAAAGCGCGATCCAGGTCTCGACGAAGCGGTGGGAGTTCTGAGCCAGAATTGCGACCTTATCGCCTTTCGTCAGCCCCATGGCCGTTAGCCCGTTGGCAAGCCGGTTGACCCGCTCGTTCATCTCGCGCCACGAGAAGCTTTGGTCCTCGAACACGATGCCACGGCCGTTCGGCGCAACCTGTGCCAGTTCCTGCAACAGCAAACCGATTTTCACTGCTCGCCTCCCTCAATGTTATCTTTTTCGTTCGCCGCCGGTCGCTGCGGCTGTCAGCAAAGCTGAGGCAAAATTCCCTGCGGATCGAACGCGCGCAGGAATTCCAGCTCTTCCGCGGTCGGCGGCTCGGTCGTCGGGACGTTCGACGGGATAATCGGCTTGAAGCCGGTCCTTTCCTTGACGTCGGCGACTGTGGTGCCCGGGTGCACCGACTTCAGGCGCGCGTGCTTGGTTTCCTCATCGAAGTCGAACACGCAGATCGGCGTGACGATGCAGCTTGGTCCCTTGGAACGTTCGGGACAGCCGGCATTCTTCCGTCCGTTCGGGCCGTCGATAAATCCAGGGCCGCTGATGAAATCGACCTTGTCGACGAGCACCCGCGGATTATGCG
>LNFM01004755.1_pt1 | contig 24553 bp, 13 predicted proteins | sample 596031 | NCBI WGS metagenome assembly LNFM01 (sample SAMN04254537, study PRJNA301005) | activated carbon metagenome | isolation source: dual media filters at the Ann Arbor, Michigan drinking water treatment plant | place: USA: Ann Arbor | reverse complement strand
CACAGACGGATCACGTTGCCGGTATTCGGCGGGATCTCGGGCTCGTACAGCAGGACGTCGAACATGGTGATGGCTCCGGGCCGGGTGCGCGCGCGTTGCGTGCAAGGGCGCGCATTGTGGCGGCAGCTGCGGCCAGGCCGGCACGCGGATCCCGCGCAAGGCCGCCGCGGCCGGTCGCGCGGCGCTATCCTTCGCCCATTCCCCGCACAGCCACTGATGCCCACGCCCATGCGTTGCTACGTCTACCGCAGCGAGAAGCGCGCCGACACCTACGTCTACCTGCGCGAAGAGGGCGCCTTCGAACTGCTGCCCGAGACCCTGCGCGACGGTCTGCTGCCGCTGGTGGCGGCGCTCAGCTTCGAACTCACCGAAGATCGCCGGCTGGCCCGCGAGGACGCCGCAGTGGTGCGCGCCAACCTGCGCGAGCGCGGCTTCCACGTGCAGCTGCCGCCGCCGACCCACAGCCTGCCGGACATGATGCCCGCGCATGGCGGCTGAGACCCCGGTGCGGGCATCCCCGGCGGCGCTGCCGCTGGCCACCGCGCTGTCGGCGCCGCTGCTGATCGCCGCACACGCGCTCGCTGGTATCGCTCCCGACCGCCTGTGGGGCCTGCCGCTGCTGGCGGCCGCATTCGGGCTGCAGTTGGCCGGTGCGGTGCTCGCCAGCGCCCGCCTGCCGGTGCCGCGGGCGACGCCGGCACTTTCGCGTGGCCTGCTGGGGGCCGGCCTGCTGCTGTTGATCGCCCTGCTGGTCGGCGTGCCGCTGATCGCCTGGCCGTTTGCCGGGCTGCTCGAATCCGGCGCGCTGCGCGCGGTGCTGCTGCTGTGTGCGGGCGTCGCCGCGGCCGGTCTGCTGGTCAGCCGGGTGTTCACCGATCCGGTGCTGCTGTTCCTGCCCGAACCGATCACCCGCCGCAGCCTGGGCCAGCACCTGGCGCGCGCGCGGCTGCACAGCCGGCGTCTGTTCGAGCGCGGCCAGGTGGAGTTCCTCGACGCCACGCTCGGCGCACTGTGCGTGCTGCTGATGCTGGCCCCGGCACTCGTCGCCCTTGCCGCGGACGGCGCCCGTGGGTCGCCGCTGCTGGTGCTGGCGATCGCCGCACACGGTCTGCTGCTGGCGCCACTGTGCGCACTCGTCCTGGCGCGCCGGGTGCAGTCCTGCGTGCTTGCCGAGGGCGAGGCGCCGGTGCAGGCCAGCGCTGCGCCAGCGCCGACCGCGAGCGCTACGGTCGAGCCCGCAGCCGGACTTTCCGAGCCGTCAGCGACGGAGGATCCGCGCGCACAGCTGTTCGCAGCCGCACGACGGGGCGACGTCGAGCGCGCGCTCGCACTACTCGCCGACTGCGATCGCGCCACCGCCGCGCCCGAGCCTCCGCAAGGCCGCGACCAGCGCGACCTGGCGGTGCTGGCGACCCTGCTGTCGGACCTGCGCCTGCTGCGCGCGCTGATCCTGCGCGGGGTCGATCTGAATGCGGCGCGCGCCGGCCTGACGCCGCTGCTGGCGGCCACCCGCGACAGCTACCACGGCCGACCTGATGCGGTCGCCATGCTGCTGGCCAACGGCGCCGATCCGCGCATCGTCGACACCGACGGCCGCAGCCCGCTGCACTTCGCCGCGCGCAGCAGCGATCCCGAAGTGGCCGCGCAGCTGCTGGATGCCGGCGCCGACATCAACGCCCTCGACCGCGGTGGTCGCAGTCCCCTTTTCGAGGCCTGTGCCGCCGGCAGCTGGCGGCTTGCGCGCTTCCTGCTGGAGCGGCACGCGCGCTGCGAACCGGATGGCGGTCAGCCGGCCCTGCTGGCCGCCGCTGCCGGCGATGACGATCCGGCCGGGGTCGAGCTGCTGCTGCGGCACAAGGCCAAGGTCGACGCGCGCGGCCGGCTGGGGCGCAGTGCGCTGCTGGAGGCCTGCCTCGCCGGCAACGCCGCGATCGCCACCGTGCTGCTGCGTGCGGGCGCCGATGCCGCGCGCGCCGACGAGCACGGCGTCACACCGCTGATGGAGGCGGCGCGCGCGGGTTCGGTCGCGGCCATCGATGCCCTGCGCCGCAAGTCGCCGCCGGTCGACGCGCTCGACGCCGGCGGACGCAGCGCCCTCCACATCGCCTGCGGTTCGGCGCGCGCCGACGCCGAGGTCGTCACCCGGCTGCTGCAGATGGGCGCGCGCCGCGAGCAGGCCTGCGCCAACGGCCAGAGCGCACTGGATCTGGCGCGCGGCGCACAGCGCTGGGACCTGGTGGGCCGCATGGACCCCGACCACCCGTTGCCGGCCGCAGTCGACGACACACCGACGGTCCTGGACGGCGTCGGCGAGGCCGAGCGCGTCGAGATGGGCGAGCGCCTCGCGCGCGCCCTGCGCCGTGGTCGCGTCGATCTGGTTCCGGCCCTGCTGCGCGAGCTGCGCCCGCCCGCCGATCTGCTCTGCGAGCTGTTCGACAACCTCGCCGCACTGCAGTCGCGCGCTGCACTGGCCGCACTGGCCGCGGCCCTGCCCGCCAGCGGCGCGCACAGCCGCGAGAGCCTGCTGCCGATCGCGCTGGACCGCGCCGCGATCGCGCCGCAGGCGCTCGACGCCCTGCTCGAACTCGGCGTCAGCCCGGCCGGCAGCGGCGGGCTCGCGCAGTACCTGCGCGCCTGTCTCGCTGCGCGTCTGAAGCCCGGTGTGGACGAAGCCCGCGCGCTGCGGCTGCTGGACGTTGGCGCCGATCCCTTCGGCGCCGACGACGGCGATGCGCCCCTGCTGCTGGCGGTGCAGCTCGGCTGGCCGCGCCTCGTCGCGCGCCTGCTGGCGATCGGCGCCGACCCCGACGCCAGCGGCCGCGCCGGTCAGTCGGCGCTGGCGACAGCGGCGCAGCGCGCCGACCTCGACTCTCTCAAGGCCCTGCTGCGCGCCGGCGCCAGCCCGCACCGGCGCGGACCCGACGGCCAGTGTCCGCTGGGCCAGGCCATGCACGCAGGCGACGCCGCCCTGCTGCGCTGGCTGGACTGGCCGCGCTGGCCGCATCCGGGACGCGCCCTGCGCGATGCCGACCTGATCGCCGCAGCGGTCGCCGGCGATGCCGTTGCCTGCGGCTGCCTGCTCGATCTCGGCCTCGACCCCGGCGTTCGCGATGCCCGCGGCTGCAGCGCCCTGCTGCGCGCCGCCGGCAGCGGCCACGCCGAGGTCGTCGCGGTGCTGCTGAAGGCCGGCCTGGACCCGGCGATCGCCGCCGACAGTGGCATGACCGCCCTGACCGCCGCGATCAGCCAAGGGCATGCCGCAGTAGTCGAACTGCTGCTCGCCGGCGGCGCCCACGTCGAACAGACCCTGCCCGGCGCCCTGCGGCCGCTGATGCTGGCGGCGGCACTCGGGCAGAGCCGCTGCGTGCATCTGCTGCTGGCGCACGGCGCCGAACGCTCGGCGATCGACGCCGAGGGCAACACGGCCTTGCACCACGCCGCGCGCTTCGGCTGCCGCAGTACCGATGCCAAGCCCGCACTGGCGCTGTGGAATGCGCTGTCGCCCAACAGCCAGCAGCTCGCTCAGGCCAATGTCATGGGCGAGACGCCGCTGCTGCTGCTGCTGGGCGCAGCCGAGCTACCAGGCACGCCGCTGCAGGCGGAAGCGCTGCTGCCCCAGCTCGAAGCCCTGCTGGAACTCGGCGCCGCCCCCGACGCACAGGATCAGCGCGGCTTCTCGGCGCTGCACTGGTCGGCCCAGCACGGCCTGCTGCCGCTGGTGCAGCGCCTGCTGCGCGCCGGCGCCGAGCCCGCGCTGCGCGACAGCCTGGCGCGCAGCGCCGCGGAAGTCGCGCTGACCCGCGGCTACGTCGACATCGCGCGCGAGCTTGAAGGCCCCAAGCCGCCGCCCTCGATGGCGCGCTTCCTGCGCTCGCAGGTGGACTGAGGATGGGGCGGGGTCGGGCGGTCGGTTGAGCGATCTGCCTGCCGGACCGGCCCAAGGCGGCGGCGCCGAGCCTGCGATCACCCCGGCCCTTCCGTTGCACAGCCGCGATCGGGTCCGTGCCGCCGGCCTGAGAACGCCACCGATGCGAGTATTTCGACCGGCTCTGACGCCGGCGAACCTGTCAGATCTGACAGTGCAGCCCGATGAATTCCCCCGGCGCGCACGCATTCACAGCCAAATGAAGGACTTCCGGGGCTTTTCTCGCTTGCTGGATAAGCGGACACTGTGATCGCTTCGACAGTTTGTCCGCATCGCGAGCGGGCAGGTCGCGCTACACCACGGGGAAACCACATGAAGATCCGATTCGCCGGCGCCGCGCGCCGCGTGCTGCTGTCCACGCTGATCGCGCTGGGCGCCGCACCTCTGGCCGCGCAGGCCTATACCTACTCCGTGCTGATCGACAGCGACAACGACGCCGCCACCGGCTGCAGCGTTGTCACGCCGAACGGCACCGCGGCGGGCATCGACGCGCGTCTCGACGCCGAAGTCAGCTTCGAGCCCCTGCTGGTGCAGACCCAGGCGCTGCGGCTGTGCGAGGGCGCCGGCTTCGGAGCAGCGCAGAGCCTGCCCGCCGGTCACCCGGTCGGTGCGGACCGCGGCCCCGGCCCCAGCGACGTGGTCGAGCTCGGCTTCGAGCGCGCCCTGCTCGGCGAGGACATCGCCAGCGACTGGAACCTGACCTTCCTCGCCAGCAGCCCGCTGCTCGGCGCGGCGGATGCCGCCGGCCCGGTGCTCGCGGTGGGCGTGGGCGTGCCGCCGCTGCCGCCGGCGCTGCCGCGACCGGCCGTGATCCCGGCCGCCGGCGCGTGGTCGCTGATCCTGCTCTGCCTGGCGCTGGGCGTCGCCGCCGCCTGGACGCTTCGACGCCATCCCGGCCTGATGCTCGCCGCGCTGATGGTCGGCACCCTGTCCAGCGCCGGTATCGCCTGGGCCGCCGGCTATCTGCTCGACGGCGAGATCGGCGACTGGGACGTGGCTGCCCTGCTGAACGATCCGGCCGGTGACACCACCCAGCCGGAACCGCAGGTCGACCTGCGCGGCGTGTTCGCCGCGCGCGAGGCCGGCCGCGTGTTCTTCCGCTTCGATGTCACCGAGATGCGCCTGCCGGTGCTGGTGCCGCCCTTCCTCAACACGAGCTTCAACGTCAACGAGAACGCCCCGAACAACACCCTGGTCGGCAGCATCAACGCCGCCCCGGGCGGGCTCTCCACCCTGCTGCGCTTCACCCTGAACGCGCAGACCCCGAGCGCCGGCTTCAGCGTCGACAACGCCACCGGCGAGATCCGCGTGGCCGACAGCAGCCAGCTCGATTTCGAAACGCGGCCGAGCTTCGCCCTCGGCGTCACGGTCAGCCTGCAGGGCGCGCCCGGCTTCAGCCTCAACCGCCAGGTCACGGTCGCGGTGCAGGACCTCAACGAGGCTCCGCAGATCGCGGCACAGGCGTTCTCGGTGTTCGAAAGCGCCGCCAACGGCGAGGTGGTCGGCAGCGTGGTGGCGACTGACGCCGATGCCGGCGCCAACGGCCAGCTGAGCTACAGCATCGTCGGCGGCAGCGGCCAGACCGTGTTCGCGATCAATGCCGGCAACGGCCAGATCACGGTCGCCAACGCGGCGGCCCTGAGCATCGCCGCCTCGCCCTACAGCCTGCAGGTGCAGGTCAGCGACGGCGGCGCGCCCTCGCTGAATGCGGCGGCGACCATGACCATCACGGTCAATGACGTCAACGATGCGCCGAGCTTCACCGCCGGCCCCAGCCCGGTCACCGTGCTGGAGGACAGCGCGCCGTACTCGCAGAGCTGGGCCACGGCGATCAGTGATGGCGACAGCGGTACGCAGACGCTCACCTTCGAGTTCACCGCCAACTCCAACCCCGGCCTGTTCGCGGTGGCCCCGGCGATCAGCGCCAGCGGCGTGCTCAGCTTCACCCTCGCCGCCGACGCCAACGGCAGCGCCAACCTGAGCGTGCGCCTGCGCGACAACGGCGGCACCGCCAACGGCGGCGTCGACGTGTCGCCGCCCGCCAACTTCACGATCACCGCCACGCCGGTGAACGATGCACCCAGCTTCGTGATCCCGGCCACCGCGCCGCCGGTGCTTGAGGGAGCCGGTGCGCAGACCGTCGCCGCCTTCGCCACCGCGATCAGCGCCGGCCCCGCCGATGAGGCCGGTCAGACCCTGAGCTTCGCCGCCAACGTCACCGCCAGCACCGGCAACCTCGCCTTCGCCACCGCGCCGGCGCTCGCGCCGAACGGCACCCTGACCTACGCACCGCAGGCCGGCACCAGCGGCACCGCCACCGTCAGCGTGGTGCTGAGCGACAACGGCGGCACCGCCAACGGCGGCGTCGACACCAGCGCCGCCCAGACCTTCACCATCCAGGTCAACAACGTCAACGACGCGCCCAGCTTCACGCCGGGCCCGAGCCCGATCGCCGTGCTCGAGGACAGCGGCGCCTACAGCGCCGCCTGGGCGAGCAACCTCAATGACAACGACGGCGGCATCCAGACCCTGAGCTTCGTCGTGCTGTCCAACTCCAACCCTGGGCTGTTCTCGGCGGCACCGGCGCTCAGCGCCACCGGCGTACTGAGCTTCACCCCGGCCGCCGATGCCAACGGCAGCGCCACCCTGAGCGTGGCCCTGCGCGACGACGGCGGCACCGCCAACGGCGGCGTCGACCAGAGTGCCCCGGTCGAGCTGGTGCTGAACGTCACCGCGGTGAACGATGTGCCCAGCTTCGTGATCCCGGCGACAGCGGCCGCGGTCTTCCAGGACGATGGTCCGACCGTGCAGACCGGCTTCGCCACGGCGATCAGCGCCGGCCCCGCCAACGAGGCTGGCCAGACCCTGTCCTTCGCGGTGAACATCACCGGCAGCACCGGCAATCTGGCCTTCGCAGCCGCCCCGTCCATCGACCCCGCCACCGGCAACCTGAGCTTCGCCGCCCAGAACGGCACCGCCGGCGTGGCCACCGTCAGCGTGGTGCTGAGCGACAACGGCGGCACCGCCAACGGCGGCGTCGACACCAGCGCCGCCCAGGTATTCACCCTCGAAGTGATCAATGTCAACGACGCGCCCAGCTTCACCCCGGGCGCGAGCCCGCTGGCCGTACTGGAGGACAGCGGCGCCTACAGCGCGGTCTGGGCCACCAACATTAATGACAACGACGGCGGCACGCAGGTCGTGAACTTCGAGCTCACCGCCGGCGCCACCACCGGCAATCTGGCCTTCACCACCGCGCCCAGCATCAGCCCGACCGGCGTGCTCAGCTTCACGCCGGCCGCCAACACCAATGGCAGCGCGAGCTTCAGCGTGGTCCTGCGCGACAACGGCGGTACCGGCAACGGCGGCGTCGACGCCAGCGCTGCCGTGCCTCTGGTGATCGAAGTCACCGCGGTCAACGACGCGCCCAGCTTCACCATTCCGGCCACCGCACCGAGCGTGTTCGAGAATGCCGGCGCCCAGACGGTGCCGGGCTTCGCCACCGCGATCAGCGCAGGGCCCATCGATGAGGCCGCGCAGACCCTGAGCTTCAGCGTCAACGTCACCGGCAACACCGGCAACCTGAGCTTCACCACGCCGCCGGCGATCGACGCCAGCACCGGCACACTGACCTATGCCGCAGCCGCCGACAGCTTCGGCGTCGCCACGATCAGCGTGGTGCTGAACGACAACGGCGGCACCGCCAACGGCGGCGTCAGTGCCAGTGCAGCCCGGGTCTTCACCCTGGACGTGCAGTTCGTGAACAATGCGCCGACCTTCGTCAGCGGCGGCAACGTGACCGTCAACGAGGACAGCCCGGCCTACAACAGCCCGTGGGCGACAGCGATCGACGATGGCGACGCGGGCATCACCCAGGTGCTGAACTTCATCGTCCTGAGCAATGACAACCCGGGCCTGTTCGCGGCTTCGCCGGGCGTCAATGCGAGCACCGGCAACCTGAGCTTCCTGCCGGCGCCGAACGCCAACGGCGTGGCCAACCTGAGCGTGGTGCTGCAGGACAATGGCGGCACCGCCAACGGCGGCGTCGACACCTCGACCACGGTCAACTTCAGCATCACGGTGAATGCGGTCAATGACCCGCCGACGGTGACGCCGCCCACCAATGTGGCCGTGCACCGCCATATCGGCATCGCCATCGGCAGCGCCAACGCCGCCAGCCTGCTGGCCAATGTCAGCGACATCGACGGCGCCGGCGGCGCGCCCTTCAGCGTGACCGTGCAGACCAATGCCCCGACCGCCCAGGGCGGCCGCGTCAGCACCGCCGCCGACGGCAGCTGGAGCTATGCGCCTCCGGCCAGCGAGACGGGCACCGCCGACAGCTTCAGCTTCCAGGTCTGCGACTCCGGCGTGCCGGCGCCGCCGGCCTGCACCACCGCCACCGCCACGGTGGCGCTCAGCGGCGAGGCGATCTGGTTCGTCGACGACGACGCCGCTGCGGGTGGTGACGGTACGCTCGCGCGTCCGTTCCAGACGCTCGCAGCAGCCGTCAGCGCGGCCAGCCCGAACACCAAGATCTTCAAGTTCAGCGGCGCCTACACCGGCGGCGTCACCCTGAAGAATGGCCAGCAGCTGATCGGTCAGGGCGCTGCCGGTGCCTTTGACTCGGTGTTCGGCATCAGCCCGCCGGTGACCGCCGTCGCGCGTCCCGCCTTGGCCGGCGCGCGCCCGGTGCTCACCACCAGCGTCGCCGCCACCCACGCCATCACCCTGGGCTCGGGCAACACCGTGCGCGGCATCGAGATCGGCAACACCACCGGTGCTGCCCTGCTGGGCGCCAACGTCGGTGCGCTGGTCCTCGGCGAGAACCGCATCGTCGGCAGCGGCCAGGCCCTCGATCTGGCCAACGGCACGGTCACCGAAGTGGGCGGCAATGCCTTCACCGAGATCAGCTCCAGCAGCGGCGCGCAGAACGTGCGCCTGTCGGCGATCGCCGGCACCCTGAACCTCGGCACGGGTGCGCTGAGTGGCGCCACCGGCACCGCCTTCCAGGTGAGCACGGGTACGGCCACGGTGAACTACGCAGGCAGCATTGCGAAGGCCAGCGCAGGGCGCCTGATCGACATCGAGGGCGCGGCCAGCGCCAACCTGAGCCTGTCCGGCAACCTCAGCTGTTCAGCCTCCTGCGGCAGCGGCGCCGGCAATCAGGGCCTGCGCGTCAGCGGACGAACGGGCGGCACGATCACTTTCAGTGGCGCCCTCAAGGAGTTCGTTGGCACCAGCACCAACCCGGCGGTGCAGCTGCTGAACAACACCGGTGCGACCGTCGCCATCAGCGGAATCTCCAATCTGGGCACAGGAACCGTTCCACTGGTCGGCACCGCGCTGGTGGCCAGCGGCGGCGGCACCTTGAGCCTGAACGGCGAGGTGTCCATCGAAACCAGCGCTGCGCGCAGCCTGCAGCTCAGCGGCATGACCCTGTCCGGCAACATGACCGGCACGATCGGCTCCAACGGCGCGCTGGGCGCCGGCATCCCGTCGATCGATATCCAGAGCAGCACCAGCCCAGCCGGAATCACGTTCGGCCAGCAGCTGATCATCGATCACGACGATGTAGGCGAGAGCGGTGGCGGCATCAACCTGGTTGGCAATACCGGCAGCTACACGTTCAACAATGTCGCTCGCGTCAACAGCACCAATACGGTCGCACTGCGCGCCAGCAATGCCGGCACCCTTACCGTCGGCAATGTGGCCGCCGGAGCCTTGGTCAACAATGGCGGCATCGCGATCGATGTGCAGAACACCACCATCAGCGCGGCCGGCATCAATGCGGTGTTGGTGCAGTCGCTGGGCGGCGCCCACGGCATCCTGCTGAACAACACCGGCAGCAGCGGCGCGCTCACGGTGACCGGCAACGGCGGCACCTGCACCAGCAGCGGCACCTGCACCGGTGGCTACATCGCCAACACCAGCAGCCATGGCATCCAGCTGGTCAACACGGTGGCGCCCTCGATCACCCGCATGCGCATCGAAAACACCGCCGGCAATGGCATCAACGGCACCGAGGTCAACGGCTTCACCTTCGCCAACGGCAGCATCGACAGCACCGGTGCGTCGATTGCCAACAACTCGGCCAACATCGCCTTCAACACGAGCACCAATGGCAACGAGCGCAACATCTACGGTGCCGTGTCGATCACCAACAGCAGCCTGAGCAACTCGCGCCACCACGGCATCGAGCTGTTCAACTTCAACGGCACCCTGAGTTCGGTGACCATCAGCGGCAACACCCTGACCAGCAGCACCTCGTCGGCCACCTCGCAGGGCTGGGGCATCGGCCTGATCGGCTTCGGTTCGGGCTCGACGGTCGCCAACGTCACCGCCGCCAGCATCACCAACAACGTGATCACCAACTTCCCGGGCGGTGGCGGCATCCAGGTGCAGGGCGGCAATGCCAATGCGGCCGGGCCGGTGGGCACGATGGGCACGGCGGGCCATGCCACCAACATCATCAACATCACCGGCAACCGCATCGCCGGCGCCAGCCCCGCCAACCGCATCGGCGGAGAGGGCATCGTCGCCCTGGTGAACGGCCGCGGTCAGGGCAACTTCAACATCTCCAACAACGGCACCGTGGCCAATCCGATCACCAACGTCACCGGCATCGGCATCAGCAACTCCGCCTTCGGCCAGGCCAACGTCACGTCGCTGATCGAGAACAACGTGATCGTGGCCAACAACAGCCTGGCTTCGCAGGGCATCGGCGGCGGCCTCGGCAACACCTTCGGGGTGAGCGATGCACCGCAGATGACGGTGACCGTGCGCAACAACACCATCAGCCAGACCGATGGCAACGGCATCCTGCTGGTCTCGCGCGACACCAACGGCACCCTGCGGGCGCGCGTGCAGAACAACACGGTGGCGGCACCCTTGAGCGGCGCCCGTCAGGGCATCCGCATCGATTCCGGCAACGGCGGGACGGGCGAGAACGACACCGTGTGTGTGGACATCTCCGGCAACAGCAGCGCGCCAACCGCCGGCTTCCCGGCGGCGCTTGGCATCGGCCTGCGCAAGCAGGGCAACGTCGCCGGCCAGTTCACCTTCGGCGTGGTCGGCATGGCCGCCACTGGATCGCCCGGCGTGGAGACCTATGTCAATGGATTGAACCCGGCCGGCGGCGGCACGCTGCTGATCTCGGGCACCAGCGGCTTCAGCAACTGCACGATTCCGTAAGCGCTTCGCGGTCGGTGCCCGCAGGGGCACCGACCGCGTTCATCGCAGAACCCCGGGAGGACGACAGCGCGGCGCCGGCTGGCGCTTCCGCCCTCTCATCCCGCCCGCCGCACTTCGCGGCGTGCCCCGAGCACTGGAGACCGCCATGGCAGAACCTTTTCTCTCTGAAATCCGCATGATGAGCTTCGTGTTCGCCCCCAAGGGCTGGGCGCTGTGCAACGGCCAGCTGCTGCCGATCAACCAGAACCAGGCCCTGTTCGCCCTGCTGGGCACCACCTTCGGTGGCGATGGCCGGGTCAACTTCGCCCTGCCCGACCTGCGCGGGCGCACGCCGATCCACGTCGGCAGCGGCCATACCCTGGGTGAACGCGGCGGCGAGCAGGCGCATACGCTGTCGATCGCCGAGCTGCCGACCCACACGCATGTGATGCAGGCCAGCAATCAGACCGCGAGCACCAACACGCCGACCAATGCACTGGCCTTGTCGAACTCCAGCGCCTCCAACCTGTGGGCACCGCCGGCGAACCTGGTGGCCATGGCCCCCAGCGCGGTGACCAATGTCGGCGGCTCGCAGGCGCATCTGAACATGCAGCCCTTCCTGACCATCAGCTTCTGCATTGCACTGCAGGGCATCTTCCCCTCGCCGACCTAGGCCCAGACGGAGACCACCCATGGCACAACCCTATGTAGGCGAGATCCGCATGTTCGCGGGCAACTTCGCGCCCGCCGGCTGGATGTTCTGCGAAGGCCAGCTGCTGCCCATCTCCGAGTACGAGACCCTGTTCCAGCTGATCGGCACCACGTACGGCGGCGACGGGCAGAGCACCTTCGCCCTGCCCGACCTGCGCGGCCGCATCCCCATCCACCAGGGCAATGGCTTCATCCTCGCCGAGACCGGAGGCGCCGAAGAGATCACGCTGACGGTCAACCAGATCCCGGCGCATACGCATGCCCTGCTGGCGACCAACAACACGGCCACCACCCAGACCGCCAGCCAGCAGGTCATGGCTGCCAGCACCGGTGCCACGGTCTCGCCGTATGGTTCGGACGCACCGCTGACCAACCTCGCGCCAGCCAGCATCGGGGCGGTGGGCGGCAGCCAGCCGCACACCAACATGCAGCCCTACCTGTGCGTGGATTTCATCATCTCGCTGTTCGGCATCTTCCCGTCGCCGACCTGAAGGAGCACTCCGTGGCCGATCCCTTTGTTGCCGAAATCCGCATCTTCCCCTTCAACTTCGCGCCCAAGGGCTGGGCCTGGTGCGATGGCCAGCTGCTGCCGCTGTCGCAGAACACCGCCCTGTTCTCGCTGCTGGGTACCACCTACGGCGGCAACGGCATGAGCAACTTCGCCCTGCCGGACCTGCAGGGCCGCGCGCCGATGCATCCCGGCCAGGGCCCCGGCCTGAGCCTGCACGATCTCGGCGAAGCTGGCGGCTCGGAAACCGTAACCCTGCTGGAATCCGAGATCCCGAACCACGCGCACGCAGTGCGCGCCTCGCAGTCCGACGGCCTGAGCCGCCAGCCCGCGGCCGAACTGCCGGCCACCGGCATCGGCATCGGCCAGTACGCGGCGCCCACCGGCTTGACCCAGCTCGCGCCACAAAGCCTGACCCCGGTCGGCGGCGACCAGCCGCACAACAACATGCAGCCCTATCTCACGTTCTACTTCTGTATCGCCCTGCAGGGCGTGTTTCCGCCGCGCACCTAGCAGGCTGTTGAATAAGCAGCCTGCTTGCTCGGCCAAGGAAGGCCGAGTCGACAAAGCAAGCGCGCAAGCGACTGATTTGTCGGAAGGCGGTACGGACCTGCGCCGGACCGCCGACTCGGGTAACTCCCAGGAAGGGCGTTTTTCGACACGCTGCCAAAGCGCGGCGGCGCTGTTCACAGACACCGCACGCGGCACACTTCACCCCAGCCCCACCAGCGGCCCGTCAGCAGGCCGCGGAAGACACAACAGGACCCATCATGGATCGTCGAGCTTTTCTGGTTGGCAGCGCCTGCGGCATTGGCGCGGTTGCGCTGTCGGGGCCTGCGCGCGGCCTCCCGGCGGATCCCTCCGCGCGTGTGCTGCGGCTGGATGCTGAGGCCGGGCTGTGGCGTCCCTTCGCTGAAGAGGCGCAGGCCGCCAGCCGCACGGCGCCACAGCGTCTGCGGCTGCTTGGCCCACGGCTGGCCGAGGGCTCGCCCCTGCGCTCGCTGCAGCTGGACCTGCTGTACGACACCGATGCCGCCGCTGCTGCCCGGCATCGCGCCTGGCGCTTCGATCACAGCCAGACCGAAGGAAACAGCGGCGACTGCAGCCTCAGCCTGCCCGCCCAGGGCCTCGCCTTCGAGTTCAGGCTGGACGGCGGTGCGGCTTCGCGCAGCACCCTGCGGGTGGACGCGGCAAGCTGGCCGGAAGGCGACTATCTGATCCGCTTTGACGCGATCTCGTCCGCGCCACTGGCGTGCGGGCCAGACAAGCGCTGCGCGCCGCCGGCCGGCATCGACGGCTTCCTGCTGCAGGTGCGCGCTGAAGCGGAGGCCGCTGATCTCTGCCTGCGCGCTGACCTCGCCTGCCTGGCGCAGGATCAGGCCAGCGTCTGAATGCGGGCCTGAGGTCGAGCCTCGTGCTGCAGCCCGCCGAGCGCGCCAGCGCCCTGCTTGAGCTGTTCGCGTCCGACTGGCCGCAGCGGCCGGCGGATCTTCACCTGCGCCCGGAAATCGAAGCCGACCTGCCCCTGCTGCGTGCGCTCTACGCCAGCACGCGCAGCGAAGAGCTGGCGCGCAGCGGCTGGGAGGAGGCCCAGCAGCAGGCCTTCGTCGACCAGCAGTTCAGCGCCCAGCGCAGCCACTACCGCGAGCACTATCCGGGCGCCGCCTTCCTGGTGATCGAGCACGGCGGCGCGGGCATCGGCCGGCTCTACCTGCACTGGGGCCGCGAGGAGCTGCGGCTGATGGAAATCACCCTGCTGCCCGAGTGGCGCGGTCGCGGCATCGCCCGCCAGCTGATGCAGCAGATGATCGATTGGAGCGCCGAGCGCAGCCTGCCCATCACCCTGCACGTCGAACCCTTCAACCCTGCCCATGCCTGGTATCGACGGCTGGGCTTCGACACGCTCGAAGTGCGCGGCGTCTACCACTTCATGCGCCGCGCGGCGCAGCCATGACCTGCCACGTGCAGCCGCGCGACTTCAGTTGAAGACGGCCTCGTAGAGCAGGCCCTGCGGATCGCGGCGGATCGGCGTGATGAACAGCTGCAGGCAGCCGTGGCGCGGATGGGTGATCGCATACACCCCCTGGCCGAGGTTCAGCTCGGCAGGCCCGCGCAGCTGCAGCGAAAAGCCGGGCAGGCCGCGGCCGGTGGGGTGCGGGCTGGGCTCGACGGCTTCGACGCGCAGCGCGAAGTGCTGGCCGGCGGCCTCGGTGGGCAGGGCCTCGCCGATCAGCGCGGCGAAGTCTTCGACGGGAATCTCGTTCAGGCGTGTGCTCATGGCCGAACTCTACCAGCTTGTTGAAAAACTCCCTTCCGGGGAGTTTCTCGAGTCGGCGGTCCGGCGCAGGTCCGTACCGCCTCACGACACATCAACCGCTTAAGCGCTTGCTTCGTCGTCCCGGCCATCCGTGGCCGGGCTGGCAGCCTGTTTTTCAACAGCCTGCTACCCGTCGAAGCGCGCGCTCAGCGCCAGGGCGGCGCGCCGCCTTCGCGAGCCCTCGGCCCGCCCGCACTAGACTGTCGGCCCTCGCACCACGCCCTGGCTCCACATGCCGCTGCTCCTTTCCGTCGCCACCAGCGCCGCACCGATCACGGCGAATCCTGCCGCCCTTGTGCCGACCTGGGCCCTGATCGCCGTGGGTGTGGCCCTGCTCACTGCGCTCGCGCTGCTGGCCCTGCTGCTGCACGGGACGAAGCGCACGCAGACCGACCCCGCCCTGCTCGAACGTCTGGCCGCACTGGCTGCCACCGCCGAACGCACCGAGCGCGCCCTGCGCGAAGAGCTGCGCGAAGCCCGCAGCGAAGCCGCCGAACAGCAGGCGCGCTTCGAAGCCCAGCTGCGCGCCGCGCTCAGTGATGGCAGCCGCGCCCAGGCCGAGCGGCTCGACGGCTTCGGCCGCGGCCTCGACGCTGCGGCCCTGCGCTCGGATCAGCGCATTGAAACCCTGCGGCAGACGCTGTCGGACGATGCGCGCAAGAGTCGCGAGGAATCGGTGGCCGCGCTCAAGGGCTTCGGCGAAGCGCTGGACGCGCGCCTGCTGACGCTGACCCAGCACAACGCCGAGCGCATGAATGAAGTGCGCGGCACGCTCGAAGCCAAGCTCAAGGAGCTGCAGACCGACAACGCGGCCCAGCTGGAGCGCATGCGCGAGACCGTCGACGAGAAGCTCAAGACCACGCTGGAGACGCGTCTGGGCGAGAGCTTCAAGCTGGTCTCCGAACGGCTCGAACAGGTGCATCGGGGCTTAGGCGAAATGCAGACCCTGGCGCAGGGCGTGGGCGATCTGAAGCGCGTGCTCGGCAATGTCAAAACCCGCGGCACCTTCGGCGAAGTGCAGCTCGGCGCCCTGCTGGAGCAGATCCTCAGCGCCGAGCAGTACGCCAGCAATGTCGCCACCCTGCCGGGCAGCAGCGAGCGCGTCGAGTACGCCATCCGCCTGCCGGGCAGCACGCCGGGCGCGCCGGTGTGGCTGCCGATCGACGCCAAGTTCCCGCGCGAGGATTACGAGCGCCTGCTCGACGCGCAGGACCGCGCCGACGCCGAGGCTGCAGGCGTGGCCGCACTCGCGCTCGAACGGCGCATCCGCGACGAGGCCAAGCGCATCCGCGAGAAATACATCGGCCCGCCGCACACCACCGACTTCGCCCTGCTGTTCCTGCCCACCGAAGGCCTGTATGCCGAGCTGATCCGCCGCCCCGGCCTGTTCGAAGCCCTGCAGCGCGACTACCGCATCACGCTCGCCGGGCCGACCACGCTGGCAGCCCTGCTCAACAGCCTGCAGATGGGCTTCCGCACGCTGGCCATCGAACAGCGCAGCAGCGAGGTCTGGCAGATCCTGGGCGCGGTCAAGAACGAGTTCGGCAAGTTCGGCGAGGTGCTCGATCGCACCCAGAAGCAGATCGACACGGTCAGCAAGAGCATCGGCGCGGCCGGCGTGCGCACCCGCGCCATCGAACGCAAGCTGCGCAGCGTGGAAACGCTGGAAGGCGCGCCCGACCTGCTGCAGCTGCCCGTCGACAGCGACGACGACGCCTCGGCGCCGGAGGATTGAGATGAACGCCCAAGCGAACCCACCGGTCGCGGTCGAAGTGCTGCCGGTCACCCCGTTCCAGCAGAACTGCTCGCTGATCGTCTGCCAGCGCACCAAGAAAGCCGCCCTGGTCGACCCCGGCGGCGAAGTCGACCGCCTGCTCGCTGCGGTTGCACGCCATGGCGCGACGCTGGAGAAAGTTCTGGTCACGCACGGTCATCTGGACCACTGCTCAGGCGTCGCCGAACTGCAGCAGCGCCTTGGCGTACCGGTCGAAGGCCCGCACCCGGACGACGATTTCTGGATCCAGCAGCTGCCGACGCGCGCGGCCGAGTATGGCTTCCCGCCGGCGCAGGTGTTCACCCCGGATCGCTGGCTCGCGCACGGTGAACGCGTCAGCGTCGGCGCGCTCGAACTCGAAGTGCTGCACTGCCCCGGCCACACGCCTGGACACGTGGTGTTCTTCCTGCGCGAGGTCGGTCTTGCCTTCGTCGGCGATGTCATCTTCGCCGGCAGCATCGGCCGCACCGACTTCCCGCGCGGCAACCACGCCGACCTGATCCGTTCGATCCGCGAACGGCTGTTCGCGCTGGGCGACCGCGTGCAGTTCGTACCCGGGCATGGGCCGGTGTCGACGCTGGGCCGCGAGCGGATGAGCAATCCGAATGTGTCGGATGCGGCGGTGGGGCGAGCGGGCGCGGAGCAGCTCCGATAGCGGCATCAGAGAGCGCTTGCGAGCCCGTCGATGAACGCTGATCCGGTAGATGCGGTTCGCTTATCTGCCCTACGCGCACAGTAGATCTCGGCTTCGATCGGCGCACGGCGTCTCTCGCGGTTGTAGGGTGGATAAGCGCAGCGCATCCACCAGCACGTCCCGTGGACGCCGGACACCGAACGAAGCCAGGGGAGTCGAAGGACAGTCTCGCGACCCCGTCAATCGTTGCCCCCTCTCCCCCGACCCCTCTCCCACAAGGGGAGAGGGGAGCACAGCACTCGGTCGACGCGCGGAGAGGGCAGCAAAGCAGTCAGTTGAAGCACGGAGATTGGAGCAAAACACTGGGCTGACCGCACGACGCAAATCGGGGTCCCGCGTACCGGCTGTTTGTAGGAGCGAGCTTGCTCGCGACCCGCAAGCTGCGTGCAGAGCACAGGCTGCTGTTGAGCCCCTCTCCCCCTGTGGGAGAGGGGTTGGGGAGAGGGGGCACGCTCGCGGCAAGCTTGGCCCCTCTCCCCGCCCCTGACCTTCGCTTCGCTCGGGCTCACCGGTCCTCAAGCTCCCACCGGGAGCTTGAAGGCGGCCCGTCTCGCTCCACGAGGGGAGCGAAGCACTCAGCTGACGCACGACGCGAATCAGGACAGGCGATCGGCCTCCAGCCTGTCTGATCTGACAGGTTGACCGACTGTGATGCAGCTCTCACTCTTCCGGCGGGGAACAGGGGGCGCGGCGCTGGTGCTGCTTCAGCAGCGCAAGCGGCGGCTTCAGCAGCGGCAGCGTGCGGCGCGGCCAGCACGACCAGAGCGATTGCACTGCTCGCCATCAGCGCCGCGGATCTGCCGCGCGTCGAGCGCATGCGAATCCCTCCCCACCCGCAGCGACGGCCTTGGACCGTCGCGCCGCCGCCGGGGCGATGCCCGGTCATGCCACGCCTTGCCGGCGCGTTCTGGGGAAGATCCATGTCGAGCCCGTCTGATCCATCCGCAGCCTCGCCCGCTTCATCCTCGGCCGCCACAGGCTGCGCCTCATCCGCTACACCCTCGCCCGCCTCAGGCTGCGCCACGCCCATCCGCCTGCCGCCGGTGCTGCCGCCCGAGCCCTGCTGCTGCGGTGACGACCCCATCCAGGGCCTCAAGCAGCTCTTCGTCGACTACTTCCAGGGCCGCGGTATGGCTGCGGGCCGCGATCCCGCCACGCGCCCGGTGTTCCTGCGCCTGCACGGCGCGGCGCACGGTCGCTTCATCGTGGATGCGGATCTGCCCGAGTCTTTGCAGGTCGGTGTGTTCGCGCCGGCGCGCGAGTACCCGGTGTGGGTGCGCTTCTCGGCCGATGTCCAGCCCGGCGCGCCCGATCTCAAGGGCACCACCGGCATCGGCATCAAGCTGTTCGGCGTCGAGGGCGAGAAACTGCTGGTGCCCGATCAGGACGCCCTGACCCAGGACTTCATCCTGCAGAACCACGACGTGTTCTTCGTCGACACCGCGCGCGACATGTGCGAGTTCACCTGCGCCTCGCTGCACGGCAAGGCCGACCAGTACCTCGAGGACCACCCCATTACCCAGCAGGTGCTGGACGCGATGGAAAAGGTGGTCGACTCGGCCCTGACCACGCCCTACTGGAGCGTGCTGCCCTATGCCTTCGGCGAGGGCCGCTACGTGAAGTACAAGCTCGAACCGATGGACGCGGCCGCACCCGACGCGCCGCCCGACTTCAACGACCCCTTCTATCTGCGCGCCGATCTGCACGCGCGCCTGCGCCGCGGCCCGGCGCGCTTCCGCTTCCTGGTGCAGCTACGCACCGACGACGCCGCGATGCCGCTGGATGCCGCCACCGTGGCCTGGAGTGAGGCGCTCAGCGCGCCGGTGCAGGTCGGCATTCTGGAGCTGCCGCAGCAGGACGCCGACGCTCGCGGCCAGTCGAGCTACGGCGAAAACCTGGCCTACAACCCCTGGCACGCGCTGCCCGAGCATCGGCCGGTCGGCAGCATTTCCGATGCCCGCGCCGTGGTCTATCGCGCCTCGTCCGAGAACCGCCGCAACACCAACGGCGTGCCGCTGGCCGAGCCCACCGTGCCGAGGCCTGCGGACTACGCGCCGGGCGTGGCATATCCGGCCGCGGTCGACACCCGCATCGTGCACGCGGCCATCCATCCCGCCATCGGCATCGCCCGCGTCGGCAACAGCGAAGACGAGTTCTACCTCGCCCCGCAGCTGGCCGAGCCGCCGCCGCAGGCGCCGGGCTTCTATCGCGACGCCACCGGCGCCTTGAAGCGCGAAGCCGCGCAGTTCCGCATCTACGGCTACAACGCTGCGGGCGAGGTGGTGCGCGAGCTCACCGCCGACTGGGCCGACATCGCCTGGACCGTGCACCTCGCCAACAGCAAGGCCGCCTGGTACCAGTGGCAGATCGCGATGGACATCCCCGAGGCCGCCACAACCACCCTGCCGCTGCGCAACGCCAAGGTAAGCGCGCGCGACAGCTTGGTGATCGACTCCGGCCCGCAGCGCATCCATGGGCGCAATGCCGCCGCGGTGGACTGCAGCGGCGCCTTCACCGGCGTGCCGGTCAAGATCGGCGAGCTGCGCACCGATGAAGCCGGCCGCCTGCTGGTGCTGGGTGGCCACGGCGTCTCGGCTTCGCCCACCGGCACGCCGATCTTCCTCCCCAGCGACGGCAACTCCTTCATCAACGCCGACGGCTGGTACGACGACACCTGCGACGGCACGGTCGAGGCCACGGTCAACATCGAAGGCCGCGCAGTTCCGGTGGATTCGGCCTGGGTGGTCACCGCGCCGCCGAACTACGCGCCGCAGGTCAAGGCCGAGCGCACGATGTACGACCTGCTGCACGATCTCTACGTGCAGGCCGGCTGGCTGCCCGCACCGGCCACGGTGTCCTTTGCGCAGGACGTGTATCCGATCCTGCAGCGGCTGAGCGGCCTGCAGTGGGTGAACCAGGGCTTCGCGACCCTGTTCGGCCACGGCGGCCGCTTCGATTTCGAAGACCCCGCCCTGATCGAGCGGCTGTCGGCGCTGCCGCCGCCAAAGGCCTTCGACCCGAACGCCGAGTTCCGCCGCCAGATCTTCAACAGCTTTCGCCCGCCGAACCCGCCCGACGGCAACCAGATGCCTTGGCCCTGGCTGTACGGCGATGCGATGGAAGTGCCCGCGGGCGAGAGCCCGCGCCAGAACGCCAGCGTCAGCCAGACCCAGTACGACCTGCTGCAGCGCTGGGTCGCCGGTGACTTCGTCAGCGACTGGGCCACACGGCCCGTGCCGCCCGCGAGCATCGATGACGTACCGCTGGCCGAGCAGCCGGCCATGCTCGATCGCGCCGCGCTGGAGTTCTGCCTGGCCGATGCCTTCCACCCGGGCTGCGAGATGACCTGGCCCATGCGCCATTTGACGCTGTACGACCGCCCCTTCCGCATCCGCCGCCGGCCGCCCGGTGTTCAGCCGCCGAACTATGGCCCGACCTTGGACCAAACCACCGCACTCTCGGCCAACGGCCCGCTGCACGCGCAGTCGCCCGGCGACATCAACCGCTGGATGGGCCTGCCCTGGCAGGCCGACACCGCGTTCTGCCGCGCCGGCTACGACAAAGCCTTCGACCCCTTCGCACCCACCTTCTGGCCCGCACGCGTACCCAACCAGGTACTTGCCGAAGCGGACTACGCCGTCGTGATTGACACCTCACAGCCGCGCGAGCGCCGGATCGAAGCCTTCGTCAGCCGCACCGACTGGAACGCGCCGCTCCACGGCAGCACTGCCGCGCAGATGGAGCAGATGGTGCAGATCTTCGGCTCGATGGGCCTGGTGGAAGTGCGCGAGGGCGTGCACGGCGACCCGGCGTTTCCGTCCACGATGATGGTGGCCAGCTACGGGCCGCAGGTGACGCCCGCGGATGCGGGCAGCCTGACCGCGCAAGCCTCAGCACCGAGGCTCAAGGCCGCCGCGGCCGAACCGCACCCCAAGCTGGGCACGCGCGCCCTGCCGCGCGGCGCGAACTTCGCCACGCACGAAGAGGCCGCCGCCGCACCGCTGCCCGTGCGTCACGGCCCCAAGCGCAGCTGAGGTCCAAGCCTTGGTGACGACAGTCGATGTCGCCATCGCCGGCGGCGGCCCGGGCGGGGCCGCTGCCGCGATTGCCTTGGCGAAACAAGGCCAGCGCGTGCTGCTGGCCGATGCCGGCACGGGCCGCTGGCCGCGCATCGGCGAAGGCCTGCCGCCGTCTGCGCGCGCGCTGCTGCGCGAACTCGGCGTGCTCGATCAGGTGCTGGCTGACGACCATCGCCGCAGCCCGGGCGCCCTCGCCTTCTGGGGTTCGGACACCGCCCACACCGAGGACACCCTGTTCGGCCTGCACGGCGACGGCCTGCAGCTGGATCGCGCGCGCTTCGATGCCGGGCTGCGCACAGCGGCGCAGGCGGCCGGCGCGCAGGTGTTTGATGGCGCACGCCTGCGCCTGCTGGAGCGCGGCGATGCGCGTACGCCGCACACCCTCGAACTGCGCATCGGCGAAGCCGCGCCACAGCGCGTGCAGGCGCGCTGGCTGATCGACGCCAGCGGCCGCAGCGCCTCGCTCGCGCGTGCCTTGGGCGCACAACGCATCGCCCACGACCGCCTGCTCGCCTTCCACCAGCGTCTGATCGGCGGCGCCGCCACCGACCGCGACGGTCGCACCTGGGTCGAAGCGGTGCCCAACGGCTGGTGGTACAGCGTGCTGCTGCCCTCGGGCGAACGGCTGATTGCTTATCTGAGCGACTTCAGCGGCGAAGACGGTGCTGCTGAGCGCCGTGGGTTGCTCACCGGTGAGGGCCTGTGGGATGCGCTGCGCTTAGCGCCGCGGCTGCATGCGCAGTGTGCCGAGCACGGCTGGCGACCGCATGGGGCGGTGCAGGGGGCGGATGCGAGCAGCACGGAACTTGAGCACGCCAGCGGGGAGCGATGGCTTGCGGTGGGTGATGCGGCGCTGGCGTTTGATCCGCTTTCGTCGAAGGGGATTGCGAATGCGATGTATACGGGGCTGCGGGCTGCGGGAGTGATCTGGGCTTGCGAGCGGGGTGATGCTGATGCGGTCGGGGGGTATGCTCGGCATCTGCGGGAGATTCACCGGGTGTATCGGGGGCAGTGTTGGGGGTTTTATGCGATGGAGGGGCGGTGGGCGTCCAGCGGGTTTTGGCGGTGGCGGAAAAGCCTGCCGGCTTCGGTCCCGGACGCAGCAGCACCGAGTTAAACAGCTTCTAGTCTGGCTCACGACGGCGATCCGCTTCCGGGCAGTTGCGACAGACTGACTCCAGCGGCTTGACGCAGACCGATGCGGGTAGAGATCGAGTGTCCCCAGAAGCCCGCCACCAAGCGTCTACAGAAAGCACTCTCTGCCCCGAGTAGCTGGACCCGAGTCGTTGTAGGACTCGTGCCATCCATTCAAACAGTAAGGCTGCCAAACACTATTCTTCGAACACGCACTTTCAAGCAATAACAAACGTGTAGAGAAAGTACATGATAAGCCAAATCGACATCGGCAATTTCGGCAGCTTCTCAGACCTCAACTGGAGGAAATGTCTGAGAGACGCAGGAAACAACGTCCAGAACTTCAAGCGGCTAAATGTCCTCTATGGGCGCAATTACTCAGGCAAGACCACCCTCTCGCGAATCTTTCGCGCCCTAGAGACGGGCAGGATTCCCCCGAACTACATCGGCTCTACATTCACCGTCTACGGTGACAAGGAGGATGTCACGCAAAGCAGGCTTACTGGTCACGGTTACGATGTCCGTGTCTATAACCGCGACTTCGTTAGCGAAAATCTGAGTTTTCTGGTCAATCAGATAAACGGAGAGATCAAGACATTTGCCATCGTCGGCGAAAATAACAAAGCAATAGAAGATGCTATTGAGGTGATAAAGACAAAGTTGGGCAGCAACGAATCAAGGGCTGGTCTACTCCACGAGCTTGAGGTGAAGAAAGTAGAAAGAGATCGCGCGAAGGGTAACCATAAGCTCGCGCTTTCCTCGCTTGAGGACAAGCTTCGCACCCACGCCAATGAAAAAATAAAACAAAACCGGACCTATGGCCCAGCTGTCTATAACATTGACAGCATTAAGCGGGATATCGTTTCGATCAGAGAGTCAGGCTTCAAGCCACTTCCTACCGAAGAGCTGGCTGCCAAGGTGAGCCTTCTGAAGCAAGACGCGCTGCCTGATATAACAGAAAAGCTGACAGTCAATCTAAGAATCGGATCAATCAGCAAGGCAGCGGAAGAGCTTCTCTCACGGCCCGTCATGCCAACAAAAGCGATTCAGGAGCTATTGAACGAGGCGGACCTTCAGGCATGGGTCAAACATGGCATTACACTACATAAGGACAAGCGCGGCACATGCGCCTTCTGCCGCCAGAGCCTTCCTCATGACATATGGCAGGTTTTGGCCTCTCACTTCAGCAAAGAATCCTCGGACTTAGAGGACTCCATTGAATCCTGTCTCAAATTGGTCGAGAGTGAACTTCAAGCGATCACATCTTTCGTCAACATCACATCAGACAAGTTCTATGCAGAAGAGAAGGTCGAGTTTGAAACCGTCAGGGATTCACTTTTGCGTTTGCTAGAGGTCTACAAACAGGACATCGAATCTGTCGGGGCCTCACTGTTGATCCGAAAGAAATCAATCTTCCAGCCACTTGCCCTCCCCTCACCCGCTCACGACGCAGCAGCCATTCAATCGTGCGCCGAGCTAATCAATGCCCTAATCGGCCAGAACAATGGGCGTACAAGCACTCTGGAGAGGGACAAAGGTGCAGCGAGAGAAGCTCTGCGGCTTTCCGACGTTGCCTCCTTTGTTCAAGACATTTCCTACGACAGCGAAATCAACCGCATAGCGGGACTTAAGACTTCCGCAGATGCGGCTGATATTGCATTCACAGGCGCACAAGAAGAAGTCTTCAAGCTCGAAACGGAAGTCATTCACCTTCAGGGTCAGCAAAAGGACGAGCGGAAAGGGGCAGAGCGGGTAAATGCTCTGCTCAACAGCTTCTTCGGCCATGATGGAATCCGGCTTGAGGCCAAGGACAATACCGACAAGTCAGCCGTCAAGTTTGAAATCACCAGAGATGGAGCTTCAGCTTACAACCTTAGCGAAGGCGAATGTAGCCTACTTGCCTTCTGCTACTTCATCGCCAGATTGGAGGAGCCCGAGAGCAAGGGCAAGGATCTAATCATTTACATAGACGATCCGATTTCCAGCCTAGACGGAAACCATATCTTCTTTATGTTCAGCTTGATTGAGAGCCTCATTGCCAAGCCACTGAAGAACGATGACGGCACCAACAGCTATCGCTACAGGCAACTTTTCATATCAACCCACAATCTAGACTTCTTGAAGTACCTCAAGAACCTATCCATGCCTCCCGAAAAGAATCACGGTGGGCACCAACACTTCATCGTGGAGAGAACCGGGGGGCCAAGTAAACTCTCGCTTATGCCCTCCTACCTGCGCGAC